>JAAUYH010170094.1_pt1 | contig 12522 bp, 11 predicted proteins | sample 7278061 | NCBI WGS metagenome assembly JAAUYH01 (sample SAMN14350203, study PRJNA611818) | marine sediment metagenome | isolation source: surface marine sediment (0.6m) | place: French Polynesia: Moorea | collected 2018-08
CCCCAAGATTTATGCCTTACATTTTGATCAATGAAGACATAGCGTAGCATGAGCTCGTTTGACATATTACTTTCACACTTTTGTCATGAAACTTAAAGAATAGCAGCGCTGATTCAAAACAGTATTCACGTCGCTTCTGAACATGTATATGCGCCGACACTTTTCATCGTCGTCCAACTACGGCGACTCAGGCGGTCATTCTGAGCTCTCTGCACTTCCTCCTCTCCTCGCCATTGATCGGACTACCCCGGACTTTCGTCCAAACATTATCCCTTGCTCGTCGCTCCCCGTTATAGATTCCGTTTCCTTCCCCTTGCAATGGGGTTCAAGACACGAGGCCTTTTACCAACGCAGTTTCTGCAGGATCGCGATCGACGCCTACGTCAGCCGCCCTGCGAACAGCTCTTATTAAAGTGCTGATCGGTAACCTGATCAATTGTGCACGTGACGGTGCAGACCTCTTCTGTCGCCATCCCGACACTGCGAGCATTACCACTGTAATACTCACCCTGTAGAGTAGCATATCAACCATGTCGAACGGCGTTTCAACATATTCCTCGGACTTCGAATGATTGCAGGCATGATGAAAGCCAGAAGAAGCCTGAAGAGTACATTCTACGTTGAAGCGCAGCTATTTACGATGCTGTAACTCTTATCGAAATCGTGGGTCCTGAAGGTTACGTCGTTAATGATTACAGGTCAGATAGAGCAGTAGGCGGTGGTTTCAACATTGATTGTCTTCTTAAAACGCACTACTTACTTTCTGAACTCTAAATGAAACTTCATTTTCTCGGCTTATTTGTTATTTCTGGTTCGCTTACTGGGATGAAACAGATCTTGAATGGATCCAGACGGGGGGTCTAGCCTGAGTACTCTGTTTTTGGTGCGCAAAGTTGCTCAATATACCGCATCTTTCAACGATTCTGGTACATATACATCGGTAGGAAAGTATCAGGTTTACGGTTTTCCAAAGAATTTCGGCTTGATGACTCTGCTCCACTTAAACGTTCTCGTTCTACTTCGGCCATAAGCCGTTTTTGAAACATGACCGCCTCACAATTGGTGCATAATCTGATGTCTTATATGATTATCAAACGTTTCAGCGCCCTTCCTTCTACACTTGATGAACTTCGAATATTCATTCCCTACTGCTTGAGCCATGAGTTTCCTAGCTGATGGTGTTGTTTTGACGCGTTCCATCGCCTTTCAATCACTATCGCCTGGTGTTGAACCACTTTCTCGTGTCTTTTTCGGATGCGAACGAAAATCTTGGCTGTTTTCTCGTTGACTTGCTTCTTTCTTACGACGTTTTTCATAACTACATTCTTCACACCAGACGAATGTTTCGGGCAAAGTTCAGTATTGCCTGGTTTTGGATTTATAATCAACACCGCTCCATTTTAATTGTTTCGAGGGTGTCTATGTGACGTTTCAGGCCCAGGATTCTGTTGCCTGGTATTCATGGAGATTTCGGTTTGTATTTCGTCTGATGATGGTTGTTGGATTTTATACGCTTCTATGTTTCCGTAACCTCGTGCTCTTTTGTTTCTTATTTGACGGTATTCTTGACTATATCGGGTATTTCTTCAATAGCTTGGTCAATGTAAAATTTCCAACTGCTTCTATGCTATCCTCTTCTGTTTTTCTCGTGTATTTGATCCGAGCAGTTTGAAGCTCGATACTATTTCTCGTGACGCTGTTATTTTTCATGCTACCCAAGGTTGCGGAACCATCAGCACATCATCATTTTCGGACCGTATTGGCGCTCCACACAAAGTCTCAATATGCTTACAAGAACCAGCGTCAGAATCTACTAGAGTCCTCTATACGCTGAGTGTACTTGGGGTGATTCTCAGCTTTGACAATGGAAGGTCTGTACCAGTTTGCCGATAACATTTGTGAACCAGCTCTCGTCCTACTTCGTCTCACCAATACCATTCGTTTAACTTCAAGCTTATATGTCCACTCTGAAGTAGTGTATGGAATCATTTGAGAGGCTCTCAAAGACTTCATTACAGGAATTTCGAATCAGCTAATGAGTTCACCGTTGATTGTGGTGGGCCAGTGGTATGGTGGCTCGAACGAAAATATTGTTTTGATACCGAATAGTATTTAGAATGGAGATTTGCTGTCTATACCGGCTCTTATTCTGGAACCTCAGGGTATCTGAAGAGACACGGATCGCAACCCTTGTTCGTCTTGGTCGCTGCTATCTTCTATACCGCTCTCTTTAGGGCACCCACCACACTCTCTACTTTCATGCATCCTCGAGGATTTCATGCAGAGGCCATCTTCAATTGAATACTTGCTGACGATACAAAATCTCTCACCGCGTCGTTGAAAAATTTGCTCTCACCCTCACTGACGATGCGGATTGAATTTACATACAATCAACATATCGTACCTGCTAGAAACTAGATTAGAAAGGCACTATTGAACATACCCGCACTGATTGCACTGGCGAATGGCCAACAGGACAAGTATTCCACTGCCGCCAGCAAGTACTTGTTTTTTAGATAAGTTTCTGTCAAAAAACCCACGAAGTCGATGGACCAAGTATTGAACGAGCTACTGACGGTTATTTTGCAGAACGGGTTTTCTTCTTTGCAGGTTTTGGTTCATGGTGCGGATCACAATTTCACACGAACAGCGAGATATCTGGGCGCATCTTCGGCCACAAAAATCTATCTGAAATAATCTTGTACGTTGTTGCGAAGTTACAATGTGACAGCCTTCCATAATTGTGATCCTTACTTATTCGGACGGCATAAAGTAGAGACCTTTTTTGATTCGCCGGTGCAGATGTCCATCGAGCATGAAGCAATTCTTTGCACGCTCTTTGCTTTACTCCGCGAACTTCGGTGACTGCCTAATCCACATTCCAGTAGTTAAGTACTCAACAACCAATTTAAGTCGTATTCCAAGTCTACACTCGAAAACAAATCTGTTTCATTTAAAGATCGTGAGGAGGTATACGCGTTCGCGTTCCGAAGTCGTGGTCGATGCTGCACTTCGAAGTCGTATTCGGCAAAGAGACTCTTTCATTTTTTAATCCTTCAATGTAGATCTCGTTTGTCGATAATATGATTCAATACTTCATGATCAACGAGGACTTTGAACATCTGGCACTATAGATAACGGCGAAAGTTCTTGAGTGCAAACTCAATTGCTATCCATTCTCATTCCTAAGTTAAGCCGTTTCTTTGGGAGTCGTTCAACCCACGGCTGGCACAATCAATGGGACGTTCTCTCTCGTTAGCATCTTTTTCTGACAGAACTACCTCAATTGCTCTTCTCAATTCGTCCACCTCGACGACGAACAGGATGGAAAAATCGGAGTACTCGAGGACTGGAGTTGTGGTAATTTCCCCCTTCAAATTGCCAAATGCCGCTCACATATTGGCTGTACACTCAAAGTCATCTTTTACCATGTTGTTTCTGACAATTGGCTTTCTATCTTTGCGAACCCTATCATGGATCTTCTGTAATATGACGCGAGACCAAGGAACTATTTTAAATCTTTCAAGACACGCGGTGGTTGTGCATCCCGCGTTTTCTGCGATTTGTTGTCATCAATATGTACTAATGTTTTGTCCATGACTTGTCCCAGTGATTCCAATTTTTGCTGCATAATGAGGCACTTGCTTAGCCTGACACGAAATCTATTGTTGGCGATGGGGCGACTAAACGGTTCAGCCAGTGAACCTGGAGTGGAGTTTCATACTCCATGTTGCATCGTAATTGGATGCTGTGTTGTGGGAGATGATATCTTTGTTTGTGGTATCGAAGGTTTAATGCATGAAATGGTTTGTTTCACGCATTATACCTGTACAGTTTGTGCTCTAAATAGTTAAGTGCACGATTTACAGTGCATAGTTAGGACAGCCTGTCACTTCCAGTTGAAAATTTAATTGACTGTGTCGCCACCGTCGTCAAGGTTACACGCTTCACACACTCGTTGTTTCACTTGCACCACTTTTGTTGTAACACCTATGCCTACGTAATAGAAGCATGACCAACTCAAAGTGTTTCATATGTTCCACCATCGATGTTGAATGGATCACAACATCGTCAACATATCGCTTCACGTTCATCAATTTTGCCAACACCATGCTTAACATCCTCTGGCACGTTGTAAAGATAGTGCTCCCTTACACTTCAACAGATATCGCATCGACCAAAAGCCGTGGCCATCTGTCTCACTTGATCACTGCGTTGTACTTCCAGTATCTGATGCAGAACCTTTGGGTTCCATCCTTTTTCGTAACTTAAACAATTGGCGACGTCCGCGAAGCCTGCATTCAACATACGGTCTACTTCTTTCTTCACATTGTTGTTGAACTTTGGTGGTAGTCGTCGGAAGTTCGAGAGTATAAGTTCGTTCGATCTAACATCAAATATGTGCTTGATTTTCACTTGGATGGTTGAAAATCATCGAACGAGTACGCCGTGATGTCTCCGTAACTCAAAAATAGGTGCTTCAACTTTGCTGCGTATTCGTCCGAAAGATGTGATACCTTCTCTTCAACTGGATCGTGTTCTCTCTCACCGACTGGAGACTTCATTACATGATTCAAGATTAGTACGGATGCACTTTACTCATCTTTGTTCGGTTCTTCCCCTATGTCGCTCTCTGTGTTCGTTGTAAACTAATCTTCTGTATCTTCATACATCTCTAGGTCGTAGACAAAATTCAAGGTCTCTGTCTGCCCATCTGTTCTTACTTTGACTGTTTGACGGTACAAACATATTCTAGCACACATGCTAACTAAATTTGGTGACCCAATGATCAGGTCATGAGTTAGTGACTTGATAACCACGAAATCGAGGCAACAGCGATATCTCCAGAACTTACCGGTATCTCCTGAATTGCTACTAGACAATCTCCTGTCGAACTATATGTTACTTCAAAGCGTCTCTTTGTCGGGGGAAACTGCAATCTGAGCTTTTGCTGCAAAGTTATATGACATCACGCTCGGTATAGCACTTGAATCTAGAAGCTCGTACATAAATTCAGAGTACACTGCTAACTTGACTACTTGGTGACGATTCGGAGGAGTTTTACTATATTTCTCTTCACCAGTGACCTCAACTGATGACCCAGTCGTCATCTTTCCGATAATCAACTTTAACGCTTCGCCCACATCTCCATTCGCGATCTGTTTGATTGTTATTCTTACTAGTGCCATTTCCAGGCTATTAAGAAATCCAAAAATTCTACACGCTCTCCAAATACTTGTACGGAAGAAATCGTGCGAGTATAATTCTTTCCAGAACTCTACGTTTTCTTCAGCTGCTTTTCATTTGGTTCGAACATCAGTACCTTCCGTATCCGAGCTGTTCCTATTACTGACCTTGGCCTCGAACTTGATTGAACTCTTCTTCGAAGCAAGCTTGTTTCCGTACAAGTTGTCTGGAAACCAAACACATCATCAACACCTTACCATCTTTCTTATTACTTGCTACTTCCTGACCATACATAAGTGGTTTATAATTCTTCTCAACTGGTGTAGCAATGTCTTTATTCAATACCCGTAACTTTTGTATGTTTTGATTCTAGGCTCTTTCCCTCCTTTTATCAGCCTACTTATTCCAGCATGCTGCTTCTGAATGAATAAATCTTCTGAAATAATTGCATGGCTCCACAGCATCCGTTTCAATCCGGCCCTGGCTTGCGTAGCAACCTAGCTTCTTGCACTTCTGACTAATCATATCTTAAAATTTTGGCTTAGGCTTACTATTCGTAATGACTAAGACTAAATTTTCGAACTTCTTGCGCAGCATATCTTTCTGGTCCAATGCCTCCTCATCTGCGTCTTTTTAACTCTTTCTTGTTAATGCATCAAAATTGCCTGCAGCTTTTTAAGTTCTTCTCTTGGCTACAGAATACACTTTCTTATTTTCACTGAACCAAGGACAAGTCTTTTAGCTTGATGAGACGTCGTGACCTTCCACAGAAGCAGAATGTGCAGCGAAGCTTGATCAGGCCGAATAACTTCCGTTATTGTCGCATGATCCGTGCCTTCGTTTCAGTTGGCTTCCTCGGACCGCTTGCTAGCTCTGAGGAAGAACTCCTTGACATCTTCAACCTGAAACGTCAGGTTCACAACTTCTTCCATCTTCTCTGATTCCGTCGTATTCTAAGAAAGCTTCTATAATATGCCCGTCTTGACTTTTTGAACGACACGGTTTCCTTAGGGGGGAGGGCCGTTCTCGTCCGTAAAGGGTTCGAAATAGTATTCGAACTCTTCAGCGTTCAGATGTACTACCAATCTCTCTTCCTTCTCTTCATCTGTTTTTCCAGTTATCAACACATTCTCGTGCAGAAAGAAGAACTTATTGTCGTCTCTTGCCGTCAAACTGAAACTGAAGATCACTAGAGGACTGCATGCCTTGTTGAGGCTCTATTGTTATAGAAAGTGTTGGTTGCAGGGGTCACCTCTCTTTTCCGTGATGTTTTTCTGTCCAGAGGCTAGCAAGCACATCTTTCTATCAACGAACTTCACTAAAAAAATGTCTAGAAAATCAATTAATCACAAATGAAATACTGCAAAAAATAAAATGTAGCTAAACAATAACAAATATTAAATTAGAAAGGTACTGAAATGTAAGCCGAGACAAATTAACATCCACACCTGTGCATTGAAAAATTGATTTTACATTAGCTCCTAATAAGAAGCGCTGCTGCACAAGAATCAAAGCGAGATTGCGTATGAGACCCTACTATGGGACAGGTAGGTATAGTTTTGCTGTGAAGATGCAGCTCTAGTGCGATACAGACGATAACATGGAGAAAACGCGTAGTTGAAGTAAGCAGTCGGCCTTAAAGACATGGCAGAAACAGACGCGACCGTAGATTACTTTACATTCGCATGCATCTGAGATTTTTTGCACCCACTCTCATCCATTTTAATTTCATAGCACAACCACCGGACGCCGTACTCACTGTTAAACACAACTTTCATCATGCGACCATCCGAATGGGCAACTAACACAACAATGAGTTCAACTAGTTTAATGAAGATTTGAATGTTTACTCCTGTGCCCGTATTCCTGCATTCGAGCGAGAGCTCGCAAGCATGCTTCTTAGGTACCACGATTTTATCACCGAAATTTAGCGCAAACGAAAATATGTCTGACTTGAGCATCTAAGACCGTATTCTGGTCGGAGACAGAAAGATTTTGTAGTTATATTGAGTCGATGAGCGTATAGTTGGCGATAGTTAAGAATTTGAAGCGTTGCATGCTTTATCCAGCGAGTTGTGTGCTCCTGGTCGTCATTACATTTTCGCTTCTGGCTTTTACATTCTCGGAGGTCACTTGAAGACTAGAGAAAGGCTTGAGCTAGACAACGTCCCACGCAGAACAGTTAATGCTGTGAAGACTGTGATGTACAAGGGATTTACAACCCACTGACAGTACACAAAAACATCGTCATGAACGTCCTATGCGCAGCTAGCTTCGCTAAGGCAATTCAGTGCAACATAAATGAAAGAGCAGTTTCCCTGCCGCGTTTGATTTTCTAGCGTCTAGGCCTGACTAGCGTCGTCTTCGAGCGCATGACGTACCTTGTATCAAGTTCGAAGCAGGTTAGAAAGATCATTGATCCAGGTTGCTTTTCGAATTCAAGCCTTCACGGAACGTCCTTCAAGTTAGCACTTAGTCTCTGTTTGTATACCAAGATACACTCGATCACCAAAACCTTTGAACCTTACTCCAATTAGAGTAAATTTTGCTGTCCAACCCTCTTTATCTCATCGCACGGTGGGACAGTTGCAATCAAGCTCGGTTTTGCTTACTCATCTTAGCACTGCAAAAACAACAAAACCATTCCAGACACCCTCTTTATGAGCCATGCAATCGCAAACAATTTAATTTTATAGCTCTTTCTTCCACGTTGCTTTGAAACAGCTATTACTGATAGCTCCACTTCTCTGAAGTCTTTCATGTGGAATACATATTCGACTCCACTAAAAATCGATGTTCCAATCTTCCGAGTCTTCTTTGCAGAGTTGAATGAGAACAAAGGAACTTCAGGCATTACCAAAATAGTACAGTTTCAAAACCGGGAAAGAAGAGAGTTTTTGCAATTCTTCTTCGTCGAAACGGCTTGGAGAATGAGGCACACTTATTTTAAGAACGAGTATCTACTTCCATGATGTGTGCATGATAAGATAATGCTGATCCTGAAATTATGGGCTATAGAGCGCGGAACAGTTCGTGAACAATAGAGTGAAGCAATTAAAATGAAATGATCTGTATGTAATGGTCTATCGTAGGAACTGGACGATCTTCATGAAGGAGAGAAAGGAATAATTATAGGATAGAAGATAGAGCTCGAGTATACGGAATAGGCCATAAGTAATTTGCTTTGTAAGTAGCATAGTGTTCATGGTTGACCATTGCAGCTTCTTCTTGTGATGCACAGTAGTTGCTTGCTCTGGATCTTCTCCTACTCTCATTGCAGTTGAAAATTTTTTTAGTGTGAGGTGGATCTATCTGCACTGTTATGAACCGTCAAATAGCGATAAAGACGCCGAAAACACTCAAGGAGACTGTGACGTTAGGTTTCAAAAGCGTGTTCTATTTTTCGGAAGGTGTCCAGGGCAGTTTTTAGAATAATTTGCTGGATCCTAGCATTGTAAAATTTGAACTTGTAATGATTGTTCGAAAAGAAAGAAAGAAATTTATTCTCCCAGGAAAATTGGTCTCTAAAACTTGATAAAATTATATCGCTGAATCTTCCGAATTCTTTACAGATTACTTCTTCAATTATTCTCTACTTCCAAAGAATGTTGGTGTCATTGAAAATGTTGCAAATGTCGTTGATAAGGTGATGGAACTGTTTCCCATTTTCAGATCCGATAAAGATGGGTAAAAATAGAACAGGGTACTAATGTGTCAAGAAACCAAATTTGTCTGCCTAGTTTCAGTTGAGTAGTGGAATCAAGAACAACTCATGAATATTCAAAAAAATAAATAGAAACTAATAAAGAATAAGTAGAATAAATTATTTTTTTCTAAAATAGAATGAATACAAATAATTTACAATAAGTTTAATCCAAATACATTTTTACTATCGCTCTGCCAGACTGCGAATATTACGATTAGGTTTTATTTCCTTTCCAAATTGAGCCGGAACTCTGTATATAACGCACTAATAACCAGTACTGTCTCGTATTGTAACCAGTGCTGGGTCACACTGTACTATTGAAAAGGTCACACTAGTCTCATGTTCCACGGTACCGTAGAATACTGTACTGTACTGTACTGCAGTACTGTTCCACACTGCAAAAAGAACACCGTGGCAAAATAGATTTTCCCCGTATGATAGCGAACGAAAGGGGCACAGGTACAGTAACGCCGCTGCAAATCGATCCTACATTATCCCCCAACGGTAGGCGGTACTGTACAGTGCAAAAAGCGAACCCGAGATCGCGTATGAGATCCTGCAGCGCTACAGGATTGGTGAACCATGCTGGGATGATGCGGGACAAGGACGATCCATACGAGTTTCAGTAGGAACGGTGAGATGGAGTGGGCTACCCCTTGAAAAATATGACAGAAAAAACATGTGCAAAGAATCCTAACATTTGCATGTTTGTGGTAGGGCTTGCGACCATTCTCTTGGCAGAACGTAAACCCAACCTTACTCCCTAGCAAGATCTGAAACATCCCCAACCACAACAATGGCTTCAACCAACTTGTTGAAGTTTTCTATGTTCGTCCTTGTGTCCGCAGTCATGCTTTTGAGAGTAACCGCGATATTCTGCTTCCCAGCCACCGCGATCGTAACACTTGAAGACGGTGTTCAGAAGCAGATGTCCGAGCTGATTATCGGAGATCGTGTTGCAGTCGGCGGTGGCAAATTCTCCGAAGTTATCATGTTCAGTGATCGTATAGTTAACGATCACTTTGAGTTTGTGGAGGTGCAGGCCGGATCCAGTGTGCTGCGTGCTACTTCCGGCCACTACATCTACGCATCCGGCCGTTATATTCCTGCTGGTGAAGTTAAAGTCGGCGACGCGCTCGAGCTAGTCGACGGCACACACAGAGCTGTGACCTCTGTGAAAACAGTGATGGACAAGGGTCTGTACAACCCGCAGACAGTACACGGTGACATCATCGTGAACGGTGTACGCGCAGCCACGTTCACTCCGACATTTCAGCGCAACATCGCTGACGTGGCAGTCTCTCCGTTGCGTACTATGTTCGAGCACCTAGGTCTGTCTCGCACCATACTCGAGAGCAGAGCGGACCTTGGTTCGAGTTTGATGTCGCGTAGTACGATTATGGGTTAAGGGGGAATAGGTGAGGGTTAGTATTTGGAAGATTTTCGCGTAAAATATTGAATAAATCTAGAATGTGAATACGGTAACGTGAAATAATGAACATTCGTATCTATATCAAATCAAGCTAGTCATGAACCCACAAGCAAGCATCATTTCACTACAGTATGCTGCTGATGCGCTTTGGACTACTACTTCGGTACAGATGCGTAGTACTCACCATGGACTATGCTGCACGAATAGCCAGATTTTCGGACTTTTAGAGAAGAATTCTCAAGAACCATCACACCTATATCACACAACGCGGAAACAGGGGAGCCTTTCGAACGAAAGAAGAAGCGTATCTTTAGAAATAAATGTTTACTTATTAGATTATGAGACGGGCGGCAAATAGATTTCGAAGAAATTACTTGAGATTGCCAAAGTTCCAATAGAAGATATGCACACATTGTAAAGCTTCGATCCGTAGTCTATTTGATGGACTTGTCAAATAGAATTGAGACTTTCCATGACTCGGATCTACCTTGGAAATACTTACCAAGATCCAGAAATCTTATCTAATCACAGAGGTTCGATATCAGGAAAACGTCAGAAACAAGCTCCCTCTTAAATTTTCGGAGAATATGCAATGAATTGCAGTAATGTATCCACGTAATTCTATGAATAATCATTAGATTTCTAATCCATAGCTTCAACAAGAATAGATAGTGCCAAAACTAGATCATTTGAGTTGATCTTGGAAGAGTTAAGTGTTAGGCTCTCTGCAGAGAATTATCGACATACTAAGGAAACGTTCGTCCCAAAAGCAAATTCGGAAAGTCTCAAAATATAAGATTGAATTATTGAAAATAAAGGAGTAAGCTAATAGGATAAGGGATCTGGAACTTGGTACTAGTAACTCATATAGGTTCATGACTTGCTCGATTTGTGATAGATACGAATGTTGATTGATTCCTTCAGCCGTATTCAGCTCCAAGATTTCTTTAGCCTCTAGACTGTTTCGCCTTGCTTCCTGTACATCATGAAGCGAAATCCTTCTCCCTGCTTGCTTCAATGGCATAAATTGCCTTTCGCTCTAAAGCAATTATTCTACCACTCAGCCTCCAGTTCGAACCAAGGTCCCTGCTTGTCCTCTCGAACACTGTGCAATTCAAGATCTAGACGCTCGATCCTTGGACACTGCGGCGAAAATGAAGACTCAGCGAAGTAGCGCCGAATTGCCGGTGTAAATGTGGCCGCACGAATACCGTTCACAAGGTTGTTGCTATGTATTATCAGCGGGTTCTACAGCCTCTTGTCCATCACCGTCTTCACGGTGGTCACGCTCTGCACTTGGCATCGGCTATCTCGAGCGATTCGCCAACCTTCATGTTATATGCCGAAATGTAGCGGTCGAACGCGTAGATTTAGTGATCAGCGCTGACTCGCTATATGCTAGATCTTGCATGAAAATCCACAAATTCGTAATTACTATCGACTCTACGGCGACCGAACATGTCACCTTTGAGTACTTGCCGCTGCTGACCTCCATTCTCAGGTTTGACATTTGTTCCTGTTCACCAACTTCCAGTGTTCTGATCGTGGTAGCAGAGAAGCACACAAACGCGTTTCCGCTCAAATACAAGACCGCAAACACAGGGAAGAATATAGCAACCTCGATCGAATTGGCTAAATCATTGTCTTACTGAGCAGTGATTCAGATGTTGGTAGAGTGGAAAATAAGGGTTTAAGTGCGGTACCCCGTGGTGATGATAGGAAAGTGAATTCCATGACAATATTGTGGAGAAGTCGGGGGAACCCCTCCAGCGTGCATTCAAATATTTGGATTCTGAACTCATACTCGCTTCCAGCACATTAGTCAAGGAGGTTGGCCACTCCATCTCACCGTCACCAGGAAGTTGCAGGAATTGGAATCTATGCTGAAAATAGTGACAAGGGGTTTATTTGTTGGAAATCGTACTTACTATCTCTAGGGTAATTGTTTTGGGGCGCGCGGATGTACGTGACATTCGTGCTACCAGCATGTTATCTTCTTTTTTGTAATTTCGGTCCTTTGTGCTCAGGATGATGCGAGAATATTGTGTTTTGCATTGATTACAGTCAAGTAACAAAAGTAATTTACAAAAGAAGCAAGAATTCTTCTTGATATTCATTTCAGATAAATGATTAGAAAAAGATTAAATCTGTAGTAGAAATTGAGATCATCACATGCCGCGCCTATTAATTAGTTCTC
>JAAUYH010188091.1_pt1 | contig 12519 bp, 7 predicted proteins | sample 7278061 | NCBI WGS metagenome assembly JAAUYH01 (sample SAMN14350203, study PRJNA611818) | marine sediment metagenome | isolation source: surface marine sediment (0.6m) | place: French Polynesia: Moorea | collected 2018-08
CTACAAAAATTGACCGTCCAGAGGGCGGATTTCCACCCAGAATGCTTCCTCCCGACCATAAGAGCTATGATATTTTAAGGGAACTTCGACAAAAAACTCAGCTGAATCCTCGATGGCCAGATCATCCAGAAATTCATCTTGCTGAATTGAAAAGCTATGGTCCTGCGTATGCGTCAATTATAATTTCAGATAAATTAAAATCTGTGTATATTCCAGTGTTCAAAGTTGGTACAACATCAATGATGTGGAATATTGCGTACTTGGAAAATAATCAAGCAGTTGTTAATGCCAATATTTCTCAAGAAGGAGTTCGGGACTACGTTTTACATGATTTTACGTCTGATATTTGGTCGGATCATGCTATCTATGCTCTGGACAGCGACAGAGTTCGAGCAACATTAAATGATCCATCGTACTTGAAATTTGGATTCGTGAGAAACCCCTACCATCGAGTTGTTTCAGCCTACTTGGACAAGGTTGTGAAGTGGCCGATACATACCGCGGAATATCAAGGTCAAATGTATGGACTTTACGGAGATGATATTGAAATGCGCAAATTCCGAAACCACACTAAACCAACATTCAAAGAATATTTGTCTGCAATTGAAAAAACTATTTCAATGCCAAGGACTAAAGTTCATGATTTAACAAAATCAGAAGGGTATGAAGACAATAATAGTCGACGAGAAATTCATTTCAGACCCCAAGTAGAACTTCTTCACCCTGATCTTATTCATTTCGATTTCATCGGGCGTTTTAATAACATGAAGAACGACACCAAGGAAGTACTCAATTGGATGTATCAGTTTACGGACAGACGAATGCCAGACAATTCGCAGAAGCGACTACATTCTACGAATCCTAAGGATAAAATAAGCATTTTCGAGCGTTTGCGAGCAGATAAAGAACTGCGAAACACGATCCTCCGAATTTACAAGGCAGATTTCGAAAGGTTCGGATTTTCAAAAGAAATTCCTCCAGTAATTGAACAACCTGTATAAATAAATTAGAACCGTGTAAGAAATGAAAAGAAGACAGATTTCCATCTCCCTGCAAGGAACGGAATGTGCTTGCGACTAGATCGGCAATCACAACTTCCTCAGTAAAGAGAAAAGTTGAGAACTTCATCTGTTCACGACATCAAGATTCTAAACCAGACGCAGTGCAGGGTGCTCGATTTGTCCGCTCTATATGAATCCAAACAAGTCGAGCAGTAATCTACTCTTAAGATTAAATTAATAACGGTTATAATAGACTTCAATAAATAAACATTTTTACTAACATCAACTATAAAATTTAGACGTAAAAATAAGTTTAAGTTGCTATCTTTGATCGATATGCTCCCGGTATTATTTCGCAACTAAAACGAATAGATGAATTCAAGTTAACGATTACGGAGGAGCTGGGGTTCGTTTCACCTATTACTGATCGTCTGGAATCGAGCTATCCATAGGACACGCAGGTGTTTGTCCTTGCTCTGAAGTTTTCGTTACGAAGTGGACCAGTGCGGTTACGTGCAACATGCCATCGGGGCTGTAGAAAACGCTGACAATTCGGGAAACCATTCACGGGACATTGTGCAAAGCATATTTCGCACGCGAACGAAACCGAATACGACGAGAGGGAAATAACGACTATACGCCTCTACACGTCCGTTGCATCAACGCATGCGATGAGACCGGGAGCCGTGCTTGTAGTGTGGGACTTCGACTTCTCGCTAATCAACGAGAACTCGGATACGTACGTGATTCGACAACTAGATCCTACTGGGTTGCTATGGGCGGAAGCCGATAAGAAGTTACACGACGGCATGGGTTGGACGCAACTCATGGATTGGGCGGTGGGGGAGCTGTACTCCCTTGGACATAATGCCGAGGCGCTATCACGGATATTGGCGACGATTCCGGTGATGCGCGGCGCGCGTGAAGCTGTGCGGCATGCAAGCGACTCGGGCGCGGAGCAACGAATCCTATCCGACGCGAACACGTACTACATCGACGAATGCCTCAAGGAGCCGTTGTCGATGAGAAACGTCTTCTCCCTGGTGTACACGAATCGGGGGCAAGTCGACGACGACGGTCGATTGCACATCGCCCCAGCTGAGACGGCAGACTGTCCGAACTGCCCCGTCAACTTATGCAAGGGCCGTGTACTGGAAAGTTGGATGTCAGAACAACAGTATAGTAAGGTAATATACGTCGGTGACGGTAGCGGTGATTTTTGTCCGGCGACCAAGTTACGAGTTGGCGATGTATTGCTAGCACGTCGGGCACCACGAGATTCGCTGTTGAAAAAGGTGCGAAATGCGGGTATTAGGGCAGAGGTCGTAGAATGGGGTGGTAAAAGAGATATCCATGGCGTGGATTTGTTCACTGGGTTCGTGAGACATGTACCTGCCCGTATCAGCGACGTAAATCAATAAAATGAGATTCACGATGTCACTTGCACCTGTATCTGAACAACCAACTGGTTCACTGCTCGGGTCTGGTTCTGAAAACGATACTGGTCGACAAATTCACCATTACCATGCTCTCTGATTTCTTGGCCTACCTCAGCAAACATCATCGATTAAACGGCACCATGTCCTTGGGCAAAGGTCAAGCAGGTTCATTCGTTCGTGCATCATTGCATTGGACCGGATTTTTCTGTTCGCTTCATCGCAAGTCGAAAACGGACCTCACAGCAACAAACAAGGATCCCATAGGAAGAACCGCAAATGCGCTGAGATCGAACACCGAAAATTGAACGGAATGCTTAATGCAGACTAGGGTCACACAAGGCCAACTTGAACGCATTGAACCACACTTTGAATTACGCACCTTGAGCAATACATAGAGAGCCACCCAGCACGAAGCCACCCAGCCAAATTGCTTACAGCACACCAATCATATCACGCACAGCAGACGTGCCCGAGTCGTCGCCGATCCATCCCACCTCGGCATCGAGCGCGAAGATGCTTCGCAACCTCGCCGTCCGAGCGACACGCGGGCTTTCCACGGCCGCCGCGCCGGCGCCGAAGAATGTGGCGATAACGGGCGCCGCGGGCTCGATCGGGTATGCGCTCGTGATGCGGGTGGCGTCCGGGCAGGTTTTCGGCCCGGAGACGCCCGTGAACCTGTCGCTCATCGAGACTGAGCCGGGGATGAAGCCGCTGAACGGCGTGATCATGGAGATGATGGACGGCGCGTTCCCGCTGCTGCGCAACATCTCCGCTACCTCGGACCCCAGCGTGGGTTTCGGCGACGCGGATGCCGCGTTCCTGGTCGGCGCGCAGCCTCGCGGCAAGGGCATGGAGCGAGCCGATCTACTGTCTGCGAACGCGGCGATTTTCGCGACGCAGGGCGCGGCGTTGAACGCATCCGCGCGTCGCGGCGTGCAGGTGCTGGTGGTGGGCAATCCGGCGAACACCAACGCGCTCGTGGCGAGCCACAACGCGCCGGATATCAGCCCCGGCGCATTTCACGCGATGACGCGTCTCGACCAAAACCGTGCGATGGCCCAGGTAGCGTCGAAGACCGGCATCCCCGTGCGCGCGATAGAGCGCGTCGTGGTGTGGGGCAACCACAGCGCGACACAATTCCCCGACTTGTCCCACGCACTCGTGCACGGCGCGCCGGCGCTGAAGATCATCGACGACAACGACTGGGTGAAGAACGAGTTCGTGCCGCGCGTGCAGAAGCGCGGCGCGGAAATCATCAACGCGCGCGGCGCCAGCAGCGCGGCGTCGGCGGCTTCGGCCGCCATCGACCACATGCGCGACTTGTTCGTGGGCTCTGGCAGCGCGTGGCAGAGCATGGCCGTGCCCAGCGACGGGTCGTACGGCATCGACGAGGGCATCTGGTATTCTGTGCCGTGCACTTGTGATGGTGACGGCGTGTACACTCGCGTCGCGGGCTTGCCGGAGCCCGACGACTACGCCGCCGCTATGATGGATGCCACCAGAAAGGAGCTCATCGAGGAGCGCGATGCGGTTTTGCATTTGTTGCCAAAGTCAGGGGCCGCCCCGACGGCCCCCAAGCGAGGTCGCAAGCGTAAGACCAAGTCTTAATGGTTACTTCTGTCTTGCCTAACTAAACATACTTTTACGGCAAAACCTTGCATTAGTCTTTCTCGTTGTGGTTAGACCGCTTTTTGATCGAACGTGCTGGAGGAACAACCCTGACGGAACTTTTCTGAATCCGATTCTCTAGGCGTTATCTCTCTTATCCTTCTCTCACCAATAGATGAACTCTATAGATGCGATATTGGAAACAGGAAACAGCTGTAGTGTACTTTGGTAGGCATGAAACTATCGTTGAACGCAGGAGTACGACCATGTTATGTTAGTTCTACATTAATCTATCTACGAAATCGATCCATGACACGAGTGTGGAACATGGGCGCAGAGTCGGCAAACTGCAATGCTTTCTCACGGCCCTGCAGTCCGGGTACGAGCGGCTGCGGCGCAGGGCTAGCGTACTTGCGCACCATCTGCGCGCGCAGTCGTGGGGCCTCGGTGATGCGGGTGTTGTACGCGTAAGCGTGTTCTCCACCATCGAACGCGAACGGTCTGGCATCTGTTTCGCTTCGTTGGGTGTGGAGCCGGTCGCTGCCGCGACGACGTGCCATCTCGGCCTCTGCGCGGGCCACGGCGTCAGCCTCGCGCTGCTGTCTTCGCCATCGCGCGAATGCGCGTCCGTGGCGACGACGGTATAGCTCGTCCGGCATGCCCCTGTACCGCCGTACCATCGTCGTTGCGTCGTCGAGCTCAGCAGTATTAGTGGATTTCTTTTGCGTGGCACACGATGCGCCTGCTGCATGCGCCGCCGCCGCGCGCGCAACATACTGCGCGTATCCCCGTGTGTCGCGAATCGGTGCCGAGCATTTCGATTCCATCAATTTTTCAGAAACACTTTGACAGTTTGTTGTCTCCACAGCTTCCGTTGAGGATTTCTCCTTTGGGCACCCGTCTCCGTCATCCTTTCGTGTGGCAACAAACGCAGCGTATTTGATTGCGCGAATGTCGCGCAGCCACTTTGGTAAGCGCGATGTGTCAGCACATACATCCTTCTTCGTGCTCGTGCCGCTCACGACCTCTTCGCCTGCAACCTTAACTGCACACACACGCTCCATACGCGCCACCCACAGCGCTCCAACCGGTAGTTCTCCATGCCCAAGTTTTTCACTGCAAGCGCAAAAATTCCTCACCACCCGACGTCGCTCAAATGCACGGGCCGCCGCATGTCGGCACCGATGCAGCAAAATCGCTTCCTCGAGTCCAGGCAGCGTCGCTCTAGGGAGCAGCCCCGGTAGCTCGCATCGCATCTTCGCCCTCACATTTGCGCAGTGCCGCTCGAATGCAGCGCGCGCCTCTGCACGCGCACAGGCGAGCTGCTCCCCAAACGCCATTACGCAGCACGACCCGCCACCCCAACTGCGGGCGGACGCTAGCACCCAATAAAATTGTGGGTGACATCAGGCCTCAAGCTGTCAACTGTGGGGTGAAATAGGAAACCAATAAGAAATCCACAAGTAGCCATGTTAGATACCTGTTTATTTCGAGCTAATTAATCTGAGCCAAGTGTCACTCGGATTCTGCATGTTGCCACCGATGGCAACATACACCATCCTCTCACCTCAAGCAGACCACCGCCACCATTCCGAACACCAACGCGCATTAAATGTCATCGGACACGGCGACGAAGCAGATCTCGTCGGCCTTCTTCACGTCGTCCGCCGCGAATCGGGACTTCCAGTTCCTCAGCTCCAACCCGAAAGCCTCCATGTTGAACCTCTTCTTGCGGTCGTCCCTCTTTCCAAATACTACCTGGTCCTCATAGAACATCAGGTTGATATTATTCCTCCTCCTCGATGCCTCCGTGCCCATGCTCTTCCATTGCTTCAGCAGTGCGTCTCTTTCACTCTTCGCCTTCTCCCGCAGCCACGAGATCTCCGCCTCACGCTCCTCCCTCTCTCTCCGCTCTTTCTCTTGTTTGCGCTTCATGCCATCCTTCCCGAGAATCGCCTGCATGTACGCCGAACTCGAATGTTGTTCTCGGCGGCGGCGCTTCGTCGACGCCACAGAATCATTCGCCGCATCACGCCTCTTCCGTGAACTGCTCGGGTTCCCACTGCCCGCGACCTTCATCGCCTCCATCAAGTTGAACCCGGTGCGGCCGAACCCTTTTGCGCGCGACTTCCTCAGCTCCTCGGCGCGCTTCTCCGCCTGCCGGTCTTCCCACGTCGGCTCGCTAGGCCTCGACGAGCCGCCACCCGACGATCGACGCCCCGGCCGCTTCCGCTGCGGCCGGTCGGCATCCTCCTGTGCGCGCAGCTTCTGGCGATCCGCTTCGGATAAAATCGAGAGCGCCGCGTCGCGCTGCTCCTCACGAGACAAAAATTTCGGTTCCTCGGGCTCCGGCGCAAGGTTCGCCAGCCGAGATGGGTGAATGCCCGGACGGCCTTTCGCCGGCGCCGGCGCGCCTGCGCGCATGTGATCGCCTATCGCAAATCCGTTCTCAACCCCGCCCGACCGTCCACCGTAACCACCACTACGACCGCCGTAACCGCCGGAACGACCACCGTAACCGCCTTCGCTTCCGCCCGAACGTCCCCCATATCCTCCCGAACGACCACCATAACTACCTCCGCTATCACCGCCGTAGCGGCCTGATTGGTGCCTTCCCGGCCTTCCGCGGTAACCGCCGCGTGCGCCGCCAGAACGACCGCCGTAAGAGCCGCCCCCGCCGTAGCCATTCGCACCCTTGAAAGACGACAAATCGAGGTTATCCAGCGCGTCTAGAGCAGAGCTGCCACTCCGTGCGGGCGGCCGCGGCCGCTTCTGCGGCACCGGCGAGGGTGGCTCCTCCTCGGCGGCGGGCGCCGGCACGTCGTCGTCGGAGAAAAGCGCATCCGGGTCGACATCGTAGTCCGACATGGTTGTGGGGTAGCGCGATAGGAGGTGCAACTGTGAGTGAAAGTGGGAGGAGCACCTCCGGTTTTTACTATGGGTGACATTCTTTCTCAGTTTCCTTCGGTCTTGTGTCGTGTACACATGGCTGCATACGTGTCAAAACATGATTCGTAGATTTTTGAAAATTCCTTAATAGGTATGTTCCTTATCTGGACAGACGCAATCTACATCGTTTGGTGTTTTACCGTTGGCGTTTCCAGCATTCGGAACATCTCGTCTGTTGTACCATTCCGTTAGCTGTAGATCTCGGATTCTTTAGCCGGACAACGCATGGTATGTTAGTTGTAGAGTTGAATCTACAACTCAGAATGCAGCTATAGAACGAGAGAAAAACTAGTTCATGAGTTGAGCGTAGAGGTTTTAGGCTATTTAAGTTGCAGGATAATGTGTGTTGAGATCACCATCAACAACCTACTCATTGAAATGGCACCTCCGAAAAGAGGCGCAACTGTGCTGAAGAAGGAAAAGCAACCACTTCGCAGCCCGATTGACTCCTCGTCTACGGTGCTCGTCGTCGGCGCATCTCGAAACATTGGGTTACAGCTCGTGCGCCAGTGCCTTGCACTCGGCGCTCGAGTTATCGGCACAGAGCGTACCTCTTCTGCACTACATCGTCTTTCGGGCAACAAGCATATTCTCAAGGCGGATGTGACAGATGGCGAGTCCATCGAGCAGTTGGCTGAAAGTCTAGAAAACGAATCGCCTATAACACACTTCATCTACAACGCTGGTATGGTGCAAGTTGGCGGCTCACTACACACCGCGACAGTTCAACAGATGCAGAGTGTCTACTCTGTGAACACCGTTGGGTTCGTACGCACAATTCAAGCAGTGATAAAGAATTTGGCAGCGGAAGCTGTCATTGCAGTTGTTGGCAGCAGGATGGGAAGTATATCCCAGAATTGGTACGGCGAGGCTTACGCATATCGTGCCAGCAAGGCCGCGCTGAACATAATTTGCAAAGGGATCTCCGTTGAGTATGAGGATCAATTTGCGGTGGTCATGCTGCATCCGGGACGTATCGGGAGCGTTCCTCTCACTGAGGGTGTCCAAGGAATGTTGAACGCTGTTCAGGCGACTGATATTGACTCAGAGTTTCGCTTTGTCAACTACAACGCGGAATTAATTCCTTGGTAGAACTTTTCCCTGAGGGAAAGTCCTAGAATTCACATTTAGTCTACTCAATGCTTGAGCAGTGGCCATCTGTAGCTCGGATGGGAAGTTGGGTCTGAACTGAAATAAACTATTGCTTGTTATCTAATCTAATCTCCCAGAAAAGCGTTCGAATCGCGGGCTTTGTCAATGAGTAAGTTGTAGGGAAAACTATTTTTGAGAGACAGTTTTTTTGGATTTATACAGAAAAACCATTTCAATTGCGATTAGTTGATGGAGAAAGATAATTCGACGCTCAGCGTACCTAACTAGACGAGTAACTAAACTAAGAACAATAATCTCATAGCTATTGCTAAAGTTAAATAGTACGGAGTACGGTACTGCCATAATTGTAATAGCGAGCTAAATAAATACTTTACTGTTAATAGGGTTACGGCATGTAGTAATACTAATAAAAATTATTATAAATACAATGTAACAACTACGTAGTATTACAATTCATGATCGCGATTTATTGCTATATTGCTCGCCAATTATCGAAGTAGTCGGCTGCCAAAGTATTTTGCGGGAGAATCGTTGTAAGCTGATACTCGATTTGCATTTACCTCGAATTACTAGAATGTGTTCCGCACCTCCGATACAGTGTTCGCTCGCGAATCAATATGTATTTGATGTTGAAATAATGCTGAAGTCGCGGGAAAGAATTCTTCCGGACTCTCTTCGACCAGAACTTGGCTTGCTACGTCCAGTGCCAGGTCCTATTTTCGGTCACCACGGGTAGAGTAGAAATAATGGAATTGAATTCCAGATGTTGTAAAATCTCGTGTACTCCGCAGTTGCCATTAATCAATAACATGGTTGTCAGAGTAAAGATCATCACCATTTCATCCTTGATGGCAAGTCTTCAAACAGTACTAATGTATTAAACCTTAGCCAGTCGTCGCTGTCGAGTCATTCACAAACTGCCGAACGTTATACTTTCTCAAACTGCAAACGCCGAAACAATTTACTCATGAATGTCGCAAATCGAAACCGCTCCATTCGATAACCCGACCGCAGCGACACCACGGTTCATGTCAATAGCACATGCACGTACATCACCCGACAGTGCTACCTTAGACGTTTCGAGAATGGCACCACCTGATGCCACACTCCACCATGTTATCCCTTGCTTTCCTGTCCAAATTACAATCTTGGTACAATCATCATTCGTCCAAATTTCGTACCCATACCATTGTTTCGAGACAGATTGGCCTACCATTTCCCCGCTAATCGCGTTCCAACGGCACAAACCATCCATGAACGAACATGACACGATAACCGTTCCATCGTCACTTATCGAGATACAGTCAATTCTTGAATTATGCATCAGTGGTTCCCCAATTTGTTCTCCACCAGCGGTGGCCCAACGAATGAGGGAACCGTCGTCTGACCCAGATACGATTAGTTCGTCATTGCCACTAAATGCAACACATTTCACACTATCCTTGTGGCCATGCATCGCTTCTCCTATCGCAACACCGCTTACTGCACAATACCGCTGCAGCGTGCCGTCATATGACCCGGTCACTATCATTTTTCCGTTGGAACTCAAAGCTGCGCAAGTTACGAAATGTTCTTGCTCTACTACTATCGGGTCACCCGTCATCTCGCACGTGCTCGTGCTCCACCGAATGAATTCAATTTTGATAGCCTCACTGCCCCGAAAGGTATTGTAGACAGCCAAAGTCATCCCGCATTGCTCATTGACCACAATACAGACCACATCACCTTCACGTCTTCCCTTCATTGGTTTTCCTATCAGCTCGCCGCTATTTGCATCCCATTGACGTAGTATAGCATTTGTACAGCTGGTAACGACCTTCTGTCCGTTGTCATTGAACACAATGTTTGATACACAGTCCTCACATTTTTGCACTGACTTGCTAATCTGTGTACTGGGTACCGTTCTCCACCGACGTATCGTTCCATCGTAACTTCCTGATATGACCATCCCACTTTCCTGCCTGAATCTCACAGATAGAATGCTTCGAGTGTGTCCTCGAAATGGCTTACTCAATTGTTCGCCAGTGTTGGTATCCCACATCCGCAATACGCCGTCCCGGCAGGCAGACGCTATCGTTTTCCCACATGGACCAATTGCCACGCACATTACGATATCTGAATGACCGCGCATTGGCTCACCTATCTGTTCTCCGCTTTTGGCGTCCCAACGGAGCAAGGTCTTGTCTGTCGATCCAGATACAATCATCTCCCCGTTTTCATCCACAGAAACGCATGATACCCATCCTTCATGTCCCCGCAGAGGTTCTCCTATCATCGCACCAGTATCGATGTTCCATCGGCGAACAGACCCGTCCCATGACCCTGACACGATCATTGACTCACTATCGCAAATTGCCACGCTTCTCACCACATCTTCGTGACGCATTCGTGTGCATTTCGGCTCACCGTTCTCTGCTTTCCACGAGTGTAAAGTCTTATCTTTCGATCCGGTAACGATTGTCAAACCGTCTTTGCTAATCGCAAGACAGGTCACCTCACCCTTATGCGCTTTAACCGGGACTCCTACTGGTTCCCCACTCTCTGCGTTCCAGCGCTTAAAAGTGCCGTTACGGTGCCCAGACACGATTAATCCACCATTAGCGCTGATCGCTACAGAACTAAGCATGTACATCCCAGGTATCGGCCAATGACTAGCTGTAAAGGAATAGACTTTCTTCTGCGCGCTTGCAGACCAAACTGATATCTGATCTTCGGCCCCTACGACAGCTATATCTGCCGAGCGAGAAAAATCCATACTGTCGATGTGTGAATTGCTTGAACATGTAAGAAGGGACACCTCTCGACTGTCCTCAGGTCCAAGGAATTTCGACCGTGGGACCAGAAACGGGCGAGAAAGATACCGTGTCATGCTGTCGATATACTGCGCTGGGTACATGTTCTTGCGTTCCTCTCTCGTCAAGCTTCCTACAATATAGTATGTCAAGAACTGTCCGTCTCTCGAAACTTCTGACCAGTGCCGCTTAAGTACTTCATAAAGCCGTCCGATATCCGCGACTTCAGCATAGTCACTGCCTGCAAACAGTCGTTCGAAGTCCATTTTCAATGCAAGCCAACCACCTACTTTCACGCGACGTAGTGTCCACCGCACATCACATAACAGGTTCGCCAGCGCTCGCCACCGACCACAACTGACAATGTGGCGCGATAGATTGCTGTAAATATAGCCATCGTTCTTCAGGCACCACCATTCATCGACTCCCGGTATTTTTTCGCCAATCCACACCGATTTTGAACGCTTCAACGCATCAATCACACTTCCATGTCGCTCTTGCAAATCACCAGCCATTTCTTGACAGAGCACAAGGATCAAGTCATGTAGGCGGACACCAACGTCTTCTGTAGTCTCATTCTGGGTCGTCTCTGCCGGTGTTTTGTACATAGTCTCCGAAATAAGACCCAGATCTGAGAACTTCTGCACGACATGGTCGGTGTCCTGTGCACTTATTCCCCACAAGTTTGAAAGCATGCTTTTCGGCATCACCATTTGTTTCTCGAGGACGCATAGAGAACAGAACAGGTCCCGAACATTCACACTGTTGAGTGATTTCTCAGCCCATTGCTCACACTGGACGAGGCTGGCTTCCACGATATGCGGCAGCCCATGGTCGTACAACTGAGCACTCCTTCCTTTGTCGTGCGGTCTTTGGTCACGTTCGAGTTGGCCTGAATAATTCTCAAATACCTTACGGATGTCACCTAACCTTTCAATTGCCGTCCTCAAGGTGCGCCCTGCCATGCACAATGCAAGTTGTAGTCCAGCACATACCTTGAGTATCGTTTCAGCGTACTCTTGAATATCAGTTCTTTTCTGTATTTCCACGTGCTCATCTCCGAACGCGATTTGACCAAGAAGATTACGCGCGCTCTGTCCCTGTGGAGGCAACGTCCCAAACGTTTCATAACTCATTGAGACTTCTTCCGCAATCCTTTGGTCTCGCGTCGATATCAAGAGTTTGCTGCGTGGCGCATTCCTCAGCAACCTCTTCAACAGTGGCAGGTAACCAAAACTATTTGTAGCCGACCGCCATAAATCGTCGCAGACAAATAGCACTGCCTTTTCACGTACCCACCTTGCAGCGTGTTTGACCACCTCATCCAACGTCGACTCTTTCTCCATCTTTGCCACTACCTTCACTCCACCAAAATCGTAGACACATTGCTCGAGCTGATTCCGAACATTGCTGTCCTTCGCGTCTTGCCCCAATTCGAAAAAGTAGATTCCATCCGGAAATGCCTTCCGCACTTTCTCATGATAGCATAGTGCGCGCAGCGCTGTTGTCTTCCCAATGCCACCCATACCGTGTACTGCACTCCCACGACTAGAGCCAACCGCCGATATCCCATCCACATTCTCCTCACCTTGCAACCCCAACAACCTCTGTAACAGC
>JAAUYH010188291.1_pt1 | contig 12518 bp, 13 predicted proteins | sample 7278061 | NCBI WGS metagenome assembly JAAUYH01 (sample SAMN14350203, study PRJNA611818) | marine sediment metagenome | isolation source: surface marine sediment (0.6m) | place: French Polynesia: Moorea | collected 2018-08
CCTAGCACATGTGTATTACGATCAAGAAAACTACGAGGAAGCAGCTAAGTTGTACGAGAAGTGCGTTGAGATGAATCGACAAGTGCATGGTCCAAATTCGATGCATTCTGATATCGCGTCATCGTTGTGCAACTTGGCGAATGTGTACCGAAAACAAGGAAAACTAGAGGAATCGTTGCGAATGCATAGAGAGAGCCTGGAAATGCGTCGGGCGTCAAACCGCCTCAACAAGTCGCACCCTGATATCACATTTTCGATTTGGAGCATTGGATTAGTTCTTTTCAAGCAAAAGAAACAGGATCAGGCAGTCGAATGGCTTGAACGAAGTGTGGAGATGCTTCGAAATTTGCATGATCCAAGTTCAATGCATCCACATATCACTGAATTACTGTTGGAATTGGCTGACGTGTACGGCGAACAAGGTAGACGGGATCAAGCGTTGGAAATAGCCGAACAAATTATCGAGGCAGACGAAACAAGTTATGAAGAGGCCTCTAGATATGTAGCTGGAGAGTAAGGGAAATGGAAAGTAACATGTTCTGTGTGCTATCTTGCATCGAACGTATTCAGTGATATGGTCGATATCGACGACCAGGAGGGGTAACCAGACGGTTTAATGTCGTGTCAATTTTTATCAAATTTTTTAATTGCACAATCTCGCTCGTACATCCAGGAATACAGAAAATATAATGGGTTCACAAGTAATTTTTGTGCTCATTTATCAATCTACCTTGAAGTTCCGCTCTGAATAAATTCTCAGGATACTTTTGGATTATCTATGAATCTGATACCGATCAAAATATCTAAGGTCAGAGAACGTACTATTTATTCGAGTTCCAATTGATTTTCATCATGTTGTCTGACATGGAAGTCCGTAGCAAATGAAAAGCTGCCAGATTTACCAGCGGATCATCTCTCGTCCAATCTACGCGAGGTCGTATTTGAATACAGTAAGTACTCGTTGTTTGTCTGGCACTGAGAATGGATTCTTATCAGAGGTAATGCTTTGTAGGCGTCGGTTCTCACTTTAATCTCAGTTTACACACTGGAACGTACAATACACTTAAAATTTCAGTTTTCTACGAATGATGACTACGTGTAGGTCTGCAGAGGTGTTGTTTTGGATAGGGGCAGCTAAAGTTGTTTTCTCGAAAGTCGAAACATCGATCCTTCTAATCTTTACGATAGGATAGCTTTTTCAATAGCTGAAAGCGTGATGGTAATATTACGTTGTCTTAAGCGATCAATGAACACAAAAATTTGGAGTTGTGGGCCTATTTCAATATAAATCGTTGGATTTTCTTCACGGGATCATGGAATATTTTGTGTTCTTTTTCAAAATCTGACGCTGGTTCATATTTAACGTGTTTTCTAGCTTCGTAATATTGTAATTCTTCTTTGATGATTGTAGATTTAGCACGTCACCAGAAATCATAGTAAATCACTTCTCGATGTAGACATTGTGAGCATGCACAGTACCCACAGGAAGACACGCATTAGAAGTAGACGCTACACACAAGTTGAGATATGGAAAAAAACTAGATTCTGAATCCACATCCTTTTTCGTATATGAGCTGGACGGTTAAGGGATATTTACTTCAAAGGTTAATCAAAGTGCCTGCATTTCACAGGGATTAATATACCTTTTTAAATTTTGTATTGCATTTTTCATGCATCTTCCAATACATCGATTTCGAAGCTTCTGAACTCATAAGCTCATTCTTGACAATTTTTCGATTGTTTCTACGAGTGTGATGTATGTTTGAAATTATCTTACTAATGGAAAATGCAACGTGATGCTAGATTCAAATAGCGAAGAGGCTAGTACAGTATGCCGAATTTCCTATCGCAACCTGATTCTAGGTCCTTCGATTTCAAGTAGGTTCCCATTTTTTGAGAATAGTGCAGAGGAGCTTCATTGCATTCAAAAATTTATTATGGCCTCTGGTCCGAGAGGTTAGTAATAACGAAGATCGAAGATCAAAGAACTAGAGGGCGAAGACCGGTTTCAGTATTGCACACTAAATCTGCTATGTGGAGATGAGGCTGGGTACGGCCGTGGAGGATTGCCACTTGCACTTGTCCAGGCAGGTTCGTTCATCGTACGATTCAAGTGTTCGTTCACGACTGCAGAGGACAAAGAGAACTTGCAAGACATTATGAAGAATATGGAGGAGCTCACACTGATTCGCAACTCGCTGAGGTCGATATGGACGACCTGGAAGATCAGCGTGGAACAAATGTCACGGAAAGCCTATGCCGTATTGCGAGCAATGACGATGCTAGCTGAAGGAGGTATTGGGGAAGCCATAGTGAACAGAATATTGAAAGTGGCCACAGGAGACGAAGGTTTAGTGTTGAGATTATGTTTCGAAATGTAATTGTGCACAGCTCTTGTCTGGTTCGTAGGGATGATTGAGGAGAAGGGCGTGTGAACAGAATGCATCGATTTTTGCGGCAATTTATCCTGAACGGTATGGAACGTGGATCAGATGTATGGCCTTGCCTGTTCTCAGTACATGAAGTTGTCGAAACTAAGCTTGAAAAGGAGGGCAGTTCATTCCGTAAATTCCGGGATAAATTCGAAAACAATCATCGAGAATTTTGCACATGCTTTGGCCCTGGTTGATCATTTCGAACTTTCAGCGAGGAACAATGATAATCATTTTGATTCAAAAAATAGAAGATATTTATCATTACGGTAGAATAGGAACATTTTTTTCGATAATCCACGGAAACAAGTTCGCGTATGTGAACGTTTGCTAGGTATTATTCAATACCGACGAGAAGATTATCGAAAGAGAAGGTGGAATCTCCGATTTTTGGATGTGTGCCATGGTCGAAATTGAGAGAAAGATGTGAAACGCAATATTTCTATCGTCTATTGTAATCTGGGCCTAGCACACAAGAATATGGGAAGGCACGAAGAAGCAGTTTTTATCTTGAACGCTGTCTGGATATATGAAGAGCAATCTACGGACACGAAAAAGCGCACCTCGACATTGAGAATTCACTCAATGATCTCGCACTTGTTTACGGGGCTCAAGGAAACTGCAACGAAGCATCGAAATTATTTGCGCAGAGCCTTGAGATATATCAAACAGTGTATTGTGCAAAGGCGATCCATTCCAAAATTGCGATATCATTGCGCAACTTAGGGATTATTTATCGACTACAAGGAAAATCGGAGAAAGCTTTGGAATTTCATGATCAAAGCCTGGAAATGAAGCGAGCAATAAACGGAGACGACTAATCGTACTAGAATGATGCATTTTCACTTTGGCATGGTAGTATCGGACATAATCTATTCTTTGTTGCAAAAAATCGCTAGAGTTTGGAAAACAACTTAAACCTTGTTTTCTGCGAGACGAAGCTTTCTTTTGGGCATTTGATAAATCAAGTATTATTTAATCAGTTTGATTGTCTCTCAAATTAAGGACTGCTCGGACAAAAACAAGTAAGGCTTGAACTTGTAATCTCTGAAAAGCAAAATTTTCAACCACTGATTCATCAAATAAGTTGTCAAGGCCACGGAAATTTGTTAGTTCGCGTAGCGCTCCGTAATCCTAGATTTTCGTCCTCGGATTTGCCCGCTACCGTAGAACAGAGTACGAACATTAAGCATCAAAATCCCTTGAACTAATAATTATCTGTCTCTTGGCTACATTTCAAAGCAGTGCACAAAGAATTAATAGTCACTTTTCAACGATACTGAGAATTTTTTTCGTCTTGCTCGAGCCGGTACTCTCGCATTTTATATCTGAGCTATTGATATGATTGGCTATATGAAGCTCGATCTAATTGCTTCCGGGCGATTATTGCAATGAAATATGGTCAGGCTAATCCTTCTTGGACGTTTACCTACAGAACAACAATAAATACTTGGTTTAAGTATGATTTCGGAAAGGTTTAGAGCCGAATTTTTGCAATCGCATGCTGTGGGTTTCAACGACATGACCCTTCTTCATTCCTCTTCTCTAATCAATGTATTTGATTTTTTTCAATTTTCTATCTAAGATTGCGCTTTATATTCCACTTAAACCTCTGTTTCTGATGTTAATTTCGTTTGCGAAAGGTCATTGAAAATTTTTGACTGACGGGAACAATTTATAGAATGCATCTTTGTTGTCAAAGTCGTCCTGCAGTCCTGTATTATACTCATTTGAACTTTCCTTTCATGATTATTAACTGGACATATTTTAGCTTAGAACCTTTAGTTCTCCATGAAGTTTTGCGCTGCTTAGTCATTACGAACGATTCTCCAGACAAGAATATTCTGGAATCCCGTCCATTCCCTCATACAATCAATTTTAATTGAAAACAGAGTTGAGTGGTTTTCAATCAACAAATGATGCCATTTCAGATAATATAGGCTATCACATTAAGGTATGGCCGAGTTATCGTGTGAATGAAAAATTAGCTGATATCATTATCAATGCCGGTTACTCTACAAACGCATTTGTTGTTGCTTACAGTATTAACCAGTTTTTCAGTTTTCATCTCCGTCACACTAATTATACAACGTTCTGGCCAACATCAGTCACAAATCCACCAAACGTACCGTACCAGTTGAATTAGAGCAACCATTTTCTCGCTTCGTTTCAATTTTGCGCACCAAGCACTCTGTCTTATGATTTTGGGGTGCAATTAAGTCCAAATACGTGAAGTGCAAAAGATTCAGATTTGCTTGAAGCACTTTCCGCGCTGCGATGAAGATGAGCACCCTAGTTTTGTATTGGACGAATGCCGAATGAACTGTTATTCAGTGATGAAGTACATCCGCTGTTGCTAGGGAGCGAGTAGTGTTTCTGCGGATGCATGATTCAGGGTTTGTGGAAATGTGAAGCGCGGTGTTGTTGTTCTAGCAAATTACATTATGATAACAAAGAAGCGCGAAACACTCGCACTGCAAGGGTGTTTGATGTTTGGGGCGATGTACCTCCTCATGTAGGCAAAACTGGCACTGAGGGAACAGGAAAAGGTCGAAGATATCGATCGGTGTTAATTTGAAGTGCCCATTGACCAGAAATACGGCGTAAGAATTGGCATTTTTCCCCTTAGCTAGATTATAGGGCAGAGTGTAGCTAATTTACATACTACCGTCGCTACTACACGGTCGAGTGGCAAAGAGCTTTAGTATTCATGAATAGAAAAGTGCTGCAGGTCTTTTATTTGTACTGGGACTGAAACTAGAGTTCTATTCCAATAGTTAATCGCCACGTGCAGTACCTTTAAATATAAGTAATGCTTTAGCAAAAAATGTAAGAGTTTCATCTTTGTTGTTCTCGTTGCGTTCAAGGCCAGGTTGTGAATAATATATTCGATTGCGGATTTAGGTTAGTAGCTCCGCCAATCTCGGATTTAGATAACAAAATCTGTATTCAATTTGCAATCTCAAGAAAAATGGATATTTATTTTCAGTTATATACTGTCTCGCCATTTTCAGTACCCGTATTGTAACGAACACTCTATGATTTGTGCTTTAAAGTCCTCATACGTGGCATTAAAAATATCAGAGTATTACATGTAAGGTATTTGTAAAAGCCCGGTAGTGCTATCTTGGATTAAGATTTCAAGATTGCAATATGTGATATTTCAATCGGACCATTCACAATTCTGATGGAAATTAGCTCGCAGTTGTGAGAGTGACTTTTGATTCTGTTCTACGTCTAAAAAGTTACAAACATCGCTGATTGTAATTCTCGAATACTATTAATACTGATGTATTTTGCTCTTGTTTAGTCGTGTGAGAAGATAATCGAGGCTACTCACTTCGCTTTTACTATCCAGCAGAGTCGAAGTAAATCTCAGATAGGCATGATCTCATTTTCCGACCTGTTCCAGAAAAGCTTCACTAAATTGTGGTATTTCTCTGGAGATTAGCGATTGGTCTCATATGTAGCCTGTTGACGAACGCCGCGCGCTGCCGGTACATAAGAACGTCGAGGTAGAGATTAGCGCGCCGCCCGTCCTTGCCATGCCGTAGCGCCGGATAGGCAGCCTCCTCCTTTAATAGATAGAACGCGCCGCCAGTCTCTTCGCAGGATAGCGAGGACGAGCAGCCGTATGGTGAGAGGTTGGAAGGTGCGAGGTGAGCGGGCACCACTACCGTTGATGCCCTATAACTCGGGCAGGCCGTTGGTATTTATAATGTGCCCGAGCCGCTGTCAGCCTTCCGCGAAGAAGTTTCTGGCGACTCTATTATTTGATTGAATCTTACCACTATCTGTAATTAATAGCTATTGGCTAACTGTTGACACAAAATAATTTCTAAGTGGCTGTACAGGACACTTGGCGCTCTGTGAATTGCTATAACTGAGACCAAAAAGGGACGGGGAAACAATTTCCCGCGATATCCCATGGAAAAAATCCGAGTAAGTAACATACACCGCAGGTACCAGCCTATGACTACGCGGGAACCGAACCCGGAACCTCGACAACCGGTACTCTGCTGAGGCGTTTAGAGGCCGCTCCATTGTGCTACGCGCTCTCGGACTGATGAGTCATGGTCAATCAAAGTCTTTATGTACCTGGCGCGAAACTGCGTCAGCACGGACTGAACCACACGTGGAGTACGCTAATTTCGAAGAAAGCACGTCAGAAAAATTTCAAACCATAGTACTATCCAAGCTTGAAAAACACACTCCTTTCCCAGTTCTCATAATTGTCAACTCTTCCACTCTCCTCTAGACTCGCTTTGCAAAACGTTCTTCGCTTTACGCAATGCATCACGCGACCTTTAGCATGACTTTTCCTGAATCCGCTGGGATACGCGTTATATGGCCCTTGCGATGGTCGAGCTCAGACTGCAAGTCTGCGGACCTGTTCGTTTCGAGTCGAATCTATTGGAAGGTATCTCAATACGATGCAGCCAAGAAGCCTTTGTCCTTTACTTACTTGTGTGTCGCTGACTTCTTGGAAGTAAATCGTCTGGAGAAGGGCGCTTGGAGTGATGTGGGTTAAGTCGTAACGGAAGGCAACTGTAAAGGCAGAAGAAACCGAGGTTTGGTTGGATCGAACAAGGGCACATATTGCACCGTAGGAACTTCTTCAGCAACAGATGCAAGCCATAGCCAACCGTGCTGAGTCAAACGGAGTGGAGAAACCTGAAGCAGGTGGTGTAGGATTAGTACCAAATACTGTCGCGACTGCACCGTCTTTTTCGTCTACAGATATAGTAGAAGCGGAGTGGATTCATGATCTACGCAAGCTTCCCGATGAGATGGAGAAATTGACAGTTGTAGACGACTGACTGCATGGCGCAGCGGCGGTGCAATCAGCTGTGTCAATAGCCAAGTTGGTAACGTGTGTAGAGCAAGTTGTGGAAACTGCCGAAATAGTTGCGGATGTTTCAAAATGTGTTGCAGGAGTGAGCTAAATATTTCACCTGGTCGTACTCGGCGCTAAAGGTGTGGCCATGTGCGCAGAAGCTTACCGTGGGCAGAAAGTGCTCCCAGTTTCATTTAACCGAATTATAGTCCTACTGCGGTATGTAATAGAGAGTTTGACTAAAATCATGGAACTATCGCTGGACACGGAAAAGCTAGACAAGGATTTCTTATTTAGCGTTTTGAAACAAACTGTGTCTACTATGGATATTGCAGAGAGGCAACAGCTGTGTGGATATTGTTGTCAAATCGTACGAGCAGCACGCGTAAAGGAAGTGGAACGGAATATTGAAGACCTGTACCCGCTTGTTATGATAGCAAAGAACATTTCAAAGATATGTGTACTCAGCCGGAACGAGAAGCAGTCTGAAAAGGAACAGAATGTGTTTGGCGATGGACCACATCATGTACCACCGTGAGCTTCTGTAACGAACTGAAGGTAGACTGGACTAGCTAGGTATCATAAAAACCCTTAATTCTGTATTGAGCTAACACCTTAACGGAATTTAGGTGTGCAATATGATAAAACCTGGCTTTCAATCAGACTACTTTAAATCTAACGAACTATAGTATGAACAGCACAACTGCACAAGGTTTGTGGCTAGTAAAGCGACACATTTGGACATCAGGGCTGCATGTACCCCGCTTTATGCGTGATGTCAGCTACACAGGCAATTCCTCACTGATCACAAAACCTTTAAAGTCTCAAAGCCGTTTTATACAAAATTAAGGTTTTCATTGGATAATTGCCTTATGATATTGTGACAACACATCCCTAATTAATAACCTAAGGTTAATTAGTGATGTTTAAGCCAATTAAGTTTGTAATCGCAGTGTGATCGATCAAGTTTTATTTAGAATTGATGATTTGTAGTTAACCTAGATAGTTTAGCAACTAGCATAAATGTTAAGTGACTTCTCCGCCTTGCTCTTTTGGCAGGCACAACCGGAGTAAACCCCTCCAGCCTTCAATAAATACTGCAACGTCAGAAAGCCCTAAGCTAGGTACCTCTGTAGTTCTCTCGTCCACCTTCATTCCTCATCAAAACAGTACGTCCCTCATCCTAGTCCTTTTTCAGCACCTTTGTAGACTGTACGCAGACATTTTAGCTTCACCGTTTTTTGCCGGAGGTAGGAGGGAATTGGACATTCTGAAATCAAAGTTGAATAAATGGGGGAGCATGGTAATTACACAATATGGTGGAGTGGGAAAACCGGAATTGATGATTGCGTTTGCAGATAGAGCAGAGAAAGATAAGTTGGTTTCAGGAGGAGTATTCTGGGTAACGGTAGACGGAGGTGAAAATGATGTGGTTGAATCACTTGCTGAACTGGTCGAGAAACTCGCGAAGAAGAAGATAGGTGAGAAGGAACGGCGAAACGCGAATTAGTAATCGCAGAATTGAAACAAGCGTTCCATCAGAGGGAAGTGCATTGGCTTCTGTGCTTGGGGTATGCCGATAACAGCAAGATAGCTAGTGTTCTAAATGAGGTATATGGGATAGCTCGGCCGCAGCCGGACAATGGATGGGTATTGGTTACCTCGCGGCAAGGGCAGCCTCGAGTGTGTAGCCGAATGACGAGTGATCAAGAGTTAGTTCTGGAGCCACTATGCGAAGAAGATGCGAGGGTGGAGTCATGGCGGCAAAGTAAATTGGTGAAGACGAGTGAGCAAGGCGACGAGGAAGTAACGAAGAAGATTAAGGAACTGGAGGGCGAAGGCAAAGTTGAGTATTGTTCCCTGACGGAACTATGCAGCGATAAGGGTGAGCACGGGATCGGAGGTTTGCCACTTGCAATTACCCAAGCGGGTTCGTTTATCGCGCGAGTTAATTTTTCGTTCGATAACTACCTTGATTCGTTCAAGGCTGCTAACAAGGAGAGTTTGCAAGGCATTTTGAAAAATGCAGGAGGATTTGCACTGATTCGTGAGTCATAGAGGTCGATATTGACAACGTGGAAGATTAGCGTGGAGGGATTATCACAGAAAGCGTACAAGGTATTGCGAGCAATAGCAATGCTAGGAGAAGGAGATGTTGGGGAAGCGATGGTGAACAGGATATTGAAAATGGCCATTGTAGATGAAACCAGTGTTTCTGATGATTTATATCGGAATATTGTCATAGAAGAGTTGGTTTACGGTTCGTCGCTGGTTTCCTGGGATAAAGGAGTAGGAGGGCGTGTGTCCAGAATACATCGACTTGTGCGGCGATTTATTCTGGATGATATGGAACATGGATCAGTTTTGTGCAATGAGTCGTATGGCCTTGCCTTGGTCTCGGTATATCAGCTTGTGGAGAGTGAACTCCTAAAGGAGGGTGGCTCATTTAATGAGTTACCTGATATATTTGGGAACATTCATCTTGAATTTATTCCACATGCTCTGGCGCTCGTAAATTACCACGAACCTCCCGCGTCGAGCAATGATTTGGAAAGGTTTGCTGTTCATTTTTTAGCATGTACAAGCAGAAAATCGAAAGAGGAGGATTGTTCGATTTTTCAATACGTGGTACTACGAAAACCGAGGAACATGGATAATACGCTCTATTGTTACTACCCATAGATGGGCATTTACACGCATGAGAACGAATTTGCGCGTTAACGTAATGCCAAAGCTCGATATGAGTCTAAGAAAGAATGTGGAGATACTTCGAATACAGCGCAGTTCAAATTCGATGCACTGGGATATTGCGACATCATTGTGTGATTTGGCGAATGTGTATCTTCTTGAAGGAAAAATGGACGAAGCGTTGGAAATGCATAAACAGAGCCTGGAAATGAGACGAGAATTATGCGGACACGTTAATATTCACCCACATATTTCAACTTCACTTAATTGCCTTGGGAATGTGCACTACGCGCGAGGAACTACCGCGACGCAGAAAATTTGTATGAGAAGAGCCTGAAGATAGATCGAAGGGTACATGGACATAAGTCGTTGCATTTTGATATCGCAACATCATTATGTAGCTTGGGGAATGCGTATCTAGTCCAAGGAAGACTGGAGGAAGCGTTGGAAATGCAGAAACGGAGCCTGGAAATGAAAAGACAATTATACGGACAGAATGATACACACCGAGGAATTGCGCTTTCGTGCAATTGTCTTGGAAATGTTCACTACGAGCGAGGAAGGTACGACGAAGCAGAAAAATTGTTTGAAAAGAGTCTTGACATATACCGAACTGCGCATGGTGTAGAGTCGATGCATTCTGAAATCGCAATATCTTTATCTAACTTGGAGAATGCGTATCGAGTCCAAGGAAGACTGGAGGAAGCATTAGAAATGCACGAACGGAGTCTGGAAATCAGAATGGAATCTTGGAAACACATCAAAGCGCACTCACAGATTGCACTTTCACTCAATTGCCTTGGGAATATGCACTGCGATCGAGGGAACTACGACAAGACAGTAAAATTGTACGAGGAGAGCCTTGAGATATACCGAACAGTATATGGTGCAAATTCTATGCATGCTCATATTGCAACATCCATGTTTAACTTGGGCAATGCATATCGAAGACAAGGAAGACCAGACAAAGCTTTGGATATGCACGAACAGTGTCTGAATATGAGACAAGAATTATGGGGACACAATTGTGCGCACCCAGAACTTGCAATATCCCTCAATTGCATTGGAAATGTTTACTAAAATCGAGGAAACTACGCCGAAGCAGCTGGATTGTATAAAAAGAGCCTGAAGATAAACCGAGAAGTGCATGGTGCAAAATCGATGCATCCTGGTATCGCAATTTCAATGTGTAACTTGGCAAATGTTTATCGAAAACAAAGAGGACTCTACGAAGCAGAGAAAATGTACCAACGGAGCCTGGAAATGGAACAAGCAATACACGGACAAGACATAGCCCACCCAAAGATTGCAATTGCTCTAAATGGCCTAGGATAATTGCACTTTGAGAGAGAAAACTACGACGAAGCAGCAAAATTGTTGGAGCAGAGCCTTGAAATGCTTCGGCAAGTGTATGGTGCGATTTCTATCCATTCCCGCATCGCGAAATCATTATGCAAGTGGGCATTGTGTATCGAGGACAAGGAAAATTGGGAACGGCGTTGCAAATGCACGAATGGAGTCTAAAAATGAGCCGAAACATGCACGGTCAGGACAACTCGCACCCGGACATTGCAGTTTCGCTTTGGAGTATTGCATTAGTTTTTATCAAGCAAAAGAAACTGGATCAGGCTGCGGAATTGCTTTCACAAGGTGTTGAGATGCTACGAAATGTGCATGGGCGAAATTCAGTGCATCCGCACATCACTGCAGTACTGTTGAACTTGGCCGATGGATATGACAACCAGGGAAGGCTGACTGAAGCGTTGGCAGCGCGCGAACAAATTACCCAGGAAGACATAGTAAGCAACGAAGGAGTCTAGATGCAGTACAAAGTGTTTTTGTCGGTCTTTCATCGAGCACCCACAGTTACATGTTCGGCATGGAATGTAGTGATGGGATGGATAGCGTGATGGTTAGATGTCGCATTGATTTTTACCAAATGACCTAATTCTACAATCTCATTCGTACGTGCAAGAATAATGTAAATTAATTGAAATCTCAATATTTGTGAACAATAAAATGCAGCTCGGGTGCTAGGCCCAATCGCTTTGGTATGGAGCCCTCAATTCATGAATATGTTCCTAAATAAATTATTCTTTTCATACCAAGTACGAAAGAATCTTTCGTGATTAATTTCAACTACTCAACAAATAACTTTCGAAGTTTTAATTGAAGCAATTCGAAGCAATTCGAAGGATAATTAAATTTTCGATTTATAATTTCATGTACTTTTCGCACTTTGAAGTAGAGAAAGTCATTGTGGTACAGCTCAGTTCCGAATAAATGGCGGAATCATACCATAAACAGATAATTTGCGTTTATTATTTGATTTGTTCCTGTACCGAGCCAGCCTAACCCATTAATTGTAAATTTCTGTTCTTACTTCAGCATATGCGGTTTCTATTCATCTAGATTGGTCTCAATGTTACCCAATTTTCAACAAAGTTTTCTTCTTTGCCTGGACTGTGACTTCTTCAATAAGGCAAAATAGAACATATCAATACTATGAACACACTCCGGAACATTGAATGTTTCTATAACTTTCGAGCAGCATTATTTTC
>JAAUYH010195909.1_pt1 | contig 12518 bp, 9 predicted proteins | sample 7278061 | NCBI WGS metagenome assembly JAAUYH01 (sample SAMN14350203, study PRJNA611818) | marine sediment metagenome | isolation source: surface marine sediment (0.6m) | place: French Polynesia: Moorea | collected 2018-08
CTCCCTTTCGGTAAGATCGCAAAATTTCATCTAGAACAAGCGAAAATCAGGCAAATAGAGCGAAATTGATAAACATTATTTTCGTCGCTTAGTGATGCAGTTTATTCCATTTTTTTCCGTGCTCAAAGATTATGTATGATAAATTAGGATTTGATCTCTTTGAGAATATACAACACAATGTGAGCAAACGGAACCTTCCCTTCACAACAATTACATGTAATTGAAGATGTTAATCTAATCCTTCTTGTTCAAGAAATTTCACTCGGATTACGTGTTCTGCCTTCCTGACTTGGTGAAGGTCACAAAACAATCAAAAATTGGTAAAATGTGTGGAAATCATACAAAAATTTGCATTAGAGCTGAGCAGAAAATGTAAGAGCGCTAAGTTGGGATGTGACTTGAATCAGAGAAAAAGAAGGAATGGCAGGTTTTAATATGAATGTGATGCATAAGATTATGCCAGTCAATCCTTTTTCACAGGTGGAGATGAACGGAAGGAACTGCATTGCATGCCCAAATCGCTTAATCGTAAGAGCTTATCCGTGCCTACTTGCATGCTGTTCAGCCAAGAAACGAATGCGACAATTCTTCAGTAAAGTGTATTATTCGGAGAAAAATATAGGTAATATTTTATGCAGTCATCCCTCAACGTAAATATCTTGCTGATGTAACCGAAACACTTGGTAAAAAAGTGGGAGAAACGCATCGTGCACAAGAAAAATCCGAGTTGCGAACAAATAATGCCAAAATAAAGTTATACATATTCAGCTTAAGTCTGACGGAAGAGAAGCCCCCAAAATAGTATAAAATGCATGTAGCCTGAAAACAAAACCCAAAATACGATTCATAGTATCGTCAGGAAACGAAAAGAAATCTACGAAACATGTGCATGAATTAATTTCCCTTTCGTGGGCATTTAATTAATCCAGAGTAGAAATACATTAAATGATATATAAAAAGCATGGTTAAAATCAGTACACAATGAATTGTACTTATATACCGAACGTGTTCATGAAATTACTGAATAGTTCATAAGCATCAGATAATTTGAAAAGAGTAGAACCACGTGGCGTCTTTGCAGTAAATTTCACTCCAGATTTGTGGAGCAATTTGAAGTGCGTCTGTGCATATCATTTCACGTCAGAGCTGAAATTGGTCTATTTGCCGAGACTGATGTGACTGCGATACGGTTCAAGATGATTGACAAAATCCTGAAATTGAGTTTGCAAATATCGCAGCTGCGGAAGTGGACCATGAATCGTAGTGAGTCTTTGATCCATGAGAAGATGTGCAACTTAACTTTTTCATTTTGCTTCAATCATCAGTGCCTAGTCCTATTCATCCATTTACGAGGAAAATGTAATGCGAAACCAGACAGTGCACTAATTCTTGATTTGTTCTCCCAAATGATGTAAAATCAACATTTCAGACATATAATCATACCTTCTCACATTTCAATCGTACTGATAAGCCTGAAACAGTTTTGTACGCTTTCATACCACCTTTATTATGATAATTGCCCTCCGACAACCATATGAAGTATTCCTAACAGTACAAGGCTCTAAATTTCGTTCGAACATTTTATGAAGTGTCGCACAGCGATGCGGAGCCAGCGGAACATGTTCATACCTTATACTTATTGATTCCTTTTAAATTTACAGGCGGTTCAAGATATACCCACACAATACGCACAACACGCGAAGCTGCGAACGAGAAACGGTGCAGGAACAACCTTTAACGATGGATTATAGGTGTGAATTTTTGAAGTTTTATGAGTGTAGGAAGACCATAACAGCGATATATATCATCAATCTCTGCTGAGGCCAAGCGACGCAGCAGGAAGAGCACCGATGAAAGGGCTCCTAGCGTAAAGTTTTCCAGAGGGTGTTCCGTCTCTTCCTCTCACAGGCACGAACGGATTACTACTCCACAAGGAAGCTCCGATTTCGTTAAGCTTTTGTGGTAACGGTACGGAGGGTGCAAGAGCTTCTTGACGCCGTCCCACGCCTTCTTCGGAGGTGTCTGTCTGCGGCCCGAAACTCAACACCTCCCACTGCCCTTTCTATAAGTCGGCACACATAATGTTGTTGAAGGCTGCCCGGTTCAGACGCCTTGTCGCGTTCAGCAATGCGACGGGCTTTCTGCTCTCCGGTGCGATAAGCGTAGCGCGGGGCGGCGACGAATTCACTGCCGAAATAATGGAGGAGGCATGATGGTATGAGCTTTTTCACACTACGGGAAGTCTGAGCTTGTCTCTATAGAGAGACACATATACTCCTTCCGTTACTGCTAGTTGTTCGATACCACTCTCCTGCCATTCATCGAAAATTTTCATCCGCCAGGCCCAGTATGTCAACAGGATAACGCCCCTGCACACACCTTTGCTTGCATGAAACAATGTCTTTAGAACATGGACGTTCGTGTTCTCGAATGGCCTTCCCAGTCTCCAGATGCCAATCCTATTGAAATTCTTAATGGTTTTCTATCACAGAAATAGTAAAACAAATGCTGGGAGCTCGATTCAATTGACGACTTAAGAGAGGCTTTATTGATGTCGTGGGAAGAGGTAGAACAGTCTGTATTGCAAGAATTGGTGAATCTATGGCTCGGCGTCTACTATCAATGGAAGAACGCAGAATCGGAGCCATACCTTATTAATGATAGTAATGCGGCAGCTTTTGTTCACGCGAATGATTGGTAGTTTTTGTTATTTAAGGGTGTTCAGAAACTGAATGAACTCTTGATGTTTTTTCCCGTTAAATGAATAGATCTAATATTGTGTTTTAAGAGAGTTAGTCGGAAAAGCGAGCGACGAGATGCGAAGGTCTACCAGAAATGTACATTTTAAAATCTGTAATATCTCCTATTTCGACCAGTGCAGTAAGACCCTTGTTTATTTAGTTTAGGTCAGTTGACGATAAGCCCCCCAAAATATTCAAGATAATCACTCAATACCGTATCTTGCGGTAAACGATTCCCTATCGCTACACAGGTTTGCTGCAATCATGTTTTGTGGGCATTAAAAACCGCTGTAGAATTGATTGTAGAAGTGTGCTTTTGACTTGAGGCATTAACAAAAGAGTAATCAGATTATATCTCAGAAAATGCAGCACTGAATCGCCGAGCTTTTCATTTTGGTAAAAAACAGTGAAGAGTTCTCCGTCGAAATTGTCAAAAAATTACTTCCGCGAAACGTTGTATTTTTGAGAGTAACATTGGCCATAGCGTTGAAACTGAAACTGAATCAGAGAGAGTTGATTAGAATAATAGATGCATGCGTTTTGAACGAAATCTATGATAATCAACATTTTATTTCAAACCTTTGGAGCCGTACTTGTTGCGGGTGCAGCACACTCCGAAATACGTCAGCTATCTGGTCTGCATTGGATTTCGTCCAAGTGCTCTTTCTACGGATTCCACGTTCAGTGGACTGTTGTGAGAAATTCAGTAATCTTGTCATCTCTGCTATAACCTAAGGTTTGCTTCAAACCTATCGTCATGACCATTTTGTTCATTCCTCTGTGAAGAGAAATTACCAGTTTCTTGTTCAGCGTTTTTAGTGTAGAAAGTCTACATAAACAGAATTTAGAAAGTCTTTGTTCCTTCAGGGTTGAGTACTAGCAATGGGAGTTGATGGCATATGACAGAAGTTCAGCATCATTGAGAATGCACGCAGCCCCAATCTTGATTTTCGAAATTTTCACGACGTTTGTACGTGTAATTTTACAATTTCGTAGCAGTTTTCCGAACATTTCCCGTTTCCTTAGATTCTTCGACTGCCTTCAATTTCAGCAGAAGGGTTAATCCCGGTCGCAGGATTGTTGAGGTTGTGTTTCGGAAATTAATATGTCCCTTTTTACTTCACAGTGTTCGAATTATACTGTTTAGTCGATCCATACCTAACAATTAGATATTATCTTCTCGGCAGGGCTTCAATAAAATACGGAACGTTCGAGTTTCTACGCAACTTGATTTTCCATTAATTTAGGCTAGGGGCGAGTAGCACGACAAATATGGTAAGACATGTTGCCATCGTAGCTGCCACCTAACATTTGTTTCATAACATTTCTACGGCATATGCAATCAGTTTCTCACATTGAGAAACGACTTCAGTTATTCACCTCAACTCGTGATTTACTATAATAGTATCTGTTCGTTTTGCCCTCTTTTAGGTATCCAAAAAAACATTTGCGATGAACTCGGTTTGGCACGTATCATTTACCTCAGCGCAATATTTTTATTGTCCGTGCTGGTTGAAACCCGTTATTGCAACTGCTACTGTACAGTACAGAGCCTCGTGCTGCATGATATTGAATATAGTCTCATGACACAGCACAGCACAAGCAGCGCATCAATACATTAACGGATGGGGCTCTCAGGCTTCCTTGGTTACAATCGGTTTAATTTGAATTTTCTATCATTCATTTCTCATTACTCGCATGAAAGACGAGAAGAGGCGTGCTCAGGAAGAAAGCTGTTCGTAGATATAAACCTCATGCTCGAAGCAATACAGTATCCACTTTTGACTACACTGCAGAAGGCGAAGATGCTTAAGGAATCAGCTGCTGCATCACCTAAGCGTCTGTTTGACATTGGATATGCATTCAGCGCTTCTCGCGTACTTTTGACAGCCATCGAGCTTGACCTATTCTCGATTCTTCAAGAACCGAAAACCTCAGAGGAGATCCGTTCGGCTCTCAATCTCCACAAACGAGGATTTCCTGATTTTCCTGATTGTCTGGTTGCACTTGGGGTGCTGAATCGCGATGGGAACGGAGAGAGCAGGAAATATTCCAACACTTCTGAAACTTCTACCTTTCTTGTTCCTTCGTCCCCTCAGTATGTTGGTGCATTCCTGAGGTTTTGTGCTGTGCGGGAGTATCATATCTGGGGAAATCTCACGGAAACACTTCGGACTGGAGAGTTGAACGATTTTGGAGAGAAACGCTCGTTTTTTGACCTCATGTACTCTACTCCTTCCAAGCTTGAAGCATTCGTTTCCAGTATGACCTCGTTAAACACACCCGCTCATCAGGTCTTTGCCAAGCAATTCGACTTTTCTGACTGTAATACGTTGCTCGATGTTGGAGGAGCATCTGGCCAATTATGTGTTGAAGTTGCCAAGATAAACAAGCACGTGCAATGCTATAGTATGGATCTCCCACCGGTGACAGAGGTGGCAAAGAAACTGGTGGAAGCCCAAGACATGGGCGACCGTGTACATCTTATCGATGGAGACATGGATGCAGCTGATGTGCAGTTCCCAAAAGTGGATGTCGTTGTTATGGGCATGATACTACATAGCAATGGCTACGAAGAGAGAATGAATCTTTTGCGCAAAGCGTATATTGCGCTAAACGAAGGCGGTCGTTTCGTTGCCATCGAAACGCTTATTGATGATGATCGTTCCCAATCTGTAGCGGGATTGCTGATGTCCTTGACGATGATGCTTGAGACGAAAGGCGGTCGTAACTATACCCCCGAAGATTTCGATTGCTGGGCGAAGGAAGTCGGATTTAAAACTACGGAACGTTGTAATCTTTTAGACCCCGTACACTGCGTCATTGCCTACAAGTAAGGATAGAAAAGGTACTCAACCTCAGATATCTTTGAGCAACTGAACTTTGTTCTCTATCTCTCTCTCTCTCTCTCTCTCTGAAACCTGTCTACAGTTCTTTCCTCATTTTCAGATTCATTCCGTATCTCAGGAAAAGGAGATTTGTAAATGAAAACATGACCCGATAGTGCATTCGTTGCATTCTGCACTGCAGTATGCCTAATATCACGGAATCTTAATATGTGAAATTAGTTCGGCATTTGTGTAAGCATGAAACAGTTACCCACATGAATTACTTGTTTCAGTCTTTCTCTACTTACTTAAACTCAACAAAGCCGCAAAGCAATTCTATAATTAATTTAGCGCGGACCATTTCTAAATCACTAGGTAATCAAATGATGCAATAAACTTTGGAGAAAGCAGCGCTGTATGATTTACGGTTTTACGTAGCATTTCATAGTTTAACTGAAACTAGTAGATTTTCAAAGAATTGATGGGATTCAAATATCCCCGTAACGTACATTACTCTGACTTGGTTAATTCATTTAATATCATACGCCGCTATCATGATGAAAATTCGGAGTCATATGTAAGGCTATCCCCTTATAACCTTCTCTCGTATTCCTTACTGTATATAACAGAAGATTGAAGATAGCAGATCATAAATGCAGTACGACGCACGACATGCGAATGAATCTGTATGGAGCGATTGCTCAATCAAGGTTAAACATAGTACGAGAGAATTCATATATCGAACTTTAACAGTTGGAACAACAGTTTCGAGTCAAAGAAAAAAGTAAGAACCGTTCGTTTCTTCTCAACGGTCGATGCAGGATCTAAATAATCGTATTAAGATTTTTCCTCATTTTGATAGAAACTTTTAAATTATGCCGTAATGAAATAGGAAGCAGGACAGGAAGTACTGTTGAACTATCGAACTACAGTAATACATGATAGGACGCTGCATCTTTCATTAAAGTCATTCAGACAAATGGATTGCAAGCACGATGATTTGTAAGATTGTGCGGACCATAATACTAATACTAAACATTTGTATTTGTTGAATTCTCATGAAAAGCTCTAGTTTGCCTAGGTTTCGTGCCTTCATTTTAGTTTCCATATTTGAAAATCAGGAAAATAGAATAACACATTATCATAAATACCTCATCGGGTTGTATTCTTACGGATTGCCCCAAAAAGATGTTTAAATACAAGATATCTGTGACATTGTCCAATCGCATTTTTAAACTAAAGTACAAAAATTCATCGTTTCAGTAAGACGCTACTTCCCAATTAATTTTGAAACGGACTATATTGAATCCATGCGAATTCAGTATTTGAAATCTCGGTAAGAAATTGAATATCTTGTGTGACTTTTATTTAGGAGACATACCTTGCTGTCATCTCCTACTTTTAGTTCAGTATTCCTGTAAGTGTCTGTTTTGACTGCTTAAATACTTGCATTGTAGTTCTCAATTCGCCGTTCAAATGTTTTGATCAATTTAAACAATCTCATCCTTCGATAGATCGAGTTGCGCACAATCAAATCGCCCCGATTGTCAAAGCGTATAATATGAGCTTCGTGGTTAAGATAGCAGCTGGTTTTGTCACTTTGCATTCAGCCCTATCGATTCACTCCTAAAGTCAAAAATCAATTAAACCGAATATTGAGACTTTATCCATGTACGTCTGGGGAGAGTAAGTAATATATTCGAGGCGCTGTTTCCCTTGGAATAAAATTCAAATTGCGCTGTGTTTATCATTAGTGTAATATCGAGTAAACGTTGGAGAAATGCTCGGGCCGTGACGTTGAGAAATCGATTCTTTATCATCTTTTCGCTCATATTTACTTCACGATAAATAGCGAGTGGAGGCATTTGTTTTTGGGCGCATTCTGTTGAGTCAGATAAAATCTAATTGAAATCATCTGAATCTCAAATCAGCAATTTTTTCCTCATTACCAAGCCCACCTAGAGCAACACTAGAGCTCGGCCAGTTGCGTTATGCTAGCCGTGCTCTAAAATGGCCATCGAAATGTGTTACATTTCGCCTTCTAGTGCACACGAAAGAGACTCCAGAGTTATGAAATTATTGTAATCTGGCAATGAAGTCAGTTAGCCTTATTAAAAGTATCTTTATTCTGCCTATAAGAACCGGTCTTGCCTTTATTCCTCGGGTTGAGGTAGGGTGGCGTAATTTAGTCGATTTTAGTCAGATGATTACGTGTGCTCCAGATTTCTTGATTAGTCAGTCTGTAACGGACAGAGCGATTGAATTAGAATTCGAACAGGTGGAACGAGTGTACTATATTGTGACCTGGACATGCTTGGCACACATTTGGCCGAGATCACCGGAACGTTGAGAACTTGTGCCAAAAAGCAAAGACGAAAAACCTTCGACACGGTCCTGTCGATGGGCGCTGGGCAACAACTCTTCGACACATACAAAGTGCTGGTAACAGAGATTCCTTTATCTGCCTTCTATGTACGTCTGACGGCAAACCAGGAAACCGTTCAAACCTTCGGTCGGCCGGTTCTGCATCAAACCATTACTCGAACTGTGAGCACGTGCACCCGGACGTTTATTCAGTTTTATCTCCGATCGTGCAGAGTCAAGGAAAAACAAGAGGCCACGAATTCAATTGAACACTATATCCGACATGGCAGCACGTTCACAAAAGCGAAAAATTGACGACGCAATGCTTTGCCCTTTTTCTTGCCTGTACAGATGTTTCCGAGCGTCTCTTTGAAAGTCCAAGATTCGAACGCCTACTCCATGCATCAATCTAACTATTCGAATTCCAACTCGGAAAACGCTGGAAACACGTTTATGGGAACAGTTTAAGAATGCGCTGGACAAAATTCGTATTACGGTATCATCTGCAGAGCATTATGTTTTCATGTTTGATGGTTGGTCAATCCGAAAAACACGTCGATTTTAGGTTTCCTGGTGTCAACCTTGGATGCGTACTTACTGCCTCAAACCCACTCTGTCGCGAATGTGAAGTTGTTCGGCGTCACAGAGCATTTCAGATTGTTGATATTATACGCACTGTTGTTCATGACAGAGCTGGTGGCCGTATACCCAACTATTTTGTATCAGACTATTCTTCCGTTCATCCGTGCGCCGTTCGCAAATTCATGAATAAGCCTGTCGATGACTACTGGTTTCCATGTAGTGTGCATATTTTACAATTAGCAATGAGAGAGGCCGTATCCCAGTGTATAAGCAATAATTGTGGCCGTGAAACCGGTGCTGATGAAGAAAGCTCGATGATTTGAGCAACAAACAGTTATCCAATCATATAGAGAAGCTGTCTTCGAATGGTGGGTTTGCTAGAATTCTGACGACATGCCGGGCGATTCGTATCGCCATCAAGCGTTCACTCGAGAGAAATGCAACATGCAATTCGTATCAACGTGGTCTCGGTATGCATCACGCTATTAAGACGGACGTACGCGTTTTAACCCTACTTTGTACGTACTAGAATCGATACATCCAAATAAGTTTGTCTTTGAACGAATGCAAGAGACAGGAAGGCGAAAGGAAATTTTTCGGCCCTAATCGCTGCACCTTCTACCACATGATTTCCTCCTTATCTGTAATATTGTAACTATAATGAAACCAGTGCGTGACGCAACGCGCTCACTTTCTTCCGAATCATCTTCTACTGGAGACGTCGTCTCAGTCATAGTTTCGACAATCGACTCAATCAAAGCGATGAGTTATCGACATCTGCTCAGTCGTTAAAATGTGAGTTAACTTCAAGGCTATCTATGCGTTTGCGAATGCTACTAGAAACTGATGAAGATTTGAGCACATTACTATCTCGCAAAAAGCTGAAATCAGAGTCAAACGAATCCATCGTAGTAGCAGTTCTGAATCCACGATTCTTTTGTGCAATCGAGGATTGCTGTATCTATGACGAGCGTGTTTTAGCTGAAGAGTTGTCACGCTTGTTCAACTTTCATTTCTGTAGTGACGGTGATGGTAATAGTACGATACCAGACAAAGATGGAGAAAGTGAGTTAGACGACATCCTGTTACACAATTCAATCGTTATCACATGGACTTTGAAGCTTATTTAGTCATCACAATCAACAAATATCCGGTCAAGAACTCGATGAATTATCAGAAACGAATATACGTTGTACAGAGTCTACGTCTTCAGAAGAAAGTCCAACGCAATGCATGTAAGAGAATTTTGGAAAAATCAAGAAAACACAGTATCCTACCCGCGACTAGGCAGACTAGCCTGATTATTCTTAACAGTGCCGGCATCTTCGATTCCACAGGAGCGTCATTTTTCCGAACTCAAGCGACGGCGGTCAGGACTGCGTACTCGCACGAAACGAAGAAATTAAGTAGAGATGCTGTCATTTACGCATCGATGATTCCACGTATTAATCGATCCTAGTTAGTTTTGCATCCAAGTCATCGTATTTCAAATTTAGTTAGTTCAAAAATCAAGATGCATTTAGATGTCTGGCCTGCATTGGATTTGGTCTCAGAGCTCTCGCTAGTATTTCCACGTTCAGTGGACTGTCGTGAGAAATTCGGTAATCTTGTCAACGCAGCTATAACCTCAGGGTTGCTTCAAACCTATCATTTTGGCCGTCTTAATTATTGCTCTGTGGAGAGATATCCAGGTATGCTGAGATCGTAGCTGGCACCGATCATATGTTTCAGAACATTTGTACGGTATATGCAATGAGTTTCTCACATTGAGTAAGAACTCTAATTATTCACCTCAACTCCTGATTTACTACAGTAGTACTTGCTTGTTTTTCTCTCTTATGGGTTTCCGAAACAACAGTTGAAAAGGACACGATTTGACACTTATCGTTTACCTCAGCACAATATTTGTCGTGCGCCAACGATGACAACTGTTTGGGGTAGATAGCAATCAAGAACTAAACACACTGGTGACAGCAGCTTGAACCACCGTCGCCGAGATGTAGATAGACTTTCTCCCGGTTTATGATGGAGGTAGAAGAACCAAGCATGCTGGGTCAACAGCTTGTGCCGTCAACACCTAGATGTACTAGTTCAAGAGGTTGTTCAAATCTATATCGGTTTTTTGGTGGTACCGACCAGCTTTTATAGACTAGAGCCCGACAGTGTACGAGTAGAGTAGAAAATGTGGATCGTCTATCATATTCAATTACACTTAGCGTAGGTATTCTAAAATATATGAATTATGAAAGCTAGACCAAACGCAATAAATTCCTTACTGCTGACTAGTCCAATGAAATCAAAAGGTAACAACAAAGCATAAAACAAATTACTAAAAAATCTAGGGTTTTGGTATTAGTCATGACAATGTTGTTATTGTCGGTGCTGGGTCGAAAACCGTTATTGCAACTGCTACAGTAAAGTACAGTACAGCGCCCCGTACTGTATGATATTGAATGGCGCAGGATAGCTCCATGATACCGCACAGCACTAGCAACCCATCAATACACTAACGAATGGGACTCTTAGGCTTCAATCGGTTACAATCCATTCAATCTGAATTTTCCACTGCATATTTCTCATTATTCCCACGAAAGAGGGAAAAATGCGTGCTCAGGAATAAAATGAACTTAGATATAATGCACATCCTCGTAAAAATACACGATCCACTTTTGACTACGCTGCAGAAGACGAAGATGTTGAAGGAATCAGTTGCTTCATCACCTAAACGTCTGCTTGACATTGGACATACATTCAGCGCTTCTCGCGTACTTTTAACAGCCGTCTAGCTTGACCTTTTCTTCATTCTTCAAGAACCGAAAACCGCAGAGGAGATACGTTTGGCTCTCAATCTCCGCGAACGAGGATTTCCTGATTTTGCCTATTGTCCGGTAGAAGTTGATAAATTAAGAGAATAATCTCAGTAGGTTCTTAGTATTTCAAAAAAATTGTTGGATTTCATGTTTTAAAAGATAAAAAATGTGATTCGCTTTCAAATTTTTTTCGTCGAAGATAATCTATTTATATAAATTTTTAAGAATAATTTATACCAATGTCATTGATGTAATCGACACAAATCGGTAACAGGACGTATACTAGAGCTCCATGCTTGAACTACAAATATTTTAGGGAAGTTTACCGACTAAAATGTGTATTATAGAAAGCTGAAAAAGAAATTTAGTTCTTCCAAAAATTGTTCAGTTGTTCGATTGAAATATTTCACATCCAAATCTCTCCACGATTCCTACCTAGGGTCGTGTGAATATCATTTGTACCAGTAAACAAAGAGCATGACTTCTTCGAAATTTTTCATGCATATGTTAGCTTTCATTTTCCATGCCTCTTTCACTAGAATCTGAATTTTGAAGGTAAGCAAATAAATTCTCTTGAGCAACTATCTTATCAATGTTGATAATTCCTTTTTTGCTATAAGCATTGCATACACATTATATGCATCTATTTTCTTCTAGAAAAGAATGATGTTCGACCAACTACATTATTTAATGCACTAAAGAACTCTTTCGAGCCAAAGAATAATTTCATGGTTTTCTGAGGATTCGTAGTTCGTCAGTTCACTTCTAACAGAAATTTCTAAGTTTCTCAGAAATTAGTCAACTTATAAGAAAATAGGATGGATGTCGAAAAAATTTCTAGCCGTTCGTTTTTTCTACACGACCAAAGTAGGATCTAAATAGTCGTGTTAAACTCTTTTCTTATTTTGAACGAAAATATTAAATTATGCATCAATGAAATTGGAAGCAGGACAGAAATTACTGTAGAAATATTAAACTGAACTAATACATAAGAGAAGGAAGCATCTTCCATGAAATCATTCAGACAAATGGATTGTAAGCACGGTGATTTGTAAGATTCGGCGGGCCGTATTACTTATACTGTACATTCTGTTCGTTGAATTCTCATGAAAATCTCTAGTTTGCCTTCATTTCTGGCCTCATTTTAGTTGCCACGTTCAAAAATCAGGAAAAGCAAATACTCTGTTACTATA
>JAAUYH010216290.1_pt1 | contig 12517 bp, 12 predicted proteins | sample 7278061 | NCBI WGS metagenome assembly JAAUYH01 (sample SAMN14350203, study PRJNA611818) | marine sediment metagenome | isolation source: surface marine sediment (0.6m) | place: French Polynesia: Moorea | collected 2018-08
ATCTCCAGTTGTCGGGGGAAACTTCCCAATCTTTACCTTGTCTAACACTGCTCGGCTTGCAAGGCGCATATGTACTATACCATTAATCCTGCTTATTTTTAAACCCAGACGGGCTTACATTCCATCGCCTCTGCAAACAGTAGGCGTGGGTCTTACGCCCGAAAAAGATAAAAAACAATTGAGCCGATCGCAATAATTGGTAGGGATTAAAAATTATGAATTCACTTCTAAATTATTAAACTCTACTGTAAAATGAAACTTACAACTATTATTTTTTGCTTGCTTGAAACATTTTTCCTCTTTTAAAGATTTTTTTTCGATAGCAAAAGTATTTCAACTGAGTAATAATAATACGAACCAATCCTAGTTTGGTGCCTGTGAGCCACTTCAAGGATGCTTCGCATTCTCTTGAAAAGAAAAGGACAAACATGGACTCCAAACAATCAGACAATTCTATTCAAGTTTCAGTTGGCGAGCAACCATTAGTTTTGGCGGTAGATGAAGACGAAGATAATATCTTAGTAATTAGCTATTTAATACAATCTTTAGCTTGTAAATTAATTACTACAAATAGCGGTCACAATACATTAAACATTGCAACTAAACATCTACCAGATTTAATTTTACTGGAAATTGCCTTGCCCGATCTCGATGGATTCGAGATAATCGAAAAACTCCGGCAGAATAAAACCACCGGAAGTATTCCCATCGTTGTTGTCACCCGATTAAGCGGTGCAACAGAAAAAGAAAGAATTATCAAGATAGGTTGCAACGGCTATCTTTGCAAACCTTATCTGTTTGAAGATTTGGAGGATCTGATTCGCACTAACTTAAAAATATTATCCGACGTTCGCTCTTAAGTGGATCGTCTTAGAGGGGAGCGATCGCCATTGTTGGGGGGAGGATCTTTCGGTTTTAATCCTAGAATTGCGATCGCTCCGGTGCGACTGGTATCAATAGTAGTGTCGCAAAGAAAATCGACTACTTCAACATTCATTACCTCTTCAATCGAGCTTTCAATCTGCGGTTGAATCAGTCGATCGATAACTTCTCTAACTTGTTCGGCTAATTTTTTATGTTCGTTCGCGTTAAGAAACTGTTATGGCGGGGTTAAAGCACCCTCGATCGTAATTATCAAAGTATTATCAAATAAATGGTAAGTTATCTCATCTATTTCGTGCTTGAGTTGCTCGTAATATAAATTTTGAATCCTTTCGGAAAGAACGTTTTCTAAATGTTGATACTTTATAAAGGATTGTGACATTTTTTGAACCTCAATGTTAATTTGTAAACTGAATGAGGTTAACTGAAATAAGTAAAATCAACCCCTGACGACTGCTTGAAATTTGCTGTTATTAAATAGTGTTCAGTTATTGCTTTTTCTTAAGTTTGGGTATAGATTCTGGATTGCGGACTTCTGGGGTATTAGCTAAGACTGCGATCGTCCCAGTCCGAGAGGTTTCGAGGGTGGAATCGCTGAGAAGATCGGTCACTTCGACTTCAAGGATTTCTTCAATTAGAGTAATTAATTTGGGTTTGATAGCATCATCTAAACTGATACGAACTTTTTTCGCCAAATCCTTTTGGCCTTCTTCAAGCAAAAGTTCTTCAGCGTTAGTTATCGAATCTTCTAGTATGATTGCTAACTTTTCATCAAAAAGTTGACAGGTTACTTTGGATGGCTGATGTCCGATTCTTTCTTTGTAAAATGCTTGAATGCGTTGAGAAAGAGTTCTTTCAAGTTGACCTCGAGTCGGGTTAGCAGCCTTGTTTGTATCCATTTTTATGTCTTCTCCTTACTTAGACAGCTACCGACAAGCAGACAAAAACAATAGTTGTGACTGGTTGCGCGACAACCGTGCGGATATAATAAAATTTTTTAGATTGAGAAAAGTTTGAGCTGTTAACTTTCTTAATCTTGTATTTAAGTTTCCTATCTACAATCTAGCTCATTTCCAGGATGCGATCGCTCCCTTATAAGATAGATAAATCTTTATATTTATCTTAAATTTTCTCTATCTAAAGATAGATTTCAATTGAGATCTGCCTTTCGATTGATAAGAAATATTCAAAAAGATGGATACTCAAACTAACGATTAAATGGTTAGATAACAAGTGTAAGCAAAGAATGAAAACAATTTGAGCTAAATCTGATTGAATCACTTATTAAAAGTTTTAAGATGACAATAGCTCGGACAAGGCGACTCTAAAGAGCGGTTAATAGCACAATATAAAACTCAATCAAATTGTTAATTCAAGTATTAGGAGAAAATACATAATGAGTAACGAAACCAATTATAGCGATAATTACGATAGAAACATTACATCTGCTGAAACTGCAGCACGTCAAGAAAGGGAAGGAGAAAGCTTCAGAGAGACTCCAGATGCAAATGATAATGACATCGATACCACAGCAGGTTACACCGTAGATCGAGAAGGATTGATTAATAACTATCCTATCGAACCGGAAATGTATATTGAAGAGCCAGGGGACTTAAAAGAAAAACTAGAAGCAGAAAAGCAAGAGCGAGTTCAAGAATTAATCGAAATCAATCAAGAAGGTGGTAAAGGCCCCGGTATTATCTAAAAAATTAACTAAATAATCCTCTTATCTCCAGGAAATAAAAGAGTAGAAACAATCTTGAAGTAATGTTTCTCTCTATTATTCCTGTTTTTTTTACTTATAATATAAAAACTTCAGATTAATGAGCCAAAGATTAGAAAAAATCTCTAAGACTCTTAAATAGAACAATTGCGGGTTAAGAAAATGTTTAAAATTGGGGGGTTAGTAGAAGAATTAAAAGGTTGGTTTTCTACCGAGCAAGCAAAAATAAAAGCTCGAGCAGCCGATCTAGAAGCTAAATTAACTAAACAAGATCTCAATCCCCTACCAAAAGAAACTAGGGCTTGTCTGAGCGATAAAATTAGGGATTTAATACCCCATTCAGTCCACGTAGCAGCTGTAAAATCTCAGCTAGAAGAAGCTATCGAGCGATGGCAGTCGGATCGGACTGCACCTAATAGTTTAGTTATATTAGTCAGCCCAGTCGAACCCGTAGAAGCTATTTTTAAAGAAGTATTAGCCGAGCGAGATTCAATCAAACTTGCAATTGAATCTTTGCCTCATTCTTTGCGATCGCCCGATGGATCGCAAACTAAAGAGCGAATCTTAGAAAAATTAGACCTGTCTCAAGATCGAAAATCGACCCTAACAGCTATCCCCGATCTAAGTTGGTGTTTCTTGCGCTGCGCTGAAGGTTTAGAAGCAATCGAACACTTACAAGAGATGATATTAGGCGATCGCGAACGATTTTGGTTAATTGGTTGCAACAATTGGACTTGGAAATACTTGGATTGTGTTTGCAATTTAAGTTCTTATTTAGAGCAAACTTTTTGTTTGCCAACTCTCAAAGGAATCGAACTCAAAGATTGGTTAAAACCAGTCTCAGAAACAATTGACTTTGAATTTGCCTACGATCTCGGAGAGCGCGATCGCAAATCAATAGATAAAGATAAGTCCGAGTTAAATCCCGACAGCGAAGAAAATTGGACATCCGAATCAGAAAAGCGTTACTATGAGCATTTAGCTTATATATCTCTAGGTTTGAGTCGTGTAGCGGCTAAATTATGGTTAGAATCTTTGTATGCTTTCAACTCTGAAGAAGAAGATGATGATGATAATAAGGATGAATCTAAAGGCGATCGCAAACCTTTCATTTTCCAAAGAGCTACTCTACCTGAACTACCTTCTTTAACAAAAGAGGATCGCTACCTACTTCATTCTCTTAACCTGCACGGAGATATGACTTTATCCGAGCTAGCTTTGAGTTTGGGAGACCAAGAAAGAAAAATTCAAAGACAGGTTCGATCGTTGCAAAGATCTGGAATTATCGACGCTAAATCGGCTGCGATCTGCCTAAACCCTAGATATTACCCTAAAGTAAGAACTAATTTAGATAACAATCGCTTTTTAGTCGGAGGGCTGTGATCGTAGGTCAGTCGGTTTCGGTAGGTGGTCAGAAAGGACAAAATCTTTGGAAATCGTTTTTATTTTAAATCAATTCCTCATGTATCTAGCTATTTTTGAGAATTGGTATAAGTTCTTCTCAAAGTCCACCAATATTATGATTCTTAAAAAAAGAGAAAGAAATTGGCTGCCGTATTTTCCTTATTAATTGCTATTACTATATCTTTACTAATTACTCGCATTGCCACCGAAGCCTTAGTCTTAACTGGTTTATCTCGCCAATCAGCTAAGTTTCAAGCTCGCTCGGCTTTTACTGGCACGGGCTTTGCTACTAAAGAATCAGAAAAGGTAGTCAATCATCCAGTGCGAAGAAGAATTGTCATGTGGCTGATGTTTCTAGGCAATGCGGGAATCATTACTGTTATTTCTTCTTTAGTCTTTGCTTTTCTTTCCACAGCTAGGGCGGGAAATTGGTTGATTTTATTATTATCTTTACTGTCAGGAATCGGCTTATTGTGGATAATATCAATTAATCCTTACTTTAATCGCTATTTTAATCGTTTGCTGAGAAAGATTTTGCAACGTTGGACTAACTTAGACGTGCGAGATTATGCCAGTCTTTTGCATTTGAGAGGAGAATATAAAGTTGCAGAAATTCAGGTCAACTCATTTGATTGGATGGCCGATAAGCGTCTTGAAGAACTGCAACTTCGTTCTGAAGGAGTTTTGGTTTTGGGAATCGAGCGCAATGACGATACCTATATCGGCGCGCCTAACGGTGCTACTGATATTCGTTCTGGGGATATCCTAATTGTTTATGCCCGTCAATCGGCTTTAACGGAAATCGATTCTCGCAGAGCAGATTTAAGTGGAGATCGCGCCCATCAAGAGGCGATCGCAGCTCATCAAGAAATCCTTAAGGAACAAGAAGAACGAGATCTATAATGCTTAATGCAAAAAATTTAACTTATATAGCAGTACAAGTTTTGGTAAGGACTTATAAGAGAGGCTGAAGCCTTAAATCTTAAGCATAATCCCTCTGCCTTCTGCTATAGTTCCGATTTTGTTTCCGGTGCTATTTCAATTCCTCTTCTCGCTCGATTCATTTGCCGGTCAGTAATTAAGTCACTTAATTGCTCTATTTCAACTCCAATCTCTTGACAGGCTTGTTTGAGAGCTACTTGGAAATCTTCGATGTTATTTTCGTAGCCGCATTGTTTTGATGCTACAGATAATCCTTGTTTGGCATTTGCTTTAGCGCAATCGATTAAATCTGTTCCTTGAAGTTGTTTTGGTGATGTCATATTTTTTGTTTTTATTTACAATCGTTTTATATTATTTAATTCTCGGCTTTAATGAGCTTAGTATATATTTTTCGCAACTTCTAGTAAAGCGAGAATCTCTATGAATCCGATAATTGATAAACGAGTAATTATTTCTGCTTCCATTTTGCAACTATTTTTCTTAACTTAATTGTATTATCTCCAATAGATCGAATTTATAAATCCTCCTTTGGTCTTAAATTGATTTCTGTTACGAAATGTATAGGTTGAAAGTTATACCTTTGTTCTAAATTGATAAGCAATTAATCTAGCTCAAAAAGGTCAAAGAGCGGGAATAATAAGCTTTTTCAATTTGTTTATATGATTAAAATTACTTTTATACCAATTCTGTTTAAAGTTGCTACACTTCGGCGAGCAAGGGCAACAGCCAAAAGGTAAAAAAATTAGAAAATTAATCTGTAGAATTATTTTGAGGAATTGGTATTATCTCCCTTCTGCCTGAGTGAAGTAAGCGATCGCCTAAAAAGATCGTGTATTTTACTATTTTTGAGGAGATCGATTAATCAGTAAAAATATTCGATCTATTTGACCAGTTTAAGATTAATTGAGCCAATTATAAAATTTAAAAAATCTACTTTAATTATTTTCTTAGAATCGAAAATTCTTTGGCAAGAAGCCTATGGGTTAATTGTTTTATTTAAATCCAAAATTATAACTCGTTGATATTTCTATTTCTGCATTTAAAGTTGCCGATCTAAATCGAACTGAAATATTTTTTTATTATCGATGAATTTAAATTAATCGAGCATCTAATTTTCAAGATTTGTTTTATAAATAAACTAAAAAATCAGTATAATTTATAAATTCTTACTAAAGCTATATTTTAGTTTGAACAATTAATAATTCAATTTTGATGATAAACGATCGCAATGTTAGACTTTTTAAATTATGTTAATTTAAAATACTATTCCTTAGTGGTATTCGCTCAAACCAATCCAAATAAACCCGATAATCTTTCACAAATATTTTCTGAAATTACTACTTTTAAAGTGATTCAGGGGGTGATTATTATTGCGATCGCCTACGGAGCAATGTGGGCTACTCAAAAATTAATGAGTTGGCTATCAGAAAAAGTCCCCCTGCGTTTTAGATTGCCGATTAAACAGTCTATACCGTTTTGGCGAGCTTTTATTTTAGGCTTTGCCATAGTTTTATTAATCGATCTATTTTTAACTTTATCTGCTAACAATGTCTTAGCACTAACGGGAACGGTAACGGTTGCTTTAGGTTTTGCTTTTAAAGATTATGTTAGTTCTGTAATTGCGGGAATAATCGGTTTATTTGAAATTCCTTATCAAGTCGGCGATCGCGTCAAAATTGGCGAACATTATGGCGAAATTGTTAGTTATGGTTTGAGAGGAATTATGCTGCAAACTCCCGATGACGATACTGTTACCATTCCCCATAATAAACTGTGGACTGATGCGATTGCTAATACGAATAAAGGTAACGTCGAAGCGCAAACAGTAATTGATTTTTACTTGGCCCATGATGTCGATATCGATCGCGTCATTCAGATTTTGTATCGAGTTGCTCGCACGAGCAAGCATACTCAATTAAAGTTACCTATTTTAGTAGTTATTCAAGAGAAACCTTGGGGAACTCATTTTAAACTAAAGTGCTATCCGATCGACGCTCGAGATGAATTTATTTACAGAACCGATCTAACTAAAAGAGCCAAGCAAATCTTTGCTAAATATAATATCAGTTACCCTCCTTTACCTGCTCGCGAGTTCGATTAATTGAGAGATTCAGATTGCATTAATTTTTGCCATACTCTGGTAGTGTAAGCAAATTCGATCGCCCGTTTTTCAAATTCTTGTTTGATTCTCAAATTAATTTGCTGTTGCGCGTCCATATAGTCTTTATAATCGCTAGTCGCGACAAAATAAACTGTTTCAAAATCGAGACTAAAATCGCCGTAAGAATTGAAATGAACGCGATCGAAAATAACATTTTCTGTCTCTTTAACGATGTTTTCGATTAAATCTGGAATTTCTTGAAGGGCTTCTAGTGAAGTCGTGTAAGCTACGCTAATTTTAAAAACAATTCGTCTTTGCTGCATCTTTTTAAAGTTGCGAATTCGCGAATCAGTTAAATCTGTATTCGCCAGAATTAATTCTTCTCCACCAATACTTTTAAGCCGAGTTGTTTTAATGCCAACTTGTTCTACAGTACCTAAAAAATCGCCAACAACAATGAAGTCGCCAATTTCAAAAGGGCGATCGAACAAAATAGAAAAGTAGCTAAATAAATCTTTTAACACTCCTTGAGAAGCTAAGGCGATCGCAACGCCACCAATTCCCAAACTAGCTACTACTGCGGAGATATCGAAGCCGAGATTATCTAAAATAAAAACTATGCCCACCGCCCAAATTAATACCTTAATGGCGGGAATGAGAGCGTTAAGACTTTGTTTTAAATTGGGATTATTTTCGTTGTGAGTTACCGAATAAAGCAATAAAAAATATTCAGCAAGAGCAACACAAAAGCGAATCCCTAAAATGGTTGCTAAGATAATTGTCAGCGGATCTATTGCTTGTTTTAAAATCGGGTTTAAAGTTAAATTGCTAACCGCTAAATTAAAAATTCCCAAATAAAAAATCGGGATTAAATTAGATTCAAAAATTCTAATAATAGCATTATCTAAACTGGTAGCTGTTTTTCTAGCCCAACGTTTTAAGCGATTTAAAATTAGATTGAGAACAATTTTAATAACGATCGCACCCAGCAAGAGAGTTGCTAAAGCAATCAGATAATCGGAAACTGTATTATCTAAAAATTCTAATTCTAAAAAACCAAAAGACATCTTGAATGGTGATTATTTATTTTCAATATTATTTTTGACTGGAGGAAGATCGGGAAGATTGCGAAAACTTAGAGTATAAATCTCAGTTGGCATTTCAATATTTTCTAGTTCTAAAGCTTCTTTAACCGCTTGGGTAACTTCAGAAGTTGTTGCTAAAAATCCAGCCCGTCGCGAATCTACCCAAAAGCAAATTTCTAAATTCACCGTACTGGCAGCAAGTTCTTGAACTAATACGTATGGATTGGGAGTTTTTTCAACCTTTGCAATGCGATCGAGGGTTTTGTAAATTATTTGTTTGACTCGATCGATATTTTCGGCGTAATCGATCCCGACAATTACAGAGCTGCGGCGACGGGGCGAAGCAGTATTATTGATAATGCTAGCTTGAAACACTTCTTGATTGGGAATGTAGACCAAACGTCCGTCATAGGTTTTCATAGTTGTTGCTCGCAACTGAATTTGGGCGATCGTACCTTCGTAGGCACCGATTTCGACCTGGTCGTTAATTCTAAAAGGTCGAGCCGCTAATAAAATCACCCCAGAGATATAGTTACTCAAAACGTCTTTGAGACTAAAACCGATCGCGACGCTAGTCAATCCCAAAGCCCCCAATAACGCCCCAAAATCGAGTCCGACAACTCCCAAAGCAACGATACTGCCAATTACCCAAATACCGCCGTAACTGAGCCTACCGATTAAAATTTCGGTGCTAGAATCACCTTCAGTCTTTTGCGCCCAACCAAAAGCAGCGTAGCGTACTCCTCGAGCAGTTCCCCAAGTAATACCAACGATAACGATCGCCCCTAACAGAGATGGTAAATTGTTAACGGTATCCCGCAACATTTGCCGCACGGTTTCGTAAAGACGCTCTCCCACGTCGATCGCCAGGGGAGGTTTTTCAAAAGCTTCGTTGAGTTGGTCGGCCCATCTTTGAGCTAAAGCTTCGACCTCTAAACCGAAGTCTTCGGCATCTTGTTGGGTTACTGTCATCAAGATCCGATTGTTAACTTGCAAGGTGGCAATTTGACGCGGACTATCTGGTTTGACTGTAATTTCTCCGGGCCGGTCAGATCGGGCTAAAATACTAGCAATACGGCGATTGATAATTTTTGCTCGTTCTCTGGCACTGACTTTAGCTAAACTGCCAACTTGAAAAACGGGTTTTCCTCGCACCAAAATTTCAGCAAAATAGATGCCGTCGTCGTTAGGGATCGAAATTGATGAACTATTTTGCTCGAGTTGGATCGCTTCTTCTTGAGTTAAAGCCGAAGGGGTGAAAATACAGCAAAATGTACTTGCAGCGATCGCTGCGTAGAGATGGCGAGATTTAAATAAACTGAAATATTTCATGGATTTTGACGCAACTGGTCTACTTGGGCTAAAGTTGCTTCTGGATCTTCTTCGCGAGAATTTTGGACGTAATTTACCTTTAATTCTTCTAAAAGATCGGATAATAATAACTCTAGTTCTGATTGAGTTTGGCGATCGAGTAATTCTTTGCGTAATTCTTGCTTGAAATTTTCTGTCAAACGATCGAAAAGTTCTCTACCTTGGAGATCTGAATAAGAACTAGCGATTACTTCGTAGGTTGTTTGGGCTAAATAGTCGGCTAGTTGTTCGGTTGCTTCTGCTGGCAATCCTTCCATTCCCGGAACTTGTCGAATTGTTTGATAAAAGTCTGATTTTCTCAGTGCTTCTTTCATACTGTAGTTCAAGAGGCTTTCCACATCTGGCTTGACCTCGGGCAAAACTCGATAGATGGATAGTTCTAGAAGGCGATCGACGATCGCATCGAATTTGTTTGTTTTACCGATTTCAATATAATCGTCGGGAGGATCGAGCAACATTCGGGCCGCATCTCCGGTTTTTACTGCTTCTTGGGTCTGATCGATCAGTCTCACGATTAAAAACATCGAGACGCGATCGGCTAAATATGCCGCAGGTTCGTGGGTAATTTGGGCTAAAATTCGCTCCATATCTACCAAACCCGATTTATGCAGTCTGACAGCCACCGGAATGACTCGCAACCATCGCCAGGTGGGTATTAATAATAGCCCGTCGTACCAGCATCTCAAGATTGCATCCAACCAACTGATACCCTCTTCTCGTTTGGCGATCGCGAAAGTTCTAGCTAACAATTCGATCGCAAAAAAGAGGACAAAATAAATATCGACGCGCCAAAATAGATCGACAAATTGACCGTTTTCATCGATGGTGCGATAGTAGTTAGTTGCTAAGAGGGGTTGAATTTTGCGATCGAAAAAAGTAAATGCTGCTTCAGTACCTGTTTCGACTAAATATGCTTGCGTCCAAAAAGTAGCGAAGGCTAGTTTAGCAGAAGTGCGATCGACTCGAGCTTCGATCCGTCTTTGCAGTTTGGCAAAAGTAGTTAATTTGTTGGCAATTAAAAAAGGATTTTCTTCGATTAATTCCTTGCTTTGTTGTCTCAAATTTTTTAAAATTTCTGCTGTCGAACTAGATTCAATTCCGGTGCGATCGACTGCTAATTCTAACTCTTCTACCGTGGCGAGAGAACGTTGAGTGTCTGGGTGAGGGGAAATAGTTTTTATCGGATCGTAAAGGTTAACTATCGCGGGTAAGTGGCGTAAGTAGATATCTCTGAGGGGAATGTAACTGACATTAAATATCACCAACAACAGATTAATAACTGCAATGATGGCAACAACTTTGTCCCACCAGTTGCCCCGTTTGGAATTGATATTATTCACTTCAAACGTCCCGATCTTAAAATACTAATAATCAGCCACAATCCCAAAAAGCTCGCTGCGGCAAAGAGAATATTGCTGACTAAGGATACTTGAGAAGTTTGCGAACCCGTCGAAACAATTGCCGCGCCCATAATCAAAGAACCAACTAAAATACTAAACGAAAGGCGATTAGCCGAATCGTCCAAACTCCGTCTTAGGGGGTCGATGTCGCGAATGGTGATGTTCCATTTCAAGGTTTCAGAAGTGACTCGATCTAGAAGTAATTCTACTTGACGGGGCGATCGCAGAGAAAGACTTTTCAGGTCGAGAACGGTTCTTAAAAAAGTTTCAACCGGGCTGTCTCCTAGCAGTTGACGGCGAAACAAGTCGGTCATTAGGGGTTTAATTTCGCCGAGCAAATTTATTTCTGGATCGAAACCGCGGGCCACCCCTTCCATATTCGCTAAGGTTTTGGCATATAAACCCATATTACCGGGCAAGCGAATTCTATTTTTGCGGGATACGTCGAGAATTTCATAAAACACTTCGCTAAAATTGATTTGGGACAAGCTGAGGTTATAGTATTTCCGCAGCATGCGATCGTAGTCGTTAGTGAGGCGATCTAAACTAACTGGTTGACCGGACTCGGCTAATTCTAAAGTCAATTGAGCGCAGCGTTGTGCGTCAATATCGACGATCGCCAACAGCATTTCAGTTAAAATTTGTTGGGTGCGCGGGTCTAAACGTCCGGTTGCACCGCAATCTAATAAGGCTACTCTTCCGTCTTCAAGATAAAATATATTGCCAGGATGGGGATCGGCATGGAAAAAGCCATCGAGGTATATTTGTTGGAAAAAGGCGCGAAACAGTAAAACTGTGATTTCTCTGCGTTTGGGGTCGCTTTCTTTATCTGACTGCTTGGCTGCGATCTCCGATGTTAAGAGAGGTTTTCCTCTGAGCCATTCTAATACGAGTAATTTAGAACTGCTAAGTTCCCAATATACTTTCGGTATTGTCAGGTTTTTCGGGTCGAACCAGGTACTCGTGGATAAGTTGCTGCGGAGTTTATCGGTATATTGAGCTTCTTGAGTAAAGTCTAATTCTGCTTTGAGGGCATTGGTAAATTCTTCGGCGATCGCCACAATATCGTAGTCGTTGCCAAAATCGGTTAGAGCTACTAACTCTGCTAAACTCTTAATTACGGAGATATCTTGGTCTACAACAGATTCTATTCCAGGACGCTGTACTTTTAAAGCTACTTCTTCACCGGTTTTTAAGGTGGCGCGATGCACTTGACCGATCGAACCTGCGGCGATCGCTTCAAAGTCTACACTGCTAAAAGTTTCTTTAATCGGCCCTTTTAATTCTCGTTCGATCGATCTTTCCACTTCAGACCAAGGTACTGGCGGAACGTTAGCTTGCAAGTCAGTTAGGGTTTCGACGTATTCTCCGGGGAGGAGATCGGGGCGAGTCGAAAGAAGCTGACCTAATTTAACGTAAACCGGGCCGAGTTCGATTAAAATATTCCGCAGAACTGCCGGAGGAGGTAATTGGGGGCGATCGTCTTTATTGCCGCTCAGAAGTCCGCGCATATAGTCCCAGCCATTGCTGAAGACTACTTCGAGAATTTCACGTTGACGGGTGGTGTTTTGGGTTAGAGAGAACATATGCAGTCAATCAAAAGTGAGAA
>JAAUYH010223199.1_pt1 | contig 12515 bp, 10 predicted proteins | sample 7278061 | NCBI WGS metagenome assembly JAAUYH01 (sample SAMN14350203, study PRJNA611818) | marine sediment metagenome | isolation source: surface marine sediment (0.6m) | place: French Polynesia: Moorea | collected 2018-08
GTGGGAAGTGTGGGGAGATGAAATAACTAACTAACTACCAACTACCAACTACCAACTACCAACCACCAACTAACAACTATCAACTACCAACCACCAACCACCAACCACCAACCACCAACTAACAACTAACAACTAACAACCATCAACCATCAACCATCAACCACACCTCCCACAAGATTGATGCTCTAGGCGAACATAATGTTAGCCAATACTGGTTGATAAAGGGTATCCCTTTGTTGGTAAGGTCTTTGTAAAGATGCGATCGCAGTTTGTAAGTTAGATACTTCCATACAAGTACCACCAATAGCTCCAGCCATAGTGGTAATATGTTCCTCCATCAATGTGCCTCCAATATCATTGCAACCCCACCTCAAAGCTTCTGTAGCTCCCGTTAATCCTAGTTTTACCCAGCTTGGTTGATGGTTAGTAATCCAATTCCCCAGAAAAATCCGCGCAACAGCTGTTAATAGGAGGGCATCTGTTAATACTGGTTGCTCCCGTCCAACTCTTTTACGTAAGGGTTTGGGAGCTTCTTTCCCCACAAATGGTAATAGAATAAATTCTGTAATCCTACCTGGATATCCTTGATTAATGGCAGTTTGTTGGAGCGATCGCAATTTTTCTAAATGACTAATTTGTTGTTGTGGTGTCTCGATGTGTCCTGACAACATAGTACTGGTGGTGGGTAAACCCAGTTTATGTGCCGTACCAACAATTTCTAACCAAGTTGCAGCATTAATCTTTTCTGGGCAGAGAATCCGACGCACGTTATCGTCTAAAATTTCTGCGGCGGTTCCTGGCATGGAATTAACACCAGCATCCTGTAAAGCTGCAATCACTTGAGTGTAGCTCAATCCATCTTCACGGGCAATAAATTGGATTTCTTGGGGAGAGAAACCATGAAGGTGTAGTTGGGGATACTCTTGCTTAATTGTTTCTACTAACTTGATGTAATAAGCCAGAGATTGACCATTGATTTTTGCTTTCAGGTTTAATCCACCTTGCATACAAATTTCCGTAGCATCTCGTTTGACTGCATCTGTAGTCTTTTCTATAATTTGTGCCCAATCTAACCAGTAAACACCATCGTCCCCTTCGTCTCGACGGAATGCACAAAAACTACAATGTTGTTCGCAAATGTTGGTAAAGTTTATATTACGGTTGATAACATAGGTGACAGTATCGCCAGCTTGTTGCTTGCGGAGGTAATCAGCAGTCTCACGAATGGCGCTAATATTTGCAGAATCAGTCTGTTGTAATAAGAGTAGTCCTTCTGAGGTAGATAAGTCGTACCCCATCAAGGCACGATCAAGAATATTATCAACGAATTTATTAATCACAGCCAACCAAAAATTATTTCAAAATCTGCTTTTGATTGTGGCATATGTGAGGGTAATAATCATGGGGACAATAATGGCAATAATAATCGTCAACCCTGTTCTGCCAAACTTAATTTTTTGACCATCCGTTTTGAGAATGGCTATCACACCTGCGATTCCCATCAACACCCATATACTTGCAAAAATGCTAAAAATCATAAATGCTGATTCATTCATATTATTATTTATGACCAATGAAGTCTCCCAAGAAAAAACTCAATGCCTACTAAGCTCTACTTGAATAAACAATTCCTATTCATTGTACGTCCCTACCATCAAGGTGTAGTCGATGTACAGTAATTTTTACTTCTCAGATGATGAGGAATGACGCAAAACTGTTAAATCCAAATGATCAAAATCTCAATAATATCTACATGAGTATGATCGACAAAACCAATTCTCTTTTATCAGTGCCTACCGGCTCTTTAGCAATTCCTCAACATCCTTGTAAAACTGCTCTCCTTTTTTCCTTAATAATTCCTACTTATCAAGAAAGTGAAAATATCCAAAGTATTATCAAAATCCTCACTCAAATCCTAGATGATTCTATCCCCGGAGAATACGAACTCATTGTTGTCGATGATGATAGTCCAGATGATACTTGGAAACTAGCACAATCACTGATGTCAAAATATCCTCAACTACAAGTAATGCGTCGCCAATCGGAACGAGGACTATCTTCGGCGGTGATTAGAGGATGGCAAATGGCAAGAGGTGATATTTTAGGGGTGATTGATGGTGATTTGCAGCACCCGCCCCATATAATTTTGCCAATGCTAGAGGCTATGGAAAAAGATGCTGATTTAGCAGTTGCTAGCCGTCATGTGGATGGTGGTGGGGTAAGTAGGTGGAGCTTTATGAGACGTTTCTTATCCCGTGGCGCTCAATTGTTGGGGTTGATTATTTTACCAGGAATTCTAGGTAGGATTTCCGATCCCATGAGTGGGTATTTTATGGTGCGTCGTTCCTGTGTGGCAGGTACAACCCTTAATCCAGTGGGGTATAAAATTTTGCTGGAGGTTGTTGGGCGGGGTAATGTGGGAAAAATTGCTGAAGTTGGTTATGTGTTCTGTGAACGCAAACAAGGAGCGAGTAAGGTAACTTGGAAACAATATGTGGATTATATTCATCATTTGCTACGTTTGCGTTTGTCTACGGGAAGATTAGAACAATTTAGTCAAAGTATGGGTTTTCCGATTGGTCGATTTCTGCGGTTTGGAGTGGTGGGATTGAGTGGAGTATTTGTAGATATGGCGGTACTTTATTTCCTCAGCGACCCAACTACCCTGGCTTTGCCCCTAACTCGCAGTAAGATTATTGCTGGGGAAGTGGCGATTTTCAATAATTTTTTATGGAATGATGCTTGGACATTTGCTGATGTGTCTGCACAGCAACGGGCATGGAAACAGCGTTTGAAACGATTTGTCAAGTTCAATCTGATTTGTTTGGCTGGATTGGTTTTGAATGTTGTGGTGTTGAATGTGGTGTTTAATTTTATTTTAGCCAATCGTTACATTGCTAATTTAATTGCGATCGCAGTTGCAACTATTTGGAATTTCTGGGTAAATCTGAAACTCAGTTGGCGAGTTACCCAGGTGAAGTAGAGGAGGGAAGGAGGGGTAACCAGGGTAGGTTTTTTACAATTGGGCGTTGGTAAGACAAGGAAGACAAGGAGGGAAAGTAGACAAGGAAGTTTCTCATGTCCATTAAAAAGTTAGTTGAAAAATCTGCTACTACTTCTGGTAGAGATAAATGAGGCAGGTGATAGCTGACAATTCTTGTCCATTCTTTGAGATGTTCATTCCTCAACATTGTTCCACAAATCCAAGTTGGAGCACTAATCAATTTTTACCTATTAGCCAACGTTCCGGATGATTAATCATTTTTACTAATCCACTTAAAATTTGATTATATGTACTATATAAATCTCGTCCTTCTTCTGTGGAAATATATTGACATTTAACTGCAAATTGTAGCCATACTTGGGTTTCTGCCGCTTCAGATTCACAGTCATTTAATTTAGCTATAAAAGATGCTTGATATCTTCTTTTTCTCCATGCTTCTGCAAAATTAGCACAAACTGAACGGGAGGAACGACGTATTTGATCAGTCAGGGAATATCTTTCTTCCACAGGGAACTGTTTTGATAACTCAAAAATTGTCATCGCTGCATTAAATGCTTTTTGATAAATAACTAAATCTTCATGGGTTTTAATGCTTCTTTGCTCTTCTTCCTTGTCCACTTTCCTTCCTTGTCTGCCTTGTCTCTCCCTATGATAAATCTAAATGTAAAAAACCTACTCTTGCAAGGGGAAGGAGGGAAGGAGTGAAGGAAAACTCAAAGTCCAGAATTTTCTTGGTGTTAGTAGTCTGGTTCATTATTGCTTTGGCATTGCGTTTAATTAATTTAACTGGCAAACCTCCGTGGACAGATGAGTTTTCCACCCTAGTATTTAGCTTGGGTAATAGTTTTTTAAATGTACCCTTAGACAAAGCGATCGCAGTCGATACTCTGTTACAACCGCTACAGCCACGAGCAACTGCTGGTATTGCCGATGTATTCTCCCATTTACTTACGGAAAGCAACCATCCACCAGTTTATTTTGTCCTCTGCCATTGGTGGCTAGGGTTATTTTCGACACAACAGGGATTAGTATCTTTATGGGGGGCGCGATCGCTTGCTGCTGTTTTGGGTGCATTATCCATACCAGCTATTTATGGTTTCAGTTGGATTGCTTTTCGTTCCCCTGTGGTAAGTCACATCGCTGCTGCAATGATGGCGGTTTCTCCTTTCAGTATTTTTCTCGCCCAAGAAGCTCGTCATTATACTTTAGTAATTTTGTGGGTAATTGGTTCATTTAGTTGTTTATTGATGGCAATAGACCATATTCAAACCAAAACGAAGTTACCCATGTGGTTAACTCTCTGCTGGGTATCAATCAATGCTTTGGGTATTGCTTCCCATTACTTTTTTGTGCTTACTCTGTTTACCTCAGGTGGAGTATTAATATTTCTGGCTGGGCGACAGTATTGGCAAGGGAGGCAAGAAGAGGCAGGGGAGCAGGGTGCAGGGAGCAGGGGGAGTCAAGAGCCAGGGGAGCAGGGAGCAGGGAGCAGGGGGAGGCAAGAGGTAGGGGAGCAGGGAGCAGGGAGCAGGGGTAGGCAAGGAGATGCTTTGCTATTTTTGCAATCTCCTTGGAGACAAATTTATATTGTTGCTGTGGGTACTCTTGTGGCTGGGTTAGTTTGGCTACCAGTTTTTTTCCAAAATTCCTATGGGAATCAATTAACAGAATGGATTCAGGGTGATAAATCTGGATTAGCTTGGTTGAATCCAATTTTTCAAGCTTTAGCTGGGTGGATTACTATGATTTCCCTACTACCCGTAGAATCATCACAACTATGGGTAGTAATTGCTTCTGGCTTGGTAATGATTGTTTTCTTTATTTGGGCAATACCATTGTTGTGGCGAGGTGTAAAAGTACGCTTGCAGGAACCACAGACCCATTTAATCACCCTGGTACTCATGGGTTTAATTACCCTAGCGATCGCTTTATTCTTTATTTTTACCTATTTTCTCGGGATTGACTTGACTAGGGGCGCTCGCTATAACTTCGTTTACTTCCCTGCTGTGATTGTATTATTAGCTGCAAGTTTAGGAATCTATTGGCAACATCCCCAAGCAGAAATGCAAAGATGGGGAATAGGAGGTAAACAGGTGGTAGCACTAATTTGGTTGATGGGATTATTGAGTGTAATTACAGTAGTTAATAATTTAGGATATCAAAAATATTACCGACCAGATTCCTTAGTGCAGCTGATGACAAATACTTCTAATCCACCCCTACTAATTGCCACAAGCCAGAAAACTCATGTTCAAATTGGGGAAATGATGGGGGTTGCAAGGGAATTTAAACTGACAAACTCAAGTTTAAATCCCTTATTTCTGTTGGCTCATCAAAAGCAGAATACCCACACATCTATTACTTCCCTAGAACATACTTTAAACCTAGTACCACGCCCTGTAGACTTATGGCTAGTTAACTTTCGCGCTCCAGTTCCCGCATCTTTCCAAGAATGTACCCTTGATACACAGCCTTTACCAGCGATCGACGGTTATGAGTATAAACTTTATCATTGCCTATAAGGAGTTGATAGTTGACGGTTGACGGCTGACGGTTGATAGTTGACAGTTGGGAGTCTTTATTTTTACTTATAGCAGTCGCCATTATGTTTAGGACGTTTTTCAGTTGATAGTTGTTAGTTGTTAGTTGGCGGTTGGTGGTTGACAGTTTTTGAGTAGAACAATATTGTCCTAACCGATATGTCCATTGCTATAAATTCATCGTTGCTTCACTGCTCCCTCATGGGCACGGCGTGGGTAATATTATTGCAAATATAGAGGGATTGTAGATGCCGTGCCCCTACCCATCTGTCCCATTCTTTTTTCAAAATGGTATTAGGACATTGTTGAAGCACCAAACCTATGAACAGTAAACTTATTACTTATTACTTATTACTTATTCACTCCCTCACTCCCTCACTCCTTCACTCCCTCACTCCTCCACTCACTGCTGACAAGCCAGCGATCGCTCGTAGGTTTTGACAGCGAATTAATTCGGTAAAACTTAAGCCAGAACGCTTTTCAATTTTGGCTACGGCTTCAATGGCTGTTAATAGATGTTGTGCAGCTTCTACCTCTGAATAACCCCGTCGTAATGCCACTCTAATTGCTGCTTTATCGGCATTTAACTCGGATTCTTGGGAATGGTTTGTACGCCAGATGCGATTAATCGCGATCGCAGTTAATCCCCCAGCCACAGCTACACCCACTGCATCTGATTGGGAAAACTCCAGTAATACAGCCAAAAGTCCTGCTAAAGTTACCCCTTGATAAATATCAGGCTTGAACCACTTCACCCCTGTTAACCAACTCACCATCCGCAGTAATAACAAGTCTCGTTGTGGTTTGGTAAGACGATGCCACAAATCAAAATTAATATATATTGGTCTTTCTTGATTCCAAGGTAAAGGAAAAGTTACATCTATGACCTTCCCTTGCTCTGGTTTACTGACTATCTTGGTAGTCATGCGCCCAGAAGCTGGCATGATATCAAATAAGCGGCGAATCTCAACTTTTGGCTCCATATTAGCTATTAGCTATTAGCCTTCAATTTTGATAGATTGTTGGGGATTATACTAATTTTATTTGATTGCGGAATCATAAGAGGAGATGAAGTTGAGATTATTAATATTTAATCATGCCCACTGACTGGAAAAGCAGGAGAACAGGAAGCAAGGAGAATTAAATAAATTTTTTCATGTTTCCTAAGACAACAGATGTTCTAATTCATAATTCATAACTGAAAATCATGAAATCTTTTACTCCCGTACCCCCACAATGGACACAAAAAGCCATCCATGCTCAGGAATTTTGTTGTCCTCAGTGCAAGTCAAGTACCTTGGAAGCGGTGGAAGTATGGATTAATCGCACCTCACCTGTGATGACAGTAGATTATCGCCGTAAATGGCAAGAATTTTACCAATGTCACTGTGGTTGTGCATGGTGGGGTTGGAGTAGCGATCGCCAAATATATCCGATGGAAACAACTCGTGATTTTCCCCAGGAATCTCCTGATTTGGGATTATGACATTGTTATAGCAGTCGCCATTATTGTTAGGACATTTTTCTATTACCTGTTCACCGTTCCCGTTTCCCGTTCCTTGTTCCCTATAAATGCCAATAAAAAACCCGCCCATAGGACGGGTTTTTTGACAAGTCTAATCTAAAAATGATCGATTTTAGAACTTGAAGGTGGTACGAATAGTACCTACATAAATGGTGTCATTGTCACTGTTATGCTCGGGGTTGAATATGACAATCAAACCAGGGGTAACTGCAATGTTATCGGTGAGCTTCATCTTGTACAGACCTTCTAGGTGGAAGGAAGTATCATTATCTTCACGATCAGGGGTATCGTTATCGGTAACTCGGGGTGATTGACCAACGATTATACCCAATACATTTCCTTCTGCACCAAAGTCTTTAATACCTACGTTCGCAGACCAGTAGAAAATATCAGCATCATCACCTTCATTGACACCAGATTGAGCTTCCGCATTGGTTAAACCAGCCCAACCACTAATCACAATTCTATCGCTGGGTTGGAAGGAAGCTTGAACACCGTAGTTATTGGATGTGGTTGCAGCACCGTTGAAAGGATCGGAAGCAAAGGAACTACCTGTACTGTTGAGTAGGTTAATACTGTCATCACCAGGAGTATTTTGATAGGTACGAGCGTAAGCAAGACCAATCCCTAATTGTTTGGTAGGCTTGAACTGTATCTGAGCAAAGGCGGTATTAGAACCGTTGAAAAGACCCTGTTCATCTGCAGGACTACTAGCATTGTCACCAAGTCCATAGTAGGCTGCATCAAAGCTGAATCTACCATTGGGATTGAAACTTAGGGTTACACCAGAACCATCAGCAGCTTGGCGGTAAATGGGACTAAAACGTCCATAACGTGACAAAGCACCACTTCCACTACTCTTAAATAGGGGGTTAAAAACGTTAACGTTATCGTTTAAATCACCACCGATAGCATCAACCTTAACCTTAACTGCGCCAAGGTTAAAAGAATAGTTGAGTTTATCAAGTTCAAAGTCATTGTCAGTATTGGTATCAATCCCCAAGCGGGTCATGTTAGTACCAGTAGCATCACCTCTGAATCGAGTCATATTCCCTGCTTGTAAACGGGTATGCAACCGGTCTGTACCAGTGAAGCTGGTTAACAAATTCAGACGTACCCGTTGAGAGAAAGTAACGTTATCTTCTACGTCATCACCAGAACCGTCAGCCTTTTCATCCCCAAATGCACTAGACAAAGCAAAAATTGCTTCCCCTTTTAATTTGGTGGTGGTGGAAAATTGGTTTGCTTCCAATTCAGCAGTACGGGCTTCTAAGGAATCTACTCGACCACGTAAGGTTGCTAATTCAGCAGAAAATTCTTCTTGTAGGCGTTGTAAGGTTGCTAGGTCTTCTTTAGTAACTAGATCTGCGGTAGCTGTAGCGATCAGTTCGTTAACCCGATCCAAACAAGCATTTAAACCAGCAGCAAATTCATAACGGGTTAAGGCACGATTTCCGCGATATGTACCGTTGGGATAACCAGCAATACAACCATAACGTTCAACTAAAGACTGCAATGCTTGGAATGCCCAGTCTGTAGGCTGTACGTCAGAAAACTGAGATACAGAAGTCACTTGACCAATTTCTTGGGAAGACTCCTGAGTCAGTTGGGATACAGAAGTCACTTCTCCTGCGATCGCGGAGTTAGCAACACTAAAGGTGGCAGCTAGTGCCACGGGGCTCATTTTCAGAGCATTCAAAAATAATTTACTCATTATTGGATTCTCACTCACACCAAATATGTTTTTCATGGTAGCATTTACTGTTTATTTTGTATTCAGAAAAATTACCCACGAGTCCCAAAGAAATTCTACCAGACTTATTAGTGGTTGACAAAGAGTATACCGGATAATTTTATGGAAAATTTATAGTCCATTTTCCCACGGTAATCACTATTTTATTTACTATACTTTCACTACTGAAAATCTTAAGATTTTCTATATACTAAATATATACAAAGGTCTATACAAAGGTTAAGAAAATATTATCAATTGCAATTATTCTATTAATTGGTTGGGTAAGCGCAAAATAATAGCTTTTTTGGAACGTATAATTTTCCCTTCCGCCTCAAACTCTTTTAATATACGGGTTATGGTCACTCTAGTTGTATTTAATACTTCTGCCAGTTCTTGATGAGTTACCCATAAATCTATTAATTTCCCTTTTTCTACTTTAATACCAAACTTTTCACTCAACCACAGTAAAAATTTCCACAAACGGAGAGACACTGGCTGGTGATGAATAATGTTTAATAGTTCTTCCGATTGCTGTATGTGGTTTAATAATCCGTTAATATTTTTATGCCACAATTCTAATGGTAATACTGTAACTTTTATATCTGTCAAACATTCAATTTGATAAGGCTTTATTTTAGATAAAGGATAACCAATTAAATCCCCAACTCCCCAGTAACCTAAAGTAATCGCTACACCGTCTTCATTCCTAGTTTGAGTCCGAACTGCCCCATGGTCAATACGCCACAAAATATCATGATGTGTTGGCATTACTTCACGGCGAATAAATACCTGTTGCCTTAGTTTTGCTGATGGGATAGATGGAGGTGGCAGGGTAGTTAGCATAAATTTTTGTTACTGGTTGGTTATTGGTGTTCCCATGAATAAATTAAAAGACAGGAGGTAAGCCATTGCGGTGGATAGGTTCCCCGGCATAAAGGAGGCAGTGCGGTGGATAGGTTCCCCGGCATAAAGAAACTGCCGTCAAGTGGAGCAACCCGTAGAGGTTCCCCGACTTGTAGCAACTGCCGTCAACTGCCGTCAAGTGGCGCAACCCGGAGGGCAGGAGGCAGAAGGAAAAAGCTTTTTGGACAACTTTGCTTTTCTTTACATACTGTGATTTTTTTTTACACTGTTTTACTTATCTACAAAATTATTCTAGTTTATTGATAAATATTATCATATAGTTGCATATGTTGATCTGGGAAATTACATCTAATTTTTGACAGATAGCTGATTATTAGGAAGTAATAGCGACAATGGCTGGTTTTGGCGGGGTATCAGGGCTTTTACTGGGCCAGTTAGAACCAATGGGAACTTGGCGTTTTTGCAAAAATTCTTCTCCGTTTGTGGTGGTAATCATAATTTCCCGAATTTCCGATTGATTGCTTCTGCGTATACCGTTAGCTTCTCCAGGATGCTGGATAGCAACAAACATTGTTTGCTCATCAGGGGTAAAACAAGGTCCGGTGATTTCACATTCCATCGGTCCGGTAGCAAATAAAAAGGCTTGACTGGCATTATCCCCACTGGTAGGAACAAACCAGATGGCATTATTACCAAACACATGGGAAAAGGGAGTTGATTTTCCTTGGCTTTCAGTCCGATTGGTCAGGGATTTGTTCATTCTGCTGGTGGATATATCCGTAACCATCCATACATGACCTTGGCTATTAATTAACAAGTTGTCTGGATTAGCAAAACCAAGACCACCAACTGCTGGTTCTCCGCCGGTGGCTAACATTTGCCATTTAAAAGTCAAAGCACCAGGGTCATTATTATCTTCTGTTAACTGCATTATCCAACCATATTCATAGGGTACTTCCCCTCTCGGTCCTTTAAATATACCTATATCTGGGCCACCATCCTTACTAGGAAAGCCAGATGTAAAGCTGATGTATAAATCTCCATTGGGGGCGACTTCTGTATCTTCTGGACGGGCAGTACAAGTGGCACCGGCGGCATTGGCTGCGTAATGGGCATCGATTAAAATTGCACCTTGCTTTTCTTCTGGACTACCGATGTAGAGATCCCCTAATTGTTTATACTTGTTTTTATACTGGGCTATTTCCTTGTCTTGAGTTATTTCTAAGTTTCCGCCTTCAACGGGCTCTGGGACATCGGGAAATAAGGATACTTGAGGTGCTGGTGGTCCTTTAGGTAGGCGCATGAGATTACCTACAACTTGGCTGGGAAGGTCAGGATTGACGGCAGTATCAGCTTTTAATGGGATCCAACTGCCTGTACCATCTGGGTTAAACTTGGCAGCATAGAGCATTCCCTTTTGCAGTAGTTGAGAGTTAGCTTTATCTTGGGGATTTTTGACGCGATCGCTACTGATAAATTTATAAATATGTCCGCCCCGGCGATCGCATCCAGAATAAAAAGCCAGGGGCTTACCAGACTCTACCCTGATACCTACAGCTTCGTGACGATAACGTCCCAACCAAGTGTGTTTAGTACCATAATCCTGGGGATTAGCTGGATCAACTTCTACAATCCAACCATATTTGTTCCCAGCTAATCCAAATACATTACCTTGTCCAAACAAAGCCTTTTTATCAAAAACAAAGGGTAATTTACTCGGATCGAATGACGTACCATCAGCATAAACTGGTTCCACAACTTGAGCCTGAAAATTTTCTTCTGCACTCAGGACTGTACCCCAAGGAGTGGTTCCACCAGCACAATTGGCAAAGGTACCAATAATGCGATCGCTCAATTTATCTATATATCCCTGACCCGTTTTTTTGCGAAATACAGCAACTGCTGGTCCTGTAGCTTGTAAATAACGTCCATCTAATAACCCAGAAATACCTGTAATCCTTCTATCTGCTGGGGAATTGGTACGCTCCCATTTACCATCCTTAGTTCGACGGACGGATATTACCCCCAACCCCTGATCTACAAAAGCTGCTTGACAAATTTGACTAATTGTGTTTTTCAAGGGATTGTCATTGGGTAATGCAAAAGCATTCACTGCATTTTTTCCCTTGAGTAATGCTTTGACCTCATCAAAGGGTAGTGCGGTTCCTATGACTTGTTCATAGGTTTGCATCCAGGGAATAGCACTGATATATTCAAAATTAACCGAGAGGTATCCTTGGTTTTCACCGCTAGGGACAAAAGATAGGTAGTCGTTATTGTAACCAAAGCGAGAATCTCCCACGGGATCGCCCCATGCTGCAATTACCTGATACTTATAGCCCTTTGGCAGGACTAAATCATCGACAATTTCATACTCGCTGTATTGTTGTTTCTGGTCTTCTGGTGATAAACCCGTTGTGTTCAGAGGGATTGTTCCCTTAATGGGCTCAAAAGCAAATAATGATTTGCCAGAGGATATAATAGACTGATTGGCACTGTTGCTATTGCACCCACCCAAAGAAGAGAGGGTTAATGCTCCTGCACTCCCTGCCATGAATAGTAAAAAATTTCTACGTTTAATATTCATCAGCCTTTTTTCTACATCCTATCCATGAGTGAAACAAAACTATATTTTCAGGATGCCTTTGGTTATGGTAGTCCTGCAAGTTTAAGAATAGATTAATTTTCAGCCGCCATGTTGATTAACGAAGGAAGAAGGAAGAAGGAAGAAGGATGATTGGTGGGGGACTTAAAGCTTCGGCTTCGCTCAGCTTTAACATCGAGCGGAGTCGAGATGTTAAACCCTTTCATCTCGAAGGGAAGAAAGAGGAAAGTACTTTGTTTTAA
>JAAUYH010006923.1_pt1 | contig 12513 bp, 4 predicted proteins | sample 7278061 | NCBI WGS metagenome assembly JAAUYH01 (sample SAMN14350203, study PRJNA611818) | marine sediment metagenome | isolation source: surface marine sediment (0.6m) | place: French Polynesia: Moorea | collected 2018-08
ATTAGAAATACCACTGAAGTTTTAATGTTTTTTTCATACACCAAAGAAAGGGAGGATCAAGGATCAATTTATCCAACTCCAGACTTGCATCATTTCTTCTAGAATAACTGATGACTTACTTTTACTTGAGGTGCAAGATCTTTTACATAGTTCTCGTTCAAGTTCTAAATTGGATTGTTTGAGCTAATGGTCGCGTCGCATAAGCGGATATCATGGTATCACTACTTTAAAGCAATCTAATTCGCTACAAAAACCAGTCTTTCTCCTAATTTTACATCGTAATTATCGGCACTGCTCCATCTGTTGCAGGCAATGATCATAAAAACGTGTTTGGTTTCAAGAGAATAATAAATAAGTTTCTCGGCTGGTGCAAACATTCCCTTAACGGTCCTCTGAGTAGGAATCTACAAGAGACCTTTCGGATGCCTTATGAAAAGGTTTCAGGCAGGTCATCTTACTCTGGAAATCATCATAGCCGTTCCAATCGATGCTTGTCATCCACCAAGTATTGTGAAAGATGTTTCGAATTGACATAATACGAATTGAAGGAAAAAGAACACGATATCACAATAAGAAATTTTTTAATAATCTAGCGGCTGCCATTTTGCTCGTGCGAATTGTAAACTCGAGATGGGGCTGTTCTGATATTAAAATCAATAGCTGTGGTGCTTTAGGTGACTGATCATTGTTTTCTGACCACGTTGGCTACACTAGTGAAACACCTAATTTGGCTTCATACTTCAGGCCTTCCTTCCCTCTAGTATTGGGGCTAGTTCGACTCCTTTCAAGATTATATCGGCAATACAAGTGCAAATTTGTCTTGATATTGTGTACTGGTTTATTTCATTAGGAAGAGGCACGAAATTTCATTTTCGAATATTTCAGTGGACAAGCATACTTCCCTAGGAGTTTTCGTTCCTGTTCACATTTACAGTTTTGCCTTTCAAAATGCCTGAAAATGATTCTAAATAGTAGTTTACGGTTGTGCCAATTTGGTGATTGCATATTTAATTCTCCGAACTCTATTACGATGAAAAATTATACAATATCAAATCCTAGCAAACGCACGCATCAAGAACGCAATACAATATTTTCTCCAGGATTTATATGCAGTACCTAGATTGAAGGACAAGTCACGCACTTTAAATTAATTTCAAGTAGTAGTGCAAGAAAATGTGAAGTCGTAGAGTTCTTATTCGAAGAGAAAGGCAAATCGGACTTTTATTCAATCGAGCTTCCTAGAGAAATATTTGCTCTACAGTATCAAAGGGTATCACAGAATTTCGTAATATCATTTCCGTGAAAAAGAATAATATTTAACTTCCAATTCACGGGAATTAATTGGAAATCAAAATCCAGTGATACGAATCTAAAACTCTTTACTCTGTTGGTATCAACTGATTCGTTATCGGTGCCATCTGACTTTCTCTATGAGAATGTTTTGTATCAGTAACTCGATGTCAGTTTTAAACTTCTTCGCGAAATTTCGACCTGTAGCCATGAAGAATGGATTTTGGCATGCTCTATTGGATAATCTGCAGAGGTTCTCTGCATATATTGCGAAGATTCTTCTTCTGCAACATAGTTGTTTTAATTGTTACTGAAACAATACAATGTACTCACTCCTATTAACTGAAAAGGATCAGTTCAGTTTTCAAAGAAATATTAATCTGTTCAATAGATTTGATTAGAGTTGTTGTACCGAAATTTTCATTTAACCCATCGAAATCGTCTCTTTAACATGCTCAATGCTTTTATCCATGGCCAAACTCGCTATAATACGCACTGATGATGTTGTTCTGACAACAGATATTAGAATGACTGCTTTATTTCAAAAATCAGCAAAAGTTTGAAATGATCGATGCAATTATGGTTTCACTCCTGACCTCACAATTAACGAAATAAGCGAGTTCAATTTTTTCAATGCTTGAACTACTTTATGTACAATACGTTATAGGTCAGTATATAATAATGAGCATTTGCTCATTAGATGTTATTACCGCGATTGTGGTCTCAGCCTGTAATGGCGTTTTTTCTGTTCTTACAAAACGGAACTGATTTAATACACAAGCAGAACTTTACATCAATGTATGTTGGTAGATATTCAAGAACGATGATTTATGCTTGGGACATAATTAGTAATGATGAATCAATTGCAAAGCACGGGGAGGTCGAGATTCACTCACTCGCCCAGACAACACTAATCCATAGCCTGGAGAAATAGAAATCTTGGCAATATTTTGAACTAAGGGCACCCAATACAGCTAATACTGACACAATGCTCGATCAGAAGTTTAACAAATTCTTTAATTTTTCTGATGGAGCCACGTACGATTGATAGTGTAGTATCTGATGTCGTGTGCGTTCGATCGTCGCATAAGCTTTTCGATGAAGTTTACAGCGTCGAGTATGCTGTATGTTCTTTGTCAGGAACCAATATTGCGTGGTTATTTAATTTAGTGATATTTTGCTGCCTACGGAGTCATAACTTTCTACAGGCCTGCTAAGTTCGGCACATAGTCTAAATATGGCAAAGATAAGTGCTATTTAATGTTCTTAGAAATCTTTACATGCGTAGCTAGAACGCCCTACTCGCAGTGCATTCATTATAAATTTTATGCTCCATGCTCAACAAATACCTTGCAACCTTCATCCGGAGAGGTAGCTGCCTTTATTTCAGCCAATCTATTTGTTACCTTCCTACTGATTGAGCTCACTTCAATAGCCTCACAGAATAATCAGCTGCCTCATATTGCGAGAGAAACCACTGGGCGGGGTCAAGCTACGAAAACGAGTGACCGTAAAATTGGTAGGGCGGTAGATTTGTATATTGCAATATAGGTATGATAGCAGCATTAAACTGGCAACGGTGAGTTGAGAGTGCTAGCCGTGCTGACAGTACGACCTTGTTGTAAGAACAAGGTGCTCTGGAATGCTTGTAGTGTTTGAAGATCTCACAGAACTGTAACAGTAGATATGGTACACGTGTAGATCATTTCGAGGAGTAAATCGTGCACTGCATAAGATTTAGGATGAATCTAGGCAAATTCAGATTCAGATGCATCTGTCAGAAACGTTTCACTTCTATCAATGAACGTAGAAATTAAAGAAACGGGAAATTGGCAGGAGAACGTACAAAGATACTAAGAAAAGGAATAAAAGGGAGGAAGAAGTTAAAGAAAATTGTGTAAAAAGGAGGAACAGATGCTTCTCGTAGGCAATGATAGAGAGCTATTACTGTGAGACGGGTTCCATTTCATAACGACGGAACCGACCTTCTTCGAACGTACGTAATGGAGTTGCGGCGTTACGCCTGAACCATGCTGCTCACATGACTCATTAAATGGTCACTATTCGACGAGCTTGTTTAGGTAATACGACTTCTTCTAATTGAAAATCCAGCACTTTGAATAGGTTCCAGAAATTAAAGCTTGTTGGTGTGGAAAACGGTCACCGAACTACTGAGCCTTAATTCAATATTTTCATTTGACGGTATATTGTATGATACACTGTCTTCATGGCATTCTATTTGAGTCACTCGATGTAAATGAAACTTGGCACTGTAATAAAGATTCACGCTATAATTCAACTCAACAAGCCCAATTAAAAAATCTATTCATCGGTTCTCATTGCTGCCTATCGAGGCTGGTGATGGATAAATCCAGTTTTTCTAAAGCCACTGAAGACTCAAACGCTGCATTATATATCGGGAATTCCAAATAAATCTGGGTTGCGTATAGAAACCTTCCCGCGGGCGACCGTCGAGAATATTAAAATTATGTTTCTAGGCTTGATAGAGGCAGAACTATCGGAAATAGGCTTCATGCATTCCTGCAGCTAGAAAGACATTTTACCGTGCACTCGTTAACCGACTGATACTAAAATACTTCAGCCACTTAATATCCGAATCCCAGAAATATATGATCATCAAGTGATTCCTAAGAAATGTGGTGAGGCTCATTTGATGAATGTAGCTTCAGGAAAGTTTGCGATACTAGAATTCTAATTGAATTCGAATTCATTACAACTGTTCTCCATTTACAGTAACGAATCATCCGCTGAAAATAGCTATCGCGATCCCTGGCTTAGCCTTGTACGAAAATCTATCTGATGTTGAAAGAATCACTGAATTGGTAGTTTCTGCAGTCAAAGTTATTCGCTAACTCTCGATGAAATCCTAAATGGTGAAATCTCGGATGAATACGTCATTTCGCTTCTCGAAGCGATCAGGTACAGGGGCAATTTTTAGATGAATTGCTGTTTCTAATATGTTCTAGCAGAAAGAGAAAAATTATGATGATAAGTGTTGTACGAAAGCAAGTTACAAAGTTTATGTACGAAGGAAGACGAGTTTTATTCAATAGTTTTGTGACTACATGCTTCCGAATAAACATTCAATCATTTTCTCTTGCATTCGTGTGTCTGACAAAGCTCGATAGGCTGGTTTCGATGAAAAATTCTACTTTCCTCTAATCCTAGGAAGATATTATGTCCCAGAAAGTCCAACAGCTCAGGAATAAGGAAGGGAAGAGAAAATAAAAATTAGTCACAATCTTAAGCGATCTCAATTACTTAGGTGTTATAGTCAAATATTGTGCGGATGCTTGAAGTCCACGTCGAGGTCTCTCCCAGCCATCTTAAGCAGACCCCTGATTTCAATGGGCTAAAATTTCAGTCCGAGAAACTCTCGAGAGCTCTTCTTTTTCGCATCACAATTAGCAAATAATAGTGCATTCAAAAATCGAAAACGCGCGGAACAGGGTTATTTGGTTTACATCCCATTTGTTTTGAATGTAGGACACCATTTATAACTATTCGATTTATCATATGTAGCTAGTGACTATTTGAGACTAGCCAAAGCACTTAACAGCAACGTTATCTTTCGATATTAATCGATTGAGTGAAGATTTTACAATCTATCGTTTCAATAAGCCAAAAGTTATGAAGAGTAGAAATGCTGAAGTAAAGAGAGCATAATGTATTTTATTGATCTATGAATGGCATGAAGCAACTCAAGTTCGGATTTTTCTCAAAAGCAAATGACAAGATCCCACTATACCGTTAATTATGATGTTAAATATCTTAAAACACCAACCGAGGAAATCTAGGCTAAGTAACGGTATGAGTGAAAGCTAGAGAATCGATGTTACTGCACCAAATGAAATATAGCTTTGATTTATTAATAAACAAGTAGTTTTTGCATGGAATTGCTACTTCAAGGGACTTTTTTCTCCTAAATCGAGACTGTTAAAAATATAAGCTAGATTTGTTTCAAATATTTTTCACGAAAAAAATTTTATTCACATAGAATTCTGCGAGAAGGAGAATGACGATACAATTGTCTTACTTACGCTATAGATAGTTTATTAGTGCTCTACTTTTCTTAATTCAATTTAAGATGAGCACAATAGATGAGTTGAACAAATTAGCACTTAAAATCAGCGGATTTTTAAACACCCTCTATACGTGTAACACAAGGTAGCGAATTTTTTGCTCCGACTTGCACTTATTTTATTACAAATTCCGATTGCCAAACTGTCGATACTGACTCAAAAAGTAAATATTTGATATTCTACTTCGTGTTTCACTTTAAAATGATTCGGTACTTCGCAAAATCAAAAAAAACGTTGAAACAAAGGTTTTAAGCTTATTGTATGGCAAGTATTTAAAGCAGTAGACAAACTTTGAAATGATTCACAGTAAAATTACTTTGATCATTTCCATCATTTTGAGCCTTGCTGATCGTTTCTAGTTATCTAATTGAGTCTCTGTAAGAATTTCAACACATGCGAATTTGCAAGCTCGCTTTTTCGATATTTAGCTGATACAGGCAATTCCAGGAAGATTTTCACGGCAACACATTGATCTAACGAAGAATCGATCTCTCGCTAATCAGATTACTTGTTCCAAAATATAACACTGAAACGCAGGAATTTAACAAAGAAACGATTTCAAACCATGTATGCTTTGAAAAGCAAATTTACTACATCGCAATCAATTAATTTGGCTTCGGATCAGCTGCCAAATGCCATACTGCTTGGTGTAGTGAAAACTAGAATCGGTTAGAATCGTTGTGAGTAAAATTGAAATTTTCGTATTTGTGGTTTCATGGCTAGACACTGAGCCTGGATCAATACGTTTCAAGATCAATTTTCTGTTAAATTATTGCTGCATTTTCTCATGTCTTCAGTATTGTACAGGCTGTTATAAAAAAGTTCGAAAATTAAAAGCCTGTATTACTTTAAATTTAAGGTCGTATTACACAAATCATAAATAATGCGGGAGGGGTACACAACAATTTTTAGCACTCAAGAATTCGCATTTCTACTGCTTACCGGGTTTGTAATATTTGCAGAAATTGAAATTATGAGGTTTTGATTGATTTTCATAGCATAGGCCAAATAAAGTTTTAATGTTTTGTCAAAAGAACACAAGGGATTAATTATTATCATTACTAGTGCGTATAAAATGCTAGATGTTCAGATAGGTTGAACATACATAACTATATTTCATAGAATTCAAGGTATACTGCTGTGCTTTTCTCTGACAGCCACAAAATGGCGTTCAATATCCACGAAAGAGCTCAAATTCTGTCAGAATTTAATCATAGTTGGTCTACATTATCTACACAGCGCTGAGTGCGTCGAGTTTTGAAAAAAAATCTTCTCCCTATCGGAATGATATATTAGGATGGAAGCAATTTTTCTTGGAGAGAAAAAATGTCGTAACAGAATACCAAGAACAGATCAAATTACGGTCGAAAAAGTGGAGGAACTGTTCGAAAATGACCCAAAGCTAAGTATTCGAAAGGCTTCGGAGACGCTGGACATATCGACAGCAATGGTATATCGGGTCTTACGTCAAACTGTTTTCTTGTTTCCATAGAAACTCCAAAACAATCAAGCTTTGCTGGAAAGTGACAAGAAAAATAGAGCTGAATTTGCCAAGCATTGTCAAACGCGTCTAGTTGGATTCGATGAATTCTCATCCCGCATCGGTTTCTCTGAAGAATGCATTTCTCGGTTCAATGGTGTTGTGAACAAGGATAATTTGAGAATTTGGAGTATGGAACGCCCAACTGATTACAATCCTGTCGTTATGAATACTCAAGTCTTGTTCTATGGTGCGCAATATCTGAAGAACGTATAATAGGCCTTTATTTTTTTGAAAATGAGAACGTAACGAGAGAAAACTACAGAACGATGCTCATCAAGTATGCGTTTCCACAATTCAATTACTTGCCTGAAGATTATATTTTACAGCAGGATGGTGCTCCTCCTCACTTTTCCACTGGATTGAAGCCATACTTAAATAACATGCAGTCAAAAAATTGGATTGGCAGAGGTGGCCCTATTTCGTGGCTACCTTGATCTCCTGATTTAAAACCGTGCGACTCCTTTTCGTGGAGGCACATAAAATTGAGAATATATTCTACACCACTAGAGTCTCTATAACAACTGAAAATACGAATAAGAACAAAAATCGGCAACATAACCCAGAAAACGCATGCAAAAGTTTAGGAAAACACAAAATTGATGCTAAACTGCATAATTAAAGAAAAGGCCTGACATATAGAGAACCTACTATAGCGAATAAAACTTCGTGTGCATTTCATACAATAAATTTCCTATTATTGTCATACACTGTAATAATAAAATTAACAGGGGTTGTTCCGTTTCGTACTTTTTTTCACATCCCGTAGATAGGTAAATTAATTTCACGATGCTACTACCGCAAGGTAGGATGGGTATACGAAATTGCGAGTACAGTCTAAGCCCATCGACTTTGGCGGAAACTAATACACTGCATTAATGGATATTGTTCTTTTACATTGAAGCACTGATTAAGTCGACTTTAGTCTTATGTGTAACGTACTAATATAAAGCATCCATCATATTAAGCATCGGAACAGCTCAGAAATGGTAGTAAAATCTTCTCGATAGCGCATAAGATTCCTGACGAAAATGGGGATCAAGTGCTTGCATTGTCAAGTTTAGGTAATATCAATATAGCTCGAGTAGTACCGTGTTTGTCGGAACTTTTGCCAGTTACGTAAAATAGCTACGGTCTGTACAGGGAAGTAGCCATGCTACTGTTCGAGTAAGACCTTACTGGCAGCTTATTTCGAGTATCTGCAACACATATTGCCAGTATTCTTAGTTTTTTCAAGTGAAAATGAATTCTGATAAAGCTCTGGCTAATATGAGATAGATAATCAGAGACCATTCTGAAGAATTTTATAGAAACCTTATCTGTAGCCATTTTTACAACATTTCATCACTAATAGATGGTTCGATCACTAATTAAATGAAGTGAATTGATTTATGAGGAATTTGAGAGCTTAGAATGTTTTCAGCAACTATTTAGAAAATATTTTGTTCTTTAATGCAGTCAAAGTCTGGAAAGAATCAAGTTGGATTTATTAAAAGCTTTTACATTGCGCGGAAGAAAAAAGAAGAAAAATTTCTTAGAGCGTAAACTAACTGTCATGGCAGGGTGCACTAACTCAAGAGTCCTGAACAGATCCACTGCTTAGTAGTATCAAAAAGTAAAATTTTTTCTCCTGTGTTCTGAGCCGCCTAAAGATTTAAAAGTTTACAGGGCCCATATTCCCAATCATTTTGACAAAATCGATAAAAGATCCGTTCATACAATGAAATTAAGCTAAATGGCTCAAAATAGTTTGCGATCTCCTTTACGTATGGCTAACGAAGTAGATTCTGTTCAACATCGTGATTGGGATCCTATATGAAATGGATTGGTAAGCGTAGAGCCTATTTCTAGCCGATTACATTCTATTGTGGTCTAAAGCATTGCCTCAATGACCCATTTTTTTCGATCTATATAATTCGATGTTTTGGGAAAACAAGCTCTAGCATTGAACTGTTCCATATCGTACTCTATTGTTTACTATATGTACCAGTTTGCGACATATATACTTATCTCCGAAAAAGCAAGCAAATTATAAATTTGAGCCATCCTTTCGCACTGTTCAGTAGAATTACGAAAAAATCGACAACATCTTACTTGATGAAATCATCAGTAGAATTTGAATCGATTCGAAACGACCATCGAATGCAAGAAGTGTTCCAATTTTTATATTTACTACAATCACTATGGATTTACATCAAGGTGTTTTCCTACTTAAAGAATATATAAACGGAAATCCTACGATTGAAAGCAGATGATTAATTAGTATCTTTTCAAAATGACCGTAAGAGATTAATTTCATGACCAAGAAAGGAGTATTAGTGCCACTCAATGGTGGATATTCTTGGCGAGCTGAAGATAAAAAGTAGAAGGAGAGAGGGCAATGGGGATAGCAAGCTTCATTCTGAGTGAAATTTCAACCTTTTGTTTGTAGAAGTTCGTTTTTCGCTTTATGTCAAAAACAGATACTACAATTTCCTTTCCTTTTCCTTTATTCCGATAAGATAATTCAAGCCTAGATCTAAACTTCATGCACTAAATTATTGTAATGATGTCTATGAAATCAGAGAACTTTTTCGACCCATATTCCTCCACACTGATTCATTTCCTCTAGCATTATGTACAATGAAACTATAATTCAATGAGTATGACGGCAAGGGTAATTCATTAACTGTTTGAATTATCGCTTGAGAAGCAAACTCTACTATACCACTAATATAGCCTTCTGGTACAAGGACAATGAACTATATAAATGCATACTGTATATACAGCGAAGGACTGCAAAATGGTAAATGATTGTTAATCGTGCCTGGCATCAGATACGGAGAAATAGTCAAAATTTTGGCCTTTATGCACCGGTTATAGATTCACGACGCTTCGTAGAAGCAGAACTTGACAAAGTTATGCTCTTGTTTCAGAAACGAAAGTTCCAAACGAGGACATGTTTCGTAACTTGGATGGCTTTCTGAAATAGTTTGATTGTTTGAAATTCGTTCACACGCAAATGCAGTAAGTCTTCATTGTTAATCCAGATTTTATAATTAAGCAGAATTAGACGTTAATGATTAATTAATTTCTTTCAGAAGTATGGCCCTTACTAATCAATAGTGACAGCTTGTATTAGTCAATTACTTTATCGTCGTCAGTTCGGAATAGGAGAAGTCAAATTTTCAGCAACTTTCCTATGATTACACCAGTCAGAATGGAGACAAGAGGGCAGTCGCTGGAGCTCGCGGCATTCGTATAAATGTTGCTTCCACGACTCTTTCGCCGTTTCTCTTATTACTACTCGCCGCGAGGATACTAAATTTATCTATCTACTAGTTTGCACCCAGAAAAGGGCTTGAGGCTCTGTTGCACTCGGATCCGTGTCAACCTAAACGAAACAATATTTATTGGGAGGTGAATCGTTGAATCTTTGTTTTGAGTTCGATTTCAAGCAGAATTGTCAATCTGTTTTCGACGAGATAGTGCCCAGAAAAGAGCCAGAATCAGGAGTAGTGTGCGATAAAAATAAGAAGTTTATTAACGGCAGAAAAGACTTGTGAGTGGGGTAGCTGATCGAATTAGCTTGGATTCTAGAAATACACGCTATCGCAAATATAAATCAGGGACTACTTAGAAAATTTCTGGGAAACAATTGTACTCTAGTTCCTTCTATGAGAAAGAAAGAGAAGGTAGAACACTCTTATACATGAATGGGTAGCTCATTGTTGTTTTATTTTCCTGTGCTCAATGAACGATAGAGCGCTTTAGAAAAGCAAGAAAACAAGTATTTTGAAATCGAATATTCTTTCAAAACCTTCTATTTTCAGGGTGCGCTCTGTATTTAGTCAAATATTAAGCACAAAAGAAAAAACATAGCAAAATCATATCAAGCAGAGTCTCAATCGCTTAAAATTATTACTATTATTTTAGTTCTATGCTTGTCGTACAATCAAACCTTTTGCATCGTTTCAAATTGTCAGGCTAAAATTTGAATACTTCTCATGGCTTTAAAAGAATTTTCTATGTATTTAAGTTGAGGTAACAACTTAATTATTCCAAGAAAATAAGAAAACGGCTTATTTGCGACATTTTGTCATACGATTCAGTCGAACGTTAAGAAGCAAATACTCGATCAGACTAGTCATACAACTCACATCGTTAAGAGTCAATTATTATGTAGAAGATGAGTTTTCCGATATTTATGTGAGCTCCTGTTACAATCGACGTTACTTTCAGGTTTTTCTTCTCAAAAAATGTTATTCCCACCCGATATTTACATATAATTAGGAAAATGATCGCATTCGTTCATTTTCTATTCAATCTCTTCGACTCAAGATCTGTTGTAGTATCTAATAAAACTCCTTGCATAATTCGCCATAAAATTATTTCGAGCACATATTGATAAACATAAATTATACACTTTTAGCACCATAACTAAACCAAGAAAGCTTTTTGGCTATTATTGACAAGCTTCAAAAGAAAATAAGCAATAACTGTAGGAATGCGCATGGCTGTATCAAAAGAGGCTTCTAGAATTTTAGTGATTGTGAACTATTGACCGCTCTGGATAATGCAAAAATTTATAAGTTTGGCTTGCATGCATCCATTAAATATTTATGCACTCAAAGTTTTCAGAACTCTGTGAAGCAATTCGTTTTTACCAGCGGAGAATGTTCCAAACAAAGAATTGTTTTAGGACATTGATGGGTTACTGAGATATTTGAATAGATTGAAAATCTTGTTAACACGGTTTGGATGTGCACACAGCGCAACTATGATGAGAACGGAAAGATCTAATCAATTTTAGAGCTCGATACGATACATTTTTGCCATATTGTTTGGTTCTGCTTTTATGAATGAAAATTCTTTGGATACTGCGGGTAGATTACTCTAATATGAGGAGTTAGTCTGCTTAACTCTCAATCTAGTATATGTTTACATCAACGTGAAAGCGTATATTTGTGCTAATCATAAATTTTGATTGCACCCAAACAGAAAATCAAGCGTTTCAGCGATGAGACGGAGTGTTTCACGTAAATCTACGACAATACCGATTATTTCGGCCTGATGCGCAGTGACATTTGATCTTGTTCATTACTCAAACCAGCTATTCTCCAACGGTAACTAAAAAAGCTGTAGTGAGCGATGTTTAACAGACTATTGGCGTCGCCCTGACATACCTTACAATACATCTAGTAGAGAAATGCGTTTGAATCTGCAAGGCTTCCAAGTTTCCTCTGAATAAAGATAAATTGGATATCATTATTTCCGGTAAACCTGACAACACGCTAGAAAATCCTCTTTTTCTAAAAGAAACTGACATTATCTACACAGATGTTCCGAGCATGGCGCATGTTCTAAACGCAGTCGAATTATCTCTGAGAGCAAATTTACTCACTCTAGCATTACTGTTATTTTGTTTACTTTCGCAAACATAGGACATGAACTCGATCGGCGTGATTACCGAAGACACCCTTCTTGTGATAAAGCCATTTCCACAGATTTCTGTTGTCCATCAACACATCCATCTACTCCCGCACAACAATTGTACCAATCATGGATTCGAGAAGCAAGTTCTCAATGTATTGTCCAGCC
>JAAUYH010074312.1_pt1 | contig 12511 bp, 8 predicted proteins | sample 7278061 | NCBI WGS metagenome assembly JAAUYH01 (sample SAMN14350203, study PRJNA611818) | marine sediment metagenome | isolation source: surface marine sediment (0.6m) | place: French Polynesia: Moorea | collected 2018-08
ATTAATATTTCAATCCGCAGATTAGAATATTAACTTCAAAGTTACGTCTATGAACGCCAGTCGGTATGAGTCGTGCTGTGGGGATAGGCACAAACTCAGAATTATTTTTCTGGCCTATATTGATAGAATCATTGTGACCTTTATTCCAACCAAAAATAATAGTTCCTATATTATTTTCTAAACAATGATTAATTACTTATTCTTGCTGCTTTGTTGATGCCATCACGCATCTGTCTGTTACGTTTTTCTGTGATAGCAGCTAATCTATTATTCCAGAATCCTTGAGGCTTATTTTCTTTGATATTTGTTACTTATTTGTTGTACAAACGATTCATTGAGTTTAATAGAGATCTTGTATCATGTTTCGAGATAGTTCAAACTATCTTGGCTGGACTCTTCGCTCGTTTTCATCCACCGCTTAAGAGATAGTAGCTTTCAACTTCGCTATTCGGTAATCAGTTTTTACTCGCTCAAGAGCGATCGCAATTAGTGGTGAAGCAGATTCATGATTATTAATTACAAAGAGGGGTAGCAAATTTACACGGTAATCTAGTTAATATAACTAAACTACGATGCAAATTCACAACTCCCCCTAAGATGTAATTGCAAACTTCACAAAGCAAAACTCACCTAGTAGAATTAGCAGATAGCAATAATCAAAAAGCTCACAAGCCAACAACTTATTACTTATTACTTATTACTTGTTTACTAGGCAGTTTTACGGTAAGGAACTTTGCTCATATCAATATTACTCGCAGATGTTGGAGATCCAGTAATGGCTCTTCTTCGTAAACTGCGTACCATATCCATATAGAGAGCGGGATCTCCCACTTTGGGCTTCTTCTCTTGAGGAACAAAACGACGAACTGCGCCAGTCCATGTACCAGAAGGGAAACCCAAGATCTTACGATAGTAAGCATCATAACGAGGAGACTGGATATTAAAAGGAATTTCTCCCCTATCCCGACCCGGTAATACCCGACGACGTTGATAGGGAACAGTATCAAAACCAAAATTATCGAGATATTCTTCACTATCGAGAAGAGCATCAATAAAGGCTTCTAAACCCTTAGAACCAACAACGATAGACCAAGCTATCTTCTCGGCTTCACTGTAAACATCTCTTCCCAATACTCTTTGGACACATTGCTCAACAAAACGGTAATTACTGTTGAAGCCGTAAAAAGTACGTTTATAAGTATCTGAAAGCAACAAACCACGAATAAAATCTTTAACGGTGATTTGACCGTTACGGAGTTGAGATTCTAAAAATGGCTCACGATCTGATTTGAAAACATGGAAGAAAATTTGACGGTAGGCAGCTTCTATCAAGTCTCCCATGTTTCCAGGGGACAGTAGATTTTCTGCTGAGTAAATCTTAGGCTGATCGTCACCAGAAATCTCGTATCCATTAATACGAGCGTTAATTGTTTTGGGTGCGTAGCCTAGAAGAGGAATAGACAAGTCAAGACCTCCCTAAATCTTGCGAAATATTAAAATTATTAATCCCAATAATACGTTAGGGCGGGACTTTAAATTAAGGATAGTTACAAAATATTACAGATTTTTTGATTTGAGACTATTACTTGCTCATTATTTTCTTTAAGATTTGTAACTAGAAGTCTTACCAGCCGGTAAAAGCATAATTTTTTTGCTGATTTGCTTCTGATACCGTTGCGCTAGGGATATTTTCTAAGACACGAGATTCAATACAGAAAGTAGCTGTATTAAATCCGCCAAATCTTTGCACAGTACTACTGCGGAGACGACAATTAGGATTGACAAACCAAAAACGTTCCATAATGCTCATGGTTTCGTATTCTGTGATCAAAATTAAGCCGTCTTCTTCGTCCATCTCGTATTGCCCAGCTACGGGAACGATTTCGGCATAACCTCTTTCTCGCAGTAATTTGCCTTTTCTGAGATTGTTGTCTTCGGGAATCAGCGCAAAGACAGTACTCCCTTGATGATCTTCGTTGTCTTTATCCCATGCCATTGAACCGTCCCATCTTACAAACGCACCACCGATCGCGAGACTATGATCCATATCATGCATGGCACAAATTTCTCTAATTTGTGATTTTTCTGCTTCTAAGAATTCCACATGAATGTCGGAGTTACCACTTTCTGCTCTTCTAAAGGGAAGATGATGAGTAGTTCTTTGTGATCGCCATTGTCCAGCACTGAGTTGAAAAAATTCTTTAGCGTCTAAAATTTTATCCATCAAAATATCTTAGTTTCTAATGTGGCCTTATTTCAGCTTAAAACAATCTTGACTTTTTAAGGAACTAGGGGGAAGAGACAAGCGGTGCGCGTTTCCCAATCCCTCAGCCCTCAGCCCTCATTCCGTAATAAGAGAAATGCTGCATGATCTTTCGTCAATCGGAATATAAGGAGTATTGTGTTCTCCTGTATATACTTGAGTGGGACGAAAAATTCGATTTACTGCTAGCTGTTCTTTCCAATGTGCTAACCAGCCAGCTACGCGAGCGATCGCAAAAATTGGAGTAAATAAATCACTAGGAATACCTAATTTGCGATAAACTATACCAGAATAGAAATCCACATTAGCGTAAATACCTTTGTCTCCTAATTTCCCCTCTACTTCCTTTTCTAATTCTAGAGCAATCTGATAATATTGATCGCTTCCGGTTTCTTTAAATAACTCTTCTGCTAGTTCCTGTAAAATAGTCGCCCTGGGATCTTTGACTTTGTATACTCGATGCCCAAAACCCATAATTCTTTGTTTGTTGGCGATCCGTTCTTCTACATAAGGACGAACATTCTCTACTGAACCAATTTCCTCTAACATTAACAAAACTTCTTCGTTAGCACCACCATGAAGAGGTCCAGCTAAAGTGCCAACTGCAGAAGCAATTACAGCATAAGGATCGGTCAAAGTAGAAGCTGTTACCATAGCCGAGAAAGTAGAAGCATTAATGGTATGTTCTGCATGAAGAGTTAGGCAGACATCAAAAATGCGTGCTGCTACAGGGTGAGGGACTCTTTCCGTTAACATGTAAAGGAAGTTGGAAGCATAATCTAGGTCGTCATTGGGTTGAATCGGATCATGCCCTTTCCTCATTTGCTTGAATGCCGCCACCATTGTGGGAATTTTCGCAATCAGACGAACTACCGCCCTTCTAATGTAAGCAGGATCATCAAGAGCGCGACGAGAGTAAAATAGCCCCAAGGCTGCGGCGGAAGTTTGCAATGCATCCATAGGATGTCCAGTTTCAGGAAAGCATTTCATCATATCCCGAATCCGATACTTAATACGACGATGATATAAGATATCTGTTTGAAATTCTTGAAGTTGTTCTCGACTGGGTAGTTTACCCCAAATTAACAAATACGCAGTCTCTAGAAAACTGCCTTTAGCAGTTAACTCTTCTATTTTGATCCCACGATATTCTAATATTCCATTTTTGCCATCTACATAAGAGATACTAGATTTTGTAGCGGGAATCCCTTCTAAACCAGGTTTATATTCACAAAAAAACGTAGTTGTCATAAGTATTTCCTGTATTGCGCAAAAGTATTGTAATTGAAGTTTTTTTGGTTTCTCAAGGCTTGCCATCATGTTCTTTTCTGAAAATTGTGCTAGCCCTATTTGGATCTTCTCGCTTGCGAAGATCATCGGCTATGCCGCAGGGGCGAGAGCGAGCACGAGATGCTTAAAGGTTAAGACATTTAATTTTCTTAAAAGCTTGATTTCCTAAAGGCTTGAACTGTTGTAGTATTAGCTTATAAACGAAAACCAAGTGTTATTTTCACCAATAGCGTTCTTCTCTTGACAAGTTGGGATAAGATAAGAATCCCCCGGCTACGCCGGCAGAAGTATCAAATACATTCTATCGTTATCTTGTCTCTTATTAAAGACAAGCGAGAAAGCGTTAAGCCAAACAACATTTAAGGGGAATGTAGACAACGTAAAAATTGTAAGGGTAATGTAGACAACGTAAAGATTGCACTACTTATATTGAGCTATTGAGTTGGGATTTTCTCCGACTTGAAGCAATTGGTGGATGCTGTTGACAAATTCAAAATCACCCCATATAGCGATCGCTAAATGCTGATTAGCCATTTTTTCATGCAGGAGATTGAGGGGAAAACAATGAAGAAAACCAGAATCTACCTTAGAGATCGCGTTGATAACGAAGAATTATCATTATGCGCGCTCAGCGAAGCTGGCACTGCGCTACGAGATCGCAGTTGTTTAATAGTTGAAATTTAAGAAATTCGGTTGCTAAAAGGTGATCGGGTTTCTCTTTGCTGTAATAATAGGCGATCGCACTTCTTAAATAGAGAGTAAAATCTTTTTTATCATCTACTTTTAATCCATCATAAGAGTTTATTGGTAATTAGAAGATAACTGAGATTTTACGGCATAACATTTCACAACCAAACATATTTCCCTTTAAGTACAAATTTAAAGAGAATCAATACCGAGAGAAGTATCATGACAACAACAAATTCAGAATCAAGCAGCAATAGTGCGGTAAACCCGATAAAATCAAAAAATAATGCCGACTTAATTCGCGCTTTAACTCCCATTACGATAGCTTTTATCGGTGGTATGGTCGGCTTATATGCAATACATCAAGTCCAAGGTCAAGAATTAACTGCTGCTATGGGTTTAGCAGGGACTGCAATGGCTGGTGCTTCAGGTTTAGCACAACAATCTAGTAAGAATGAATAAAGATAGAAATCTGGTATTGTTCCCAATTACCAATGCCCAATCCCTAATCACTAATCCTTAAAACCAACTATTTTTTAGCTGTTTTCTTTCTAGTAGTAGTTTTTTTCGCCGTAGTTTTCTTGGCAGTAGTTTTCTTAGTAGTAGTTTTTTTCCTAGTAGTCTTTTTAGTTGCTGCCTTATCCGCCAAAAGCGCGATCGCGGTTTCCAGGGTAATACTTTCTACTGTTTCCCCTTCAGGAATCCCCACATTCACCTTATTATGTTTGATGTAGTTGCCATAGGGTCCTTTATAGATATTTACTGGTTCCTTATCTTCAGGATGAGCTCCCAACTCCCGTAACGGTTTTTTCTTACCGCCGCCACGACCCCGTTTGGGTTGAGCTAGCAGTTCCATTGCCCGTTCAAAGGTTACTGTCAACACATCATCTTCTTTTTTAAGAGAACGATAATCCTTGGTGATTTTCTTCTCGCCTTCGGCTTTAAATTCATGAACGACATAAGGACCATAGAAACCCAGACTGGCTTTAACTTTGCCTCCGGTTTCGGGATGTTCTCCCAAGAGACGGGGTAGAGTTAATAATCCAACTGCTAGTTCTAGGTTTGCTTCCTCTGGCTTCATACCTTTGGGAAGAGACATTTTTTTAGGTTTTTTATTCTCTTCAGTTTGTTCGCCCAGTTCTACATAAGGGCCATATTTACCGACTTTAACGTAAATGTTTTCCCCAGTTTCAGGATGAACACCTAAGATATCAGGACCTTCAACTTTTTGGCGAATAATCTCGGCAATTTGTTCTGGATTGAGATCTGCTGGAGTTAAATTATCAGGAATAGAAGCTCTTACTGGTTCTTCTTCGCCATTATCAACTTGAATAAAAGGACCATACTTACCAATGCGGACTGCTACATCCAGATTATCTAATTTAATAGTTTTAGCATTTTCTAGATCAATAGTTTCATCTTGGATTTTGACCTGGGTTTCTAGTCCCACTTCTCCTTTATAAAATTGCTCTAAATAAGGCAGCCATTGTGCTTTACCTACGGCAATTTCGTCGAGAGTTTGCTCCATTTTGGAAGTAAAACCAAGATCTACGAGCTCGGGAAAATGTTCTTCTAGTAAACTGGTTACGGCAAAAGCGGTAAAAGTAGGCACTAATGCTTTAGCGCGTACTTGAGCGTATTCGCGATTAATAATCGTACTAATAATGCTGGCATAGGTACTGGGTCTTCCGACCCCTTCTTTCTCTAAGGTTTTGACCAAAGACGCTTCTGTATAGCGAGCCGGCGGTTGAGTTTCATGTCCTAAAGCATCAAGCTCTTGACAATCTGGTTGATCTCCGACTTTTAAAGCAGGTAACAAGATTTCTTGGTTATCCAAGGCTGCTTTAGGATCGTCTGAACCTTCGACATAAGCGCGGAAAAATCCGGGAAAATCGATTCTTTTCCCAGAAGAACGAAATACCGCATCTTCGACATCAATATTAATCGCAATCTGAGTTAATCTCGCTTCTGCCATCTGACAAGCAACAGTACGTTTCCAGATCAGATCGTAAAGTTTAAATTGCTTGTCTCCTAAACCTGTTTCTTTTGGGGTTCGGAAACTTTGTCCTGCTGGGCGAATTGCTTCATGGGCTTCTTGAGCGCCTTTGCTTTTGGTACTATATTGGCGAGGTTGGGGACTGAGATATTCTTTACCGTATTTTTGTTCGACACAAGCTCGGGATGCAGCGATCGCTTCTTGAGACAAATGCACTGAATCAGTACGCATATAGGTAATATAGCCCTGTTCGTACAGTTTCTGAGCTATTCCCATAGTTTCGCGAGCCGACATCCCTAATTTACGGTTCGATTCTTGCTGTAGAGTAGATGTAGTAAAAGGTGGTGCAGGCTTGCGTTTAACGGCTTTTTCCTCCCGCTTACTCACTGTCCAAGTTTTATCGATTAATCTTTCTTTAAGCGCGATCGCTTCAGTTTCGTTAAGTAATATTACATTTTTTCCCTGAGCAATTTTGCCTGTATCAGGGTCAAAATCTGCACCTGTAGCAAGTTTTTGACCTGCTAGAGTAATTAATTTCGATTCAAATAAATCTTTGTCATATTCGAGAGTCGCTTTGAGATCCCAATAGTCCCCTGACTGGAAAGCGCGACGTTCTCTTTCCCTTTCTACAAGCAGCCTGACTGCAACCGATTGTACTCGACCAGCAGAAAGTCCCCATTTAATTTTTTTCCACAATAGGGGAGAGAGAGTATAACCATAGAGTCTGTCTAAGATACGGCGAGTTTCCTGGGCGTGAACCAAATCTCGATTAACTTCCCGACATTCGGTTAAAGCTCTTTGAATTGCTTCTTGGGTAATTTCATGAAATACCATCCGTTTAACTGGCACTTTAGGCTTCAGAAGTTCTAACAAATGCCAGCTAATACTTTCCCCTTCACGATCTTCATCTGTCGCTAGTATCAGTTCATCTGCTTGCTTGAGAGCCGTTTTTAGTTCCTGAACAATTTTCTTTTTCGTTTTGGGAATAACATAAATCGGGGTAAAGTCCTTTTCTACATCAACTGCCAAATTTTTCCAAGGCTTATCTTTATAAGCAGCAGGGATTTCATCTGCCTTGGAAGGAAGATCGCGAACATGACCCATGGAAGCCTGTACTTGATAGTCATTAGGCAAGTAGTTACGAATTGTGCGAGCTTTGGTAGGAGATTCGACAATAACAAGAGTGGACATAGATAACTAAAGACTTAAAATAAATTAAAATAAGAAATTTTGATTGTGAATATTGTGAATTGAGATTGTAGACCTAAATTTAGTATTTATAATCCCTTAGATAAAAAATATCAGGTTTTAACTTGGTTTTAATTCCACTATATTCAACATTTACCATTATTAGCAGTCTTTTTTGTTGATAACTTAAACAGAGTCTACTCGTCAACTAAGAAATCAAGGTTAGATATAATTTGACTGACTACGATTGGAGATTTGCTCTCTTGCCGCAGTTAAAATATGAAACAATGGTGCACAGAAGTTAGATAATTTTATTTATTAAGGGCTTTATGGATTTTTCTAGTAATATTGCCAGCCAACTCCATGCAGGGACGATTTTGCCAGAGGGCATTGTCATCATTACCCTGATGGTGGTTTTAGTCGGGGATCTGATTGTGGGGAAAAATTCTGCCCGCTGGTTGCCCTATGTCGCGATCGCTGGTTTGTTGGCTGCAGTTGCCGATCTTTGTTTACTTTGGAATACGCCCAACCCTGATGCCTTTTTAGGTTCTTTTAGGGGAGATAATCTCAGTATCGTGTTTCGAGGTATTGTTGCCCTTTCCACGGCAGTAACTATTCCCATGTCAATTCGCTATGTCCAACAGTCAGGGACATCTTTAGCAGAATTTATTGGCATTATGCTAACTGCTACTTTGGGGGGAATGTTCCTTTCTGGAGCCAATGAGTTGGTAACAATTTTCATCTCATTGGAGATGTTGAGTATCTCGTCCTATCTGATGACAGGATATATGAAGCGAGATCCTCGTTCCAACGAAGCAGCTTTAAAGTATTTGCTAATTGGGGCATCTAGTTCGGCAATTTTTCTTTATGGCGTGTCTCTACTCTACGGTTTGTCTGGAGGAAAAACTAATCTAATTGCGATCGCTGATGCGGTTCCCCAGATCAATGGTGGTCAATCTTTGGGACTTGCGATCGCTTTGGTCTTTGTAATTGCTGGTATTGCTTTTAAAATTTCAGCTGTTCCCTTTCATCAATGGACTCCCGACGTTTACGAAGGCTCTCCCACTCCTGTAGTAGCATTTCTTTCCGTAGGTTCAAAAGCAGCCGGTTTTGCCCTAGCAATTCGTCTCTTAGTAACTGCCTTTGCGCCTTTAACGGAAGAATGGCACTTTATCTTCACCGCTTTAGCAATTCTCAGTATGGTACTGGGTAATGTGGTAGCGTTAGCCCAAACCAGTATGAAACGGATGCTAGCCTATTCTTCCATTGCTCAAGCAGGTTTCGTGATTATTGGTTTAATTGCCGGAACAGATGCCGGTTATTCCAGCATGATCTTTTACTTGTTGGTTTATCTCTTTATGAACTTAGGCGCATTTACCTGTGTGATTCTATTTTCTCTGCGCACTGGTACAGATCAAATTGCCGAATATGCTGGCTTGTACTATAAAGATCCTTTGCTAACTGTTGGTCTAAGTATTTGCTTACTTTCTCTGGGTGGGATACCCCCGCTTGCCGGGTTTTTCGGCAAAATTTATCTTTTCTGGGCTGGTTGGCAAGCAGGAATGTATGGCTTAGTTTTACTAGGATTAATTACTAGTGTGGTTTCCATTTACTACTACATTCGGGTAGTGAAAATGATGGTAGTCAAAGAACCTCATGAAATGTCCGATGTCGTGCGAGATTATCCTGTAATTCGCTGGAATTTACCTGGAATGCGTCCTTTACAAGTAGGTCTAGTGATCTCGGTAATTATTACTTCTTTAGCCGGAATTTTATCAAATCCGTTATTTACCTTGGCAACTAATTCGGTTACTAGTACATCCATTTTACAACCTGCGGTAGTATCTCAAGAATTACCAGCAACTATGACTATTTCTTCTGTCGTGGATGAATCAGTTAATTAGGTAATAAGCTATTTCGCATTTAACTTTCTGATTAGGTTGCATGCGATCAGCGGTGGGAACCTGCGGATTTAAAATCCGTTTATCCAGAGCACCGATCTGTTTACCCAGCTCCGTGTTCTGGGGACAAGCCCAGCTTCGTGTTCTGGGCCAAGGAACGCCCACCAAGAGAGGGATCAGGGATCAGCGGTCAGACCTCCTTTGGATTCAGAACTTCTTGAAACATTTTCTACAACGCTACGGGGCGTATAAACTGACGAAATTTCCTCCTCAGAAAGCCCTTTGGGAACCCCCGTTGTAGGAACCTACCGTGTACACAGAAGTTATTTTTTATTGATTATTCTGGTTTAAGAGCTAATCTCGCCCCCTAAATCCCCACCTCTCTAAATCTCTCCTGAAAGGAGAGACTTCTGATGTCTCCCACCTCTCCAAACCTCTCCTGAAAGGAGAGGCTCAACTGATGTCCCCCTGTAGGGGGACTTATAGGGGGTGGGGAGATAAAGAGGGGTTGGGGGACTTTAAACTATCTTTCTCCCCCAAAATTGGGGGGCGGGGGGCTTAAGAGCAACTTGTGTATACACCGTAGGTTGTAGGAACTGGCGTGGAAACCCGCACGGCGAGAGTGAACGCGAGATTGTTAAGTTCTTTCTCTTATTAATCAAAGATGCAACTTAGATGCGTCTAAGCTTAGGGGAGCAATTACTTCTAGTTCCCTGTTCCTTGTCTGTACTACAAAGCAAAAAATGAATGCCGTAGTACAATGGCAATTGTATGTAACTAGGCATAATTGAAGAATAGAGAGATAATTATAAAATCATGCCCGATTCTCCCTCACAATATCCAGAAGCATATACCACAGAAGATATTCAACATATTCTTCAGATAGCGATCGCCCGCCAAGGAGAAGATGATCAATTAACTAGACAACAACTCTGGGAAATTGCCGAAGAATTAGATCTAGATCCTCAAACGATACAAGCAGCAGAAACAGATTGGTTACAACTCAAAACAATTCAACAAAAGCATTATGCCTTTGACCGCTATCGTTATGATCGCTTCAAACAGAAGGCAGTAAAGTATGTAATTATAAATACTTTTTTAATAGCCATTAACTTTTCTGTCTTAAATTTTGCACCATGGTCTATTTTTATCTTATTAATTTGGAGTCCAGCTATGGCGCTGAATGCATGGCAAACTTTCCGTCTTCAAGGGGAAGAATATGAACGAGCTTTTCAGCGTTGGGATTTCCAAAATGAGGTAAAAAAGACAGTTACCGGATTATGGCAAAGACTATATAAATCTTGGCGAATTTAAATTAAGCACAACTTTTAAAACTTTTAATTAGCCATGTTTACTGCCAAAAGATACTTACCAAAATATGCTTATTTGAGATAGACTCAGAATTAATAATCTAAGATATATTAGTTTACGAATATCTTCAATGTATAAGATTATATTAAGGAGTGAGGAGTGAGTAGAATAGAGCTAATTTTCAAAACTATTGGGGTAAGTGCAGTAGTTTTATCTAGTTGTATGGCATCGGCTACTGCGCAATCTATAAATAAGCTGCCCAAAAATTATAGTGCTAGTAGATTAACAAATCTTAAATCTCAGAAAGAATTAGATCAAGAACAACCCAAGGTATCTACAAGGGAAGATATTAATACTTCGAGTTCCCTAGAGATATCCCAGGCAACAGAAACTGTTCAAGCACCTGAAACTGTTCAAGAACCTGAAACAGATCAGTTACCAGAATCCGATCAAGCGCCAGAAACTACTACTTATTCTGAATTTGAAAAATTAGAACAAGATCCTAATCGTTTAAAACGTCCTAGCGCACCAGAAGAAGTAGAAATTAACCTCGATCAACCTATTACATTAGAACAAGCCCTCGATTTAGCTCTTAGGAACAATAAAGAACTAGAACAAGCCAGATTAGGCTTAGTGCGGTCGCAAAGAGAACTCCAAGAAGCAAGAGCTGCTAAATATCCTAGACTTGACTTTCAAGCCGATTATGAAAACTCTAATACCGCTTCCAACCAACGAGCACTTGATATTCAAAGACAACGGAATGGTTTTAGCACTATTAGAGACTTACAAGGCAGTGACAATAGCTTCAACGGCACATTAAGTCTCAATTACGACGTTTATACTGGAGGCAGAAGAGGCGCAGATATTCAGCGAGCGAAAAAAAATGTCGAATTTAATGAATTAAATGTAGAAACAATTACCGAACAAAGTCTTTTTGAAACTGCCAGAGATTACTTCGAACTCCAAAACTCCGATGCTCAAGTAGATATTTCAGCCGCAGCAGTTGAAGATGCGCAACAAACCCTGAAAGATGCGCAACTCTTAGAGCAAGCAGGTTTAGGAACCAGATTCGATGTTTTACGGGCTGAAGTAGAATTAGCCAATGCAGATCAATCATTAACTATTGCCATATCAAATCAAAAAACAGCACGCAGACAATTAGCCGAGACTTTAAGTTTGGCACAAAATGTTAATCTCGAAACTGCTGATGAAATTGAAGAAAGAGGTGTTTGGAACTTATCTCTCGAAGAGACAATTGTTTTAGGCTATCGTGATCGTGCAGAGTTAGATCAGTTATTAGCTCGTAGAGAAATTAACGAACAACAGCGTCAAATTGAGTTATCTGCGATCAGGCCTACAATAAGTTTGTTCGCTAACTATGAGTTTCTGGAAATTTTAGATGATGATGCGAACTTTACAGATGGCTATCGCGTGGGTGCGAGATTACAATGGGCGATCTTTGATGGTGGTACGGCTCTTGCTAGAGCTAGACAGAGAGAGACTGATATTCTGAGCGATCAAACTGATTTTGCTAACCAACGCAATCAGATTCGTATCCAAGTAGAACAAGCTTATTTTTCCCTACAAGCTAACAAAGAAAATATTGGAACTTCTGAAAAAGCTGTAGAACTGGCGGAAGAAAGTTTAAGGCTAGCAAGGTTACGTTTCCAAGCAGGTGTGGGAACTCAAACTGACGTTATTGCCTCTCAAACCGAATTGACTACTGCTAGAGGAAATCGCCTTAATGCAATTATTGATTATAATCAATCTCTCAATCAGCTATATAGAGCTGTCAATGGTTTAGCTTCTTTAAATCAAAGTTTAAATCAATAATTCTCAGAAAGAAAAGATGATTCCCCCAAGATCATCATTAAT
>JAAUYH010216690.1_pt1 | contig 12511 bp, 16 predicted proteins | sample 7278061 | NCBI WGS metagenome assembly JAAUYH01 (sample SAMN14350203, study PRJNA611818) | marine sediment metagenome | isolation source: surface marine sediment (0.6m) | place: French Polynesia: Moorea | collected 2018-08
CCAGGGTTTTAATAGCTATTGCCGAGAGCATTGGCAAACTAGAAAACATCCAGCTAGCAGATAAATATCTCTCCCAAACTCTTACTGCTGCCGAACAAATTGACGATTCAGATTTCAAAGCCTTGGTTTTAGGAGCTATTGCCCAGACTCAAGTAGAATTCCATCGCTGGAGACAAGCCCATAATACAGTATTTAAATGTCCCACAGATGAATGTAAAGTAGCATCTTTAGCTCATATCCTAACTCCTTGGGCAGAAAAGAAAAATCCTGCTTTAGTTGAGTGAAGATAGTGCCATGATTGATTGCATCGCTAGCATTGATTACAATGGAGTTCTTGAATCTTATTAGAATACTATGGCTAGTTTAACTATACGTAATTTAGAAGAACCGATTAAAGAACTACTCCGTATTCGTGCTGCTCATCATGGTCACTCAATGGAAGAAGAAGTAAGACAAATCTTACGTGCTGCTGTTTTAAAAGATGTTCAACCACCAGAAAACTTAGCAGAAGCAATTGCTAAACGCTTTGCAGATCTAGGTGGTGTTGACGATTTATCTATTGCATCCCGCGAACCGATGCACGAACCACCTCAAATTGAGCAATGATTATTCTGGATACAAATGTCTTATCTGAATTAATGCGCTCGCAACCCGATAAATTAGTCTTGGGATGGATAGGGACACATAAAGCAACAAACCTATTTATCACTACTTTGACTCAAGCTGAAATTCTTTATGGCTTGGAACTATTATCAGAGGGTAAACGGCGCACTGCTTTAAAAGAAGCAGCTAAAGCTATGTTCGATGTAGATTTTGCCCAGCGTATTCTTCCTTTTGATTCAGATGCAGCACAACAATTTGCAATCATAGCTGCAAAAAGAAAAAAGATTGGTCGTCCTATTTCTCAGATTGATGCTCAAATTGCTGCAATCACTAGTTCTCACAATGCTATTCTGGCGACGCGAAATGTGTCTGATTTTGAAGAATGTGGCATCAATATCATAAATCCTTGGGAACAAAAATAGTTTTGCTGAATTATTTTAGTTTCTGGCGTTCGCTCCGTAAACTTGTTCGAGTGTTAATAAGGGAAAAGATTGAACAATGCTTTCAGGAGATAATCCTTGTTGAAAAGCATAAACTATCGAGTCAAGAGAAATCCGAGTCCCTTCAACCCAATAAGTATCATTGCGATACTCTACATATGATTTAGCAGCTACAACTGGCATAACTGATTTTTTGCTCTGATTTATTTTCTATATTGCTCCTAACTGTAGCAATCTTATTCACAATTTAATAATTAAATGTATCGAACTTGATTTTCCATTTCATCTGCTGTTACACGATTCAAGATAACTAGAAGTCTTTTAGCAATTTCCTGGGGTGGACGGCGAACAGCTAAAATTACTCCATAATGCTTTTGTTCTGTAGCAAAATAAGTTTGAACAAGCTCTTCAAAATCACTACGGTTGTGTGTAACCAAAGCTCTTTGTTGAGTAATAGCATAAGCAAGTTGTTCTGCATCACTTGCTTGAAGTCTTCCTGCATCTCTTACAGTCAGAGCATCAAAGCCTCTAGCATTAAGTAAATCCGCTACCAACACATTAACATCTTCATCTAGGTAGAGACGAATAAACAAACTACTCATAGATCGCGTACCAACGGATCGATTAAATCGTCGGGAATTCGATTTTGCTCGATATAGGCGTTAATCTCATCTTGATAATCGCTGTAATAACTTAACGCATCGAATACTTGTGCTAGCGTTAGATGTGGCAAGCCATTACAAATCTCTTCTGGAGGAATTCCCATCCGCCAAGTTTCCACAATCGCTCTAACAGATGTACGAGTTCCTTTGATAATTGGTTCACCGTTTAAAATATTTTCATCTCTAACTATATAAAGGTGTTCTGTAGATTGAACCATAATTAATTATTCGTTGTAATTCAACTTTTCACCTAATTTTAGCTACTTCGCTAACGCTTTAAACAATTATTAACGAATAAAAACGCGATCTCGCATAGCGAGTCACTTCGTGAGCGCACTCCCCGCCATAATCAAGATAAACATCTATTGAGTATCATTTGTCGTAAAACAATCTTCTCGCACATCAAACATAAACTTTTTACCAGATAGATTGCTTTTCCAACCTGCTTGAATAGCTTTAAGAATGCACAGTGCAATTTCAGATGGTAAAACTGGTTTTCTTAATTCTGGTTCTGAATAAGCACCGCTCATGTGATATCGATTAAAGTTTAGAGCTAATATTGAACCATTCTCATAATCTAACTGCTGAACGATTACTATAATACCTGGATAAGCATCTTCATGATTTTGGTTCGGTTTTGGTGGATATCTCCAGCGATAAATAATTCCATCTACTGTAATTTGACGAGAAAATTTTTAAATTAATCCCATAAATATTTATCAATATCAAGAAGTTATAGTAGTCGAACTATAGATTAAGATAGTAGATTTAACGTATCCCGTTTTTTGCGAAAATTTCTTACAAGGTTTATGGGTTTCAACCTTTGCTTTGACTGCTATAAAATTTAATTTTACTCAGATTTTTTAATTCATGATTTCCTTGTTCAAAATTTTTACATTAAACCAATTTAAGCCAAAAAAATCGGGATTTTGGCTTATCCCGAACTTAAATTAATTGATTTGATGATTTTTAATTTGCGTCCACGCAGTGCCAGGCGGAGCCTGTCCGCGCAGTGCTGCCAAAAGTAGATCGCGTTAATTAAATTTTCTAACTTTTATCCTTCACTAATGCCATAGATTCTTGCTGTTCAAACTCTTGCTCTTTAATATTTCTTCTAGGTTGAAAATCCTGTAATAATCCCATCAAAGCAGGAATTACAGTGGGAGTTAAAAAAGTAGAGAGAGCCAAACCACCTGTAAGAGCAATACCCAAACCTTGATAGAGTTCTGCGCCTTTCCCTGGAATGACAGCAAGGGGTAACATACCCAGTACACTAGTTCCTGCGGACATAAAAATTGGACGTAAGCGATCGCCTACGGCATAATAAAGAGAAGCATTGTATTCCATACCTTCATCTTGGAGTTGCAGGGCGCGATCGACTAGTAGAATAGCATTGTTAACTACTACTCCTGTAAGAATTACAAAACCCAAACCTGTAATCATATCCAGAGGGACAACCATACCAGGAATAGAATTAGCAATTACCAGACTTAATAATGCGCCAGTCATACCCATGGGTACTGTTGCCATAATTAATATCGGATAGACAAAAGAGCGATACAAAGCAACTAACAGCAGATAGGTAATTACTAGAGAAAGAAGGAAAGTAGCACCTAACTGGAATAGGGTTTCGGATAAAACGTCTGCGGATCCTGCTAACTCAACTCTGACACCAGGGGGTAAGTTTTGGCGTAGAGGTTCGAGGATTTGCTGTTCGGTTTGGTCGATTAATGCACCTAAAGGAGCTTCCCTGGATACACTAGCGGTTAAGGTAATAGACCTTTCTAAATCGACGTGGTTAATAGCATCGGGACCTGTAGTTTCTAGTACTTCGGCAACATCAGATAGTTGTACCCTTTGACCAGAACCATTATAGATAGCTAGTTGGCGTAGTTCTTCGGGAGTTTCAACAAAGGTACTTTGTAATTCGACGGTGACATCTATTTCTCGTTTACCATCGACAAATTCAGAAGCTCTTAAACCACCCAAAGCAGCCTGTATGATATCACCTATTTCTGATTCTGATAATCCTGCTTCTGCTAGACGTTCGCGGTTGGGTATTACCTGTAATTCTGGCGCACCTGTCACAAAATTGGAACGGACATTTTGAATTCCTGATAATTCTCTTATTTGTTGGGTAACTTGTTGTTGTAGTCGGTTTAATTCTTCTAAGTCTTCACCAATAATCTGCACCTCAAATTCTTTACCAGGGTCGCGGAAAATAGAGACACGCCTAGGTACAAGAAAACGATAACCAGGGAAATTACTGCTTGCTTCCCGCAGACGGTTAACAATATCGTCTAAATTATTACCTGTGGATAATTCTGGTTCAACAAAACCTGCAATGGCTCTTAAACCAGGACGAGATACCAGAACACTATTCATCATCTCTGGTTGTTCGCTGATAAAATCTCTTGGTCCTTGAGAAAGTTCTATCGTTTCGGGAATACTTGTACCTGGGAAGGGTTCAGCTAGCCATAAAATTAGATTGCGGTTTCCTTCTGGTAGATAGTCGGCGGGGGGTAATAGTTGGAAACTGGCAACTAATAAAACTATGGGGAGTGCTAAGACAAATAAACGACGTTTTAATTTACCTCTTCCTATTGACCAACCCACAGTTTTTAAAAGAAATTGCTCTAATTTACTCTGTCCGAAACGGAAAATAGCCGAAGTTTGATAGACAGCACGCTCTAACCAATTACCACCTCTATATTCTCCTCCTGTTAACATCTGTTCTGCTTCTGTCCGTTTGAGAAACAGTCCCGCTAACATAGGAACCAGAGTTAATGCAGCAAATAAAGAAAACATTACGGAAGCGGAAAGTGCCATGCCGATATCAAAGAATAACTGTCCTGCTTCCCCTGTAACTAATACTATAGGCGCAAACACAGCAACAGTAGTTAAGGTGGAAGCCAGCATCGCACCGCCTACTTCCTGAGTACCATCGATCGCAGCTTTCATGGGAGTTTTACCTTTTTGCATATGGGTAAAGACGTTTTCTAACACCACAATGGCGTTATCTACCACCATCCCCACAGCAAAAGCTAACCCCGCTAAACTAATTACATTCAGGGTACGACCTAATATATAGAAAACAATAAAGACCGTAATCAAAGTAGTGGGAATAGCGATGGCAATTACTCCTACTGTCCTTAATGAACCAAGGAATAATAGTAATACTAAAGCTGCTAAAATCGCACCGATAATTAGATTACCCTGGACAAAAGAAATCGATTCATTGATATAGTCATTTTCATCATAGGGAATTACAAAAGCAATACCTTCTCCCTCGCGGTCAAATCTGGCTTCTAAATCTACTAAGGCTTCTCTGATTCCTGCCGATATTTCGGGTACATTGCCTCCTACCTGACGAATAATTCCCACAGCTACCGCAGGTTCGTTATTCCAAACTAATGCTCTGTCCCGAATCGCGCGACCCATGCGAGCTTCTGCCACATCCCCCAGATAAACCGTACCCGACTCATCTCTCCGCAGCACAAAGTCTTCTAATTGTTTAACATCATTAATACGGCTAACAGTCCTAACTCGATATTCTCTTCGTCCCAAGACTAAAGGACCTCCACGAATATCTCGGTTATTATTGCGAAGAGTACTCGCTACATCCCCAATGGTAAGATTGCGATCAGCTAAAGCTTTAGGATCGACAATGACTTCAACTTCTCTTTCTCTACCCCCAGATACTAAAAACTGTCCTACACCCTGTACTCGTCGGAAGCGAGGAACAACTACATCATCAACTAAATCCCGATAGTGATAATCATCCGCAGTAAAGCCCTCTTTAGGTGTCAAAACCACCCACATCATCGGACTGCTACTACCGCTTACTACTTCCACATCCGACTCATCCGCTTCGGTTGGTAGTGCTTCAACTTGCTGTAACTTATTGAGGACATCGACAAGAGAGCGATCAATATTGCTATCCCAGTCAAACTCCACATTAATAGTACTAATACCAGCCCTACTGGTACTAGTAATTTCCTGTACTCCCTGTACCTCTTCTAGTCTTTCTTCAATAGGACGAGTTACCAAATCTTCCACTTCTGTAGGAGAAGCACCTAAGTAGGGAGTAGTAATACTTATTTCAGGGCGATCGCCTCCTGGCTGTAATTCTAGAGGTAATTGGAATAATGCTAGGATGCCGAATAATGCCAATAGACAAAATAAAACTCCTGTACCGTGTCGCCAACGAACGGCGGTTCTAATTAAACTCATTGTTTTTGTTAGTTGTTAGTGGTTAGTGATTAGTGGTTAGTTGCTAATGGTTGATTGTTGATTACTGATTGCTAATTGTTAGTGGTAGGGTTTGCATATCTAAGAATGTAAACCAAAGAATTTAGCCAAAAGATAACCGATGCACCGCCTTACGATTTGCTAAAAAGTTACTTATTATTTATTACTTATTACTTAGCTACTTACTTCTTGTCTGCGTTGTGTTTTTTCCGTAGAATCATCAAGACTCAATGCACCAGCACCAGCATAGATAGTCATTAATAATCCACCAATCAAACCAATATTTTTGAGAAAAGAATTGATTTCATTAGGATCTGCAAGAGGATTGTGAAACACTAAAGTTGCGGGAATTAGAAACAGTATTAATAATATCGATCCGATTTTAACTTTGTACCCAAACAGTAAAGAAAGTCCCCCCAGTAATTGAAAAGCAATAGTAAAGATTAATAAAACTTCGGGAATAGGTAAACCATTGTTTCCCATCATTTCAGCAGTACCGCCAAAACCTAAAATCTTGTTAACTCCTGAATTAATAAAGATTAAACAAAGACAGATACGCGCAGCTAAAGCAGTATATTTCATTTTGCGATAGACTCCTATTTACAATATGATGATTTTAAAAATTCACTAGATGGTAGGGTAGGCACATCTAAGAGTATAAATCAAAGAATTTAGCCGAAATTTAACCGATGCACTACCTTACTTAAGACAAGATTTTTTTTAGATAATAGACAGTATGACCTTCAGGAAAATTATCAAGTTTTCCATAAACTGTATAACCAAGTTTTTCATAAAATGGCAAAGCTTGAAAATCAAATGTATAAAGTCTGGATCGTTTGATGCCTTGATTTTTAGCTTTTTGTTGGGCAGATGTAACTAAATATTGCCCTATTCCTTGTTTTCTGTAGTCTGCATCGACCCATATTGTATCTATATATAACCACTGTCCCCAGTCAATATAGCTAATTAAACCACCAACTAATTTTTCTGGTTTTACTTCTGCATAAATTTCGATAAAAGTAGGTGTATCGGTTTTTAAGAGATCGCATTGTAATACTTTTCTAGATTGAGCTTGATTAAATTCAAATAATTTATTCGTAATTAATTCCCTTCTTTGTTTGCTGTTAGCATCGTTAAAAGTAATCTTATTTTTTTCTGATGTTATCAAGATTTTCATTGTCTTGCTTAACTTCACTATCTAAAGTTTTTTTGCGTTATTTACTTGTTTTAAATTCAACTATCAATTGGCTTTTTTATTATCATAAATTTTTAAAATTGTCCTGTTTATTATTAATTAGCTATATAGAGCGAGAATCTGTTTCTATTAAAATTAAATTTTGAATGTCTTATTTATTCTTAATTATGAATTATTTGCGGGTACTAACTCTATAATAGGCTTGTTAAACTGCTGTAAATTCTCAAGAGCGTATCTAGCTTGTGAAAGCAATCTTCCTGTATCAATCAGGATTAGACCTTCCTCTGTTTCTATTGCATAATAGTAAATTTCTTCAAACGGTGGAGAAGTATAGTAATTATGAATTGTTATATTTTCGCCCTTTCCTTTAGTTTGTGCCACAGTCGGTTGAGAGTGACCAGAAAGCTGATTAAGTGGTGGAGATAGACTTAGCATAATTGTTCCAAGCAAACTCATAATTAAGAGCATTGTTTGTATGAGAAAAAAATCAAAGTAGGATCTTTTCATAATTCTGATTTTAATAGTTATCTTGCCAAGGTAAACTTTTCATCAAAACTCCTTACTCGCTACTTAGAAACGTGCTCACTTATTGACTCGCTTTGTGATATCCCGTCTATGTCTTAACCAAGCGTCTATAGAAATTCGGTCAAAACTAACTCCTGCTAAAAGAATAAATAAGACAATGTTATAAATCAGTTGACTGCTAGCAACATTCCAGTTTTGAATAATAGTGACACCATACATCAAGACAATCATCAATACAAAACAGGCAATCAAAGCACCCCGCGTAAATAAACCAATAGTTATCAGCGCACCTACTATTAATTCCACTGGGGGGACTAGGGCTGCATTAATTCTGACCAAAAATTCAGGAATCCAAGAATCCTGCATAGTATTGACCATCGCATCCATAAACCCAGGGATATTAAAAATTCTAGTAGCCCCATGATTGAAGTAATTAATTCCCACTACAATTCGCAGTAGGGTATATGCTGCAACAATATCTCTTGTTTTTAAACCGAGATTAGTTTGATTTTTGGTGTGGGGTTTGTTTTCAAGCATGATTTAAACCTGCTAGAGTCACTAGATCGCTCATGAGATATTTTTTGGTCATTATATTAGTACAAAAATATCTTACGATAGAGTTCTAGTACAAAAATATCTTGCGATAGTGTTTTAGTACAAAAATATCTTGCGATAGAGTTCTAGTACAAAAATATCTTACGATAGCGTATTAGATAGAAACAAAAATCCGAAACTTTGGAAGAAACCTCATTATTTCAGGATCTGTTCACCAAAGCTGAGAGTATCTGATTAGATGAAGCAGTTGATTATAAACTATCCGCCAAAGAATTAACTACGTTCACCGCAGCACTGTCTCTAAGTCCATCTCCGCCTCTAACTACAATACTTTGCCCTTCTTCTAATTCGGGATTAGCAATAACTACATCAGTACCCAAATCCGCTAACATTTCTACAGCTACCTGTTCTGCCTGATTATCATTTACACTAAACAACAGCCATTCATTTCCCCGTCTGGTTAAAGCATCCCGAGGCACAATAAAAGTATCTGCATTCTCTACTGGTATAGCTAAATTTGCCTGAATTGCCATTCCTGGTAATAATCCTTGGGGTGGATTATCTAAAGTGACTCTTACTAACTGTCGGCGAGAAGCAGTGTCAGCCGTGGGTACTACCGCCGTAATTCCTGTTGTCTGTTGCCAATTAGGTAAAGCGCGGGCGGTTAAGTTTACTGTCATTCCTGGTGCGACTTGTCCGCTTAGAGCTTCGGGAATTTCTAAAAAGACATCAAATTCGCGATCGCTTACTACGGTTAAAACAGGATCGTTGACTTCTACATAATCACCAGGATCTACATCCCGCGATTGAACTATCCCAGAAAAAGCAGCTTTGATTTGGGTGCGCTCCATTCCTAACTCTGCTTGTTCTACGGCTGCAACAGCAGCAGCTACTAAACCCCTTTGTGCATCTATTTCTTCTCTGGTGGGTCCTGCTTGTGCTTCTGCTAAAAGGGCTTGAAGGCGGAATTTTTCGCTAGTTGCTGTATCCACTGCTGTTCTAGCTTCTACTAATGCTCTTCGTGATAATGCACCTTCTTCGGTTAAACTAGCAACTCTTTCTAGATTATCTTGTGCTTCTAATTCTCTAGCTATAGCTGCATTCAACTCTGCTCGTCTTTGGGCAATAATCTCGGGGCGAGTACCCACTAGCAACCGCGCTAAATTACTTCTTTCTTGTGCTAGTCTGGCTCTTGCTTCAGCTAAAGCCAATCTGGGGTCGGCATCATCCAGAATAGCTACCGTCATCCCTGGTGTAACGCGATCGCCTTCTCTGACTAAAACTCTCTGTACTGTAGCATCTATTTGAGGACTTAAAGTCGCTCTTTCCCCTGCTTCTACTTGTCCTAATAACCTAACCAGGCGACTACCTGTACCAGGAGTTAAAGCGATGGTTTCCACTGGTCTGGGGGGTGGTGCTTGGGTGCTGGTTTGAGCCGTTGGTACTGATGAAGGGGTAAATACTTGCCATAAAGCCGTGCCTCCTCCTAAAATCAGGACTGCTAGTAACCATCCAGGTAATGTACTCTTGCTACTGTCAGTAGAAAGCGTTTCTTTCTGCTCTTGCTCTTCAAACTGGAGTTTCGATGCTGGTAATTGGTTTGGGGGATTTTCAATAGATTTCATGACTTCTCTTTTTATTAAGTTTTATTGCGATGCTAGCAAATTTAATTATTTTTTTATGATTCTAGTCGCCAAATGTGACACAGAAATGTCAACGGGAGCGACGGCTGTAAGCTATGGGGTGTGGGGCTTAGGGATTAATTTTGTTCATACTGCTTAGTAAGAAATTATCGACCGGTCGCGCCAGAATTTACCTGTTTTATCCCGTGAAGCTTCTGTTGCTAACCAAATTGCGGTATCTGCACCCTGTTCGGGTGTTCTTGGTGCAGATGCGCCACCCATATCAGTTTTTACCCAACCAGGACACATAGAATTGACCACAATCCCTTTAGACTCTAAAGCATCAGCAAGCATAATTGTTGCGCCGTTTAGTGCTAGTTTTGATAAGCAGTAACTTGGAACATTGGCAGACAGTCCGTTAATTTCTCCATAACCACTAGAAATGTTAATTACTCTTGCATCCTGGGATTTTTCCAAGAGTGGTAACAATGCCTGTACCATCTGAATTGCACCAAAAGTATTGGTATTAAAAGTTAAATTTAATAACTCGCGATCAATAGTAAGAATGTTGACACCTTCATCGGGATAAATACCAGCATTGTTAATTAAGACATCCAGGCGATCGATTTTTTTGTTTAAGTTTTCTACTGCTTCTTCTATAGAGCGATCGCTCCTTACATCTAATTCGATAGGAATTACATTTCCTTGAAGTTTCTCTCCAGCTTGTTTGGCTTTATCTAAAGAACGAGCAGTAATAATTACTTGATATCCTTTGGCGAGTAATCCTTGAGCGATGGCATATCCAATACCGCGATTACCACCTGTGACTAATGCTGTTTTACTTTGTCTATTTTCCATTGTTTTTAACTTCTTCTGTTTAACCAACAGTTAAATGTTCGTGTACCAGTCGCCATTCACCGTTAAGACGTTTCCAGGTATGAGTACCATACTGTCTGGTGTTTACTTCTTGTCCATCTTTGGTTTTTCCGCCACCAACCCAGGAAAATGTAGTTACAGCTAAATTTTCTTCAATTGAAATTTCTAAATTGTCTTCTAACTCGATTTCCCAGTAACTAAAGTTCTGCATTACAGGTATCCATGTATCGAGATATTCTTGGAGACTATGCAACACCACAACACCATTATCGAAATTGTCAAAAACTAAGATTTCATTTTCTCCTGTAGCAAAGATGTTCTCGAAGCCTTCTCCTGTAAAAGGTTTATCTTGAGGACTCCAGATACTTCTCCATTGTTCTGTTAGTTGACGAATTTTGGTTTCATCTGTTTTTGCTGGCAATTTTATGTTTGTAGTCATTTGCTTAATTTCCTAATTGAATTTAAAATTAATAAGCGTTACGTTGCGTAAAATATATGGGCAAAAAAAATCTGATTCTCAATCTATTTCAACCAATCGCGAAACAATTTCATCAACATTGGCATTACCCAATAAGTCATTAGATAGACTAAAGTCCCTGTTAAAACCAAGGTGCGAATCGGTAAAGGTAATAAAGCTAGAAATTCGCCTAAAAAATGCAAAATAGTAGTGATTAGGGGATAAATTCCCAACCACGTCAGCAGAAATAACTTATAACGTGGTGGACGTTTGTTAGCGGAAAATCTATTTAACGATTTGGTTTGATGATAGGTAGTCATGTTGACATCACATCTTTAATATTTCATCATTAAGGTTAGACTTAAATTAGTAACGTTACGCTACGTAAATTAATTTACCAAAAGCGAAACAGATATGTCAACCTCTAAAACAAAAAAAGCCAAAACTCCTGTAAAGTCTGGACGGGGAAGACCGAGATCGCCTGAAACCAGGGAAAAAATCCTCAAAGCAGCTTATGAAATGCTCAACGAAGTGGGATTTATGGATTTAACTATGGAAGGAGTCGCAGCAAGAGCGGGAGTAGGGAAACCAACTGTATATCGACGTTGGAAGAGTAAAACAGCATTAGCGATGGATGCGTTTCTAGAATCTGTAACCCCTGAGATTGCTTTTCCTGATACTGGCGCAGTAAAAGAAGACTTTAGAGAGCAAATGCAAAAGTTAGTTCAAGTCATGAACAGTCGCAGAGGAGAAGTTTTAGCTAATGTAATTGGTTGTGGACAATCTAATAGTGAATTGATAGCGGAATTTAGTGACAATTGGCTCATTCCCAGAAGAGAGGATGCGAAACGAATATTTCAGAGGGGAGTGGAAAGAGGGGAATTAAGAAAAGATATAGATGTAGAAGTTGCGATCGATGCTTTATATAGCCCACTATTTTATCGTTTGTTACTCAAACACCAACCACTAACTCATGAATTTGTTGATGAGTTGATTGATGTTGTCATCCGAGGACTAGAAAATTGAACTATAGCAGTCCAAGTAAAGCGCAACGGACGAGCTTGATAATATTTCACGCATCCGCGAATCCCCCTCGATATCCCCCCAATCCCCCCTTAATCCCCGCGATCGCACTATAGCAATTTAGTATTGTGAATGACTGTATCAGTCAGTAACACACAGCGATCGCCGTTTAAGATTTTAAATAATTATTACTGTAAGCTTAAGGTGAAATTTAAGCTCTTAGTATAAAAATAGATTGATAAAGACTTGTTATGAGCGATGAAGGGATTATTCAATTCACTTTTGGGCTTGATGAGCCAGAA
>JAAUYH010197883.1_pt1 | contig 12510 bp, 7 predicted proteins | sample 7278061 | NCBI WGS metagenome assembly JAAUYH01 (sample SAMN14350203, study PRJNA611818) | marine sediment metagenome | isolation source: surface marine sediment (0.6m) | place: French Polynesia: Moorea | collected 2018-08
ACAACTTTTCATGAAACGTTTAAATAGTAAGTAAGCTGGTAGGATTAGAAATTTGGCCTTACATTTATTGTTAGCAACACTTGCAAAGCGGAAAGTTTTGCACCCGAAAGCTTTTATCGTCACCTGATATGATTCTAAATCTCAGACTTTAGTAGGTTGCATCATTCACTAATAACCAAGCAGCAAAATGAACCTTGTTGATATTCGATATAAAACAATTATTGTTGTATGAATTTGATGAATGTTTCGAATTTTCGTATGCTTGATTGTTCGCTAAAAACACAATTGGAGGATTTTCATTATAACGACTTTTAATCAATTCTAGAATATATCTTTTGAAGTTTCATTCAGCAATAAATATATGAACTAAATGTATATGGTGAATGATGCAATCAGGTTCAGAAAGATAAGGATTTTTTATGCGCTTCAAAAATTCATATTACACCTTCCAAATGATCTGAGTACTACTTCAGTGAATGTTGTGCTGAAAGATCAAATAATAATCTGAAATATATTTCAACTATTAAAGCAGTATTATAAACATCTCACACTCATTTTCTACATGCGATCTCGGTACAGCAATTGTATGCTTAGATCTACAATTTGGATGGTACAGGTTTCCAATCGATAATAAGTGCATAGCTAGATCTGCGCAACACAAATGAAACCTTTTATGCATCTGCAATTGGGCCACTCTACCGAAATTGTGCTCTTCTATAAAGAATTATAAGCTAAAATTCTTGCACAAAGAGTTTAAAGGTAGCATAGCTTGAATACAGGCCTTGCTTTGCCATGACTAACTTATCAAGATTGAATCAGCTCGAAAAACTAATTTTCTAGAAAGAGCAGGTCCGAAATTCATATGGTCTCGGGAATTGGAACTTTCTAGTGCTCAGTGTATTTCATAATCCATTTCAATATATGTCAAAGAAAGGTGATACGCTAAGTTGAGACAATGCATTATGCACAAAATCGTGCTGTACGAAAAACCAGAATATTTATACAGTTGAACAGATTAGATTCAAAAATGCATTTCCAGCAAAAAAAGCGAACTGCGTTTTAATTTCTTTGTCTATTGAATCAAATTTAAGATTGATGGAAAATGGAAAATACTGATGGAATGAAGAAACGGAATAATCTATATCGGCGGAAGGAAAGAGCTAGTCCTGTAGGAATCAAATTTCTGGAGGCTTTTATAGACAGTTGGAATATGTATAGATGTTCTGTGGATACTGGAAATATATATGCTGATGTTATTTGTGCTTCATTTCAGGAGCGCGACTTCCTTTTCTGCGCGTATTCATATAATCAAGTGATACAGGGATAATGCCCATTTTTTTCCTTTGGTATTTGCAATGTTCGGTTTGTATATGAATAGATAACCTTGACTCGAACTATCCAGGTGCGGAAGGATGCGAGTCCGAATCTTTGTTCGTTTCAGAAGATTTCGGACTCAAATACAAGAAAAGTAATATACGTTTTACGGCGTTTTTCAGGGATTGCTTTCGTTGATAGTATACAGTTAAGATTGTCAATTATATTGATTTCCAGAATATTCGGTAAACTTTTCACTACTATGATCACTTGAAATGAGGCATACGCTCTGACGAACAAGTTCGCATACATCAATCTCACCTTTTCGTCTAACGTTGATGTTTGCCTGTTTCTCTAGGAGGGTCATAGCCCTGTGTGACGTAGGATAACAATATCACTTAGTTGACAATATTACAATCGTCGCTTGTTTGCAATTCTGAGAAAAGTTTAGGTTTCCTGGTTTTCCTACAGTACCTCGCGTGCATTGCGCTTTTGTCGCTATCAGTGCAATCTTTTCACTTTTTGCGCAGAGTTACTTAAAGAATGACACAGAGTATACTTGATCAAACACATCCATTAAGAAGCATCACATAGTTAAAAAATTTAGAAATTAGATAGAAAACTCTTCTGAACGGAAAATGAACTAAATAAAGCTCTCAGCGTATAAATCTATAAGAGACGAATGATAGGCTCTGTTAGAAGTGCAAATATAAATAGATTCCATAAAAAGCAGCAAATATTTAGCCAGACAAAACGGTTTAAATCGAATAAAGAAACAGAATATTATAGTATAGGTAAACATCAATGGTAAGGTTTCTGAATTAAAATTTATTGATCCATGTAGTTGTTGTGCGACCAATATAGTGGATTAAATCCATTCGTTCTCTGTAGTAAACTCTGATTTGGCCTTTATCGCCATTGCAGATTCACTTTGTAGTTATTAGCTACAGGAAAATGAAGTGTTCTCATCAACTATAATTATTGTAGTCTACATCTATCAGAAAGTCGTAAAAATATCTCTTGAAAAACAAAAGCAAGAGAAAATGCAAGCAGACATTCCGAAATAGAACGAAAAATATTTGAAACCAGAGCTTGATATAGACCTCCTTGCGCAGGAAGTCGGATAATCATATGCTAGGAAGAATAAGCAGTTTAATTTTTATTTCGAGACATCTGCAGTAGACAGATTTTTGCTATTAAAGGATGATCACGAATATTAAGGGCCATTGAACTTCAAAAAGTTGAAATCTAAAGTTCAGAGTTAAACTTCGAATTTGGAAGAAGTAGCAGAAATAATAACAAAAATTTATATTCCGGATAGTCAGAGCAGGAATTCTTTGAGCAGTAGGTATCAAAGAAATAGTTAGCTAACCACAAATGATCAAAGATTTGAGAAGATCATTTCTTCGATTCATTCAGCTATTTACTTGTTCTATGAAACTGATCGCGTTTTCAATCGTTTGGCGAAGTTAACTTCAATTGACATCGGATGGTGTATTCCTGAATGAAATTTATTAGCCTAGATTTATTTTAGTAGTAGCAGAATTTTTTCACTGCTTGTCAAGACTAAACAACTCAACGGATTGGATCGAATGTAACCAGGAGAAAATTATTGCAAATTGAGACCACATTTAGGTGCGAAAGATTTTATAGAATTATGGAATGCCACTCTCCTTATTAAACAAAGCAAACACAGTCATTCGAATAGCTATTTTTTTGACCGGCTTTATCTAGCATCGGAAACTCATATGCTAGATTCTCTGAGAATAGTTTGTCATACCTTCCTTTCACAACTGATTAGAACATTTTGTACTGATTAAAGTACGTTAGGTAGTTTTTTTCACCCTGCTCAGATCTATCTCAGTTAGATAGTTTACTAGGCAAAAGAATTATAGTTTCCCATAGTCTACTTCATACTATAGAAACTTCCTAAAATATTTCGGAACTTAAGCAGAGAGCAATCTCCTCCTGTACACGGAAAAACAAACTCAGATGACTACCATCCAACTTTTGTTTCCATCTGGTGTTTCGCAGAAGTAAGACGAAGCAGTGAATTGTAGACGTATCTTTCACTTCATTTAATTTGAAAAGTTGGAGCACTAGGCTTGAAGAACACGTTGACTTTGCTCTTGAGGCGACACTGCAAACCAATTCTGGTCCATTGAAATCAATTGTTTAACTGTAAACTATGTATCCCCAAAATTGTGGTTTGTGAACATATTGATTAAAATTAAAATGAGGCAATCCTTTTGAATGGGATTGCTGTTATCTAATTGTAATTTTCAAATAAATAGAATTGATAATTTGTTACCCGTTGCAATTTTGCCAGGTGTGAAATAGCTATCAAATTGAAAGTTGCATTGCTTTGGGAATCTGAAACTATTACCAAACTGGTACAGTTAAGCCGATATTGGGAAAGCATAATGTAGGGTGGTATCATCAATAAAAAGTGGGTGATGTAACTAATCAACAACAAATAGATAAGTAGTAAATAGAAAGCATCTAATCTCCACGAGGCAAGACAAAGAGTGATAGAAAGGCAGATTCACATCAAAACAAGTAACTAAAATGGTGTCACGTTTTCGGATGAGGTGGACAGTTATGTGCGAGCGCATTCACGCCAAGTTTGATACAGTACTTGATGACTCTCTCTCAATATTTCGAGCACGTCAGCGACTAAAGTGAGTAGAGAGATCGAACACAATGCCCGATCGACCTCTGATTTCAAGGCCAATCTGCCTAATTATAGTCAAACTGCTTTGCGCCTGCTCGTAACAAGGAATCGGTGTTTCTATGAAAAACTGACTGAGACTCGAGCCAAAATCGGTGCAGCAACGGAGTCAATGCATTTGGGATGAGGTATGGGAGGCGTGGTAAGAGCAACGAGAAAATTGCGTGCGCTGGACTCAGGAATGATTGTTATGTGTGTGCTTTATGGGACGCATCCGTAACGACAACAAAGGGTCAGTTGGGAGGGGGGCGGCCGCGAGGTTACGAATCTGGCTCGTTTTCCAGGACAGCCAAGTATGGAAGATTCGTCGTGCGCGATGGGACAAGGCACACTGGCGAGAAGTTGATTGGCGTTCGCGATGTGAACGACAAAGCGAGCGATGGGGCAGAGTGAAAAGCGCAGTGGAGAGCAGCTGCGTACTGTCATAACAACACCGCGTTATGTCGTAGCTAAGTCCTCTACTGCACAAGTGTGCGCATCGACTGAGCGCCTGTCTGTAACTACAGAACAGTACAGTAATACTGTAGAGCCAAGTACAAACAGCAAGTGTGAAAAATGTCACCGAAAGCAGCCCAATCGCCGCAACCGATCACAGATCGATCCCACCTTGTAGTCGTTGGTGCATAACACCAACCGCTGAAATCAGTGCGGGATGTAAGCCGCGGCGATCACGACGCGCCGAAAACTGACTAGTCACAACAACGTAGCAAAAAATGATCGTGGGATATGGTCATCGATGATAATTGATCTAACGGGCCATCGCTTCGCAAGCACAGCGACACCGCGGTAGGCGTGCGGCGATTGGGTAGTACTTACACTGCCACCCACATAAAGAGAACTCGCACTCTGCATTCTCACGTTGGACACCAACACCAACACAATGATGTTTCTCACACTCGTCTTCCTACTCTCTCTGGTACTTCCCGCCCATTGCAAATGGATAGTCGGCAAGCAACCGGCACTCACCTCCGGCTGCAAGGGGATGAACATGCGCTTCATCGCTGCAGGCCCCTCACCCGGCACGTACAGCGCTGTGTGCGAATCAGGCGGCGACACCACGATCTGGAAGCTAGGCTTAAGCGGGGGCCAGGTGCAAACCGAAGTGAACAAGGTGCAAGGCGCCCTACTGTTGCTACTGCCCTACTACACAAGCGGCAGTCTACGATTCGGCGTGATCATCAAACCGTCCTCGAAATATCCCTCGTTTTGGTATTGGGGTCTAACAAGTGCCGAGGTAAGCCGTAAGGTTCGCCTCCGATCCAACAGCCAGATCACCTCTGTAGTACCTTACGCAACACCGGATGAGCGACAACTGTATGCATTGGTAGGCACGAAGAGCCAATCTACAGAAAGTGCTGTTCTAACGGGAATCCGTGCAAACCAACTCCCCACAGCGATCACGCGAATTACCGGTTCAAGACGGCTGCGCGTCGCAGTGCTGTATCCGGCTAGGAAAGGATTATACGACGTGTTGCTGACGGGATTCAAGAGTGGCGGCTGGTGGTACAACTGGGGAATTTCGCGAGAAGAAGCGGAACGCAAGGCCAAGGAGAAGGGCGCTTGTATCACCGCCGCCGTACCGTCGGGTGCTACATGGGCAGTGACGATGGTGGGCTGTAAACCTGCCGGCACAGGTACAACTCCGACGGCTGCATCGGGAGCGAGGCGTACATCTACAAGCAATACGATGATGCAGACTCGCACAAGCGCTCAATCGAGTGGCAGAGGGAGGGCGTCTGCCTTCGCGTCAGCAAATTCATTCTCGAACAGTACTTAAGAAACGTCGCAAACTAGTGCATAAGAGAATAACAACAGGAGCATGTAATCTATGTCGCCGTGAATGATCATTGGGACTCCGAATTGTGATATCAAGTTTACGTGTACTTAAGCCGTTGTTGTTGTCGTTGTTGGCTTATTCCTCGCTCTCTTTTATTTTATTAAACTTATTTCTTTGATCTTTTCCTTCACGTCATCACTATCTCCCTGGTACCTTCCTCTTTACACGGTAGTGACTTAGTATACTGCTTAACAGTTGTCGATCTCTAGTTCCACTGCAACAATCGGAATATTGGCTTGCGTTTGAGCAACTTGGATTACATTTTCGCACGCAATCACCAACTCATTGACCATGTAAATCTTCATGCTTCCATCAGCTAAATATCCCTTCTCCTGGCGGTTACAACTGTATAGCAACCGCTGTGACTCGTACAAACTATGAAGCACCATAACGTAGGTAAGGTTATCCCACGCCGGGTGCTGTAACTCCGAGTTTCGACCGAATACGGTAAAGAAAGACTATTCATCGCTTATGTTTGTTCAGAGCTTACTTAGTTCGGTACAAAATAACTATGCCTTCTTCCTGTACGATTAGCACGTAGTACAGGAGTGAAAGAACTAAGTAAATACTAAAATTAGTTTACATAGTCACTAAACATATCCTCTGCGACTTGTCAGCGATAGATGCTTTGATCACTTCGAGCATTACGAAACCTAGGTTGGCGGTTGTCTCTGTTCATTTTCTCGACCATGTCGAAACATTCTAAAAAAGGCTACAGCATGGTTCTTCACTCTTTGCAACTACAGCATAGTATTCCATTTCAACGCTTACATCGTTGCCATCGACATTTTTCTTAGGCTGAGATATTCCCTAAGGATAGGAGAAGGTTCCTCGGCTCTAACTGCTCCCGGTTCATCTTCGCTTCCTGAACGAACTTGGATAACCAGCCAACAGCAAATCTGGAGACATGGATAATAGAGATTCTGCAGTGCACGGTAAACATAGAACTGCACTCTACGAGGTTCGCTCTTGTTAGTGTCAATCACGCATGAACGAGTATTTGCGTGTCTAGCTACAGTGCCGACATTAAGCGTTCTGTTTTTATGAACAATTGTTGGGCAACTTATACTGCAGCGGAGCCACGGAGTGCACCAGTCGAGTGCACGGCTCCGGCAACCCTGGGAGCTCCCGGTATCGGAAATATTTCCTGATACACTCATACCACCACTATCGGCGCATGATTTGTTCTACGTGCATGTCTACATCCCAAGCCGAAGAGAAAAGGGAGAAAAGGAAATGTTAGTAAGTAAAGGGAGTGACAGGCTTGGGCGCCGTAGGGCAAAGTCAACTGCATAATGACACACCCCGGCTTGCACGATATCACTACTTCATCTCATTCTCGACCACAATACGATTACGACCCAACATGCAAGTTGCTCCAAATAGAATAAGTTTCTGTAAAACGTCATCAAAGTAAGCAAGTCCATCACCACACCACGCAACCTTACTACGTCGACGTAGCCTCGCGTGCACCACCAGCCTCCTTCGCCAGTTTTCTGGCTTTCCACTTGCGCGCCGCCGCAAGCGCCTTCGTGATGGGTTTTCTGACCTGTTCTTCAGGAAACACGATCTCCCATACTTCCTCCTCCTCCCCAGTGTCCAACTTTCTCTTCCTCGACATCTTGCTCGGCTTCAATTTCAGTGCCGCCCTCAGACTTTCCTCATCCCCATGTTTCCTCTCCCACTCCGTCCACTTCTCCACCACAAGGCACACATCCTCTCTCACCACAGTATTCTTCGGTTCATCCATAACTCGCTCCTTCATACATCGATACGCTCTCTTGTACACCGCACGTGCCTTATCACCTTCCTCCTCTACAAATTTCGCATAACTCAACCAAACCGACAGTCCCTTATTCCCTTCTAACATACGCTCGTACAATTTGACCGCATTGCCTCTTTCCTCCACACGAATCTCGAAATCAATGTACGACTTCCACACCGTTTCCGGTACATCCATCAGCGGCATGGACAGCGCGATTTCGAAAATCTGTCTCGCTCGCTCAAGTTCCCCCAACGCTTCCTCCATACCCGCAAACTCAATGTACGGATCGCTTACCGTTGGATTTCGTTCCGTCCATTTTCGATACAATATTCTCGCCCGGTCCACCTCAGTCAACGTGAGCTCCATTCGTATGTACGCACGATAGAGCGAGTGTTTGTGCGGCAGTACGCCCAGCGCATTGCCCAACAATTTGCGCGCATCTTTCAAGTTGCGCCTTCGGACCTCTAGCTCCGCAGCATGCAGCCACAACTTGCCAAACGAGAACAACGCATGTTTCTTCGGAATAACCGCCAACGCCGCGCGATAAACGTTCGCCGCTCGTTCCATGTCCTTTGCGCCAAGCTCTTCCCAAGTGGCATAGCGCAGCCATAAATAAATGTACCGTTGCCACGCGCGCTTCGTTTCATTTTCGGGCAGCATTTTCGTCGCACGCTCGTAAACCGCACGCACACGGTCGTGGTTGCCCGCCGATTCCTCCAAGGCAGCCAAGTCGAACCACGCGTCATAATCCTCGGGCTTCGCCGCGAGCACCTTCTCATATTCCGCACGCCGCTTCTCCACGAGCACCTGCTCCAACAGCTCGCCGCCGCCGCGCTGTTTCTCGAACGCGGTGTACGCGGCGCCAATCTCATCGGCGTACTTTTCGGGCAGGTGTTTCACGGCGAACTTGTAAATGGCACGCGCACGGTCGATTTCTCGATGGCGCTCCTCGAACGCGGCGAACGCCTTGTACAACGTGGAGAAGCGCAGCGGCTCGGGCAACTCCTCGGTGGCGCGCTCGAAGACGTCCCTGGCGCGGCGCACGTTGCCCTGGCGCTCCTCGAACCGCGCGTACTTCAGGTAGGTGACGGTGGCGGGGTGCGCCACCACGAACAACTCGAACACGGCGCGCGCGTTGTCAATGGCACCGTTGCGGATCTCGAACTTGACGAACGCGGAGTAGGCGTTGGGCTCGGGGTGCCAGTCGACCCAGCGGCGGAAGACCAGTCGAGCCAGGTCGACCCTGCCCAGGACCTCCTCCATGTAGGCGTAGCGTAGCCAGAGCTGGGACACGCGGGGCAGGAGGGCGACGGCGCGGTCCCACACGTTGCGGGCGTGGTTGACGAACTTGGCGCGCATCTCGAACTCGGCGTAGTGGAGCCACAGCACGTGTGAGCGGTGGTCGTAGTCGAGGGCGCGCTCGTAGATGCTGCGCGCGCGCTCGAACTCGTTCTGCGCCTCCTCCCACTTGGCGTAGGTGAGCCAGATGGGCACATGCGAGCGGTTGCGGATGATCTTGTCCTCGAACTCCTTGCGCTTCACGCGCTGGTAGTCGCGCAGCTCCTCGCCGTCGGCGAAGTGCTGCAGCGGGGCGCGCGTCGGCGGCGCGTCCTGGCTTTCCCACGCCTCGCGGATGAGCTGCTCGGCCGTGATTTGCACATTGGCGGGCGACTTGTTCTTCACCTTCACGCGCGGCGCGCCGGCCGCGGCGGCCATGCTTCCCTCGGCCATGCCGGACGCGGTCGCTCGCGGCGAGGGAGGTGTGCCGCGTCGGGTGGTATCAAGGAGGTGGAAAGTGGGAGTTTCCATTCGTTAAATAGCTTACACCGCATAGTTGGCACCCCGCATAGTTTTAATTCAAATTCCTCTTCACAACCCCATGCGCGGGAACCAGGTGGACTGCACGAGCCGCGCTGCAAGCAACGAGGTACACGGCAGCAGTCGGCGCGCGCGCCCCACCCGCGGCGCGCAATGTCGACTTACGCCGCGCTGAGCGGCAAGTCCAAGTCGAACCAGATCCTGGCGCCGCCGCCCGAGTCGGGGCGCATCAGCGTGTACGCGCAGAAGCTGACGTCGCTCGCGTTCGTGGTGCTGTGCTCGGTGGTGTTCTTCGGACACGAGGCGAACCGCGCGGGCGCACTGAAGCAGTGCTCGCATATGTGCCGCTGGCACATCGCGCTGGGGCTGTTCACGTTCATCTACTCGGCGATACTATTGCTGGCGAACCACCTCGCGGAGGGGCGGCGCATCAGTCGCGACGGCTGGTTCACGCACGGGCGCGAGGTGCACCTCATCGCGCTACTGTTCGTGCTGTGGACGCTGGGCGTGATTACGGTCAGCACGAAGGACGGGGGTGACGGCGTGACGCTGTGGTTCGCGTGGCTCGCGTTTTTCGGGTCGGCGTACGCGACGTTCAAAGCGTACCACTCGTTCAAGGAGGAAGACCAACCATCGGTACTGCCGGATGGGTTCGACGAGGAGGACTTTGTTTACGGCTAATTCCCTTACTCACTGCGCGTACCCATTTGTCGTGCGCGAAACGAAACTTATCGCGCTGTTGTAAAATGCCCCATCCGCCGCGACATCGCATGCGAAACCCCACACTGCGACGTGTCTTTAGTGTTACAAACTCGGGCAAAGCGAATAAAATGCTAGAGTAAACGAACCTAGAAGTTGGCGTAGTGTTCCTCTTCTTCCGCGGCCGCCGCAGCGTACGGAAACGCGCTGTACGACAACGCGAGTTGCTCCTCCTTCGACGCGTGGTACGCCTTGAACGTGGTGTAGATGCTGCCGAAGAAGGCGAGCCAGCCAAAAAAGATGCCGACGTCGCTGGCGTGCGCCACGGGCTGCAGCTCGGAGTAGATGAAGACGGTCATGTTGCGGCCCGCCTTGGCGACGGTGGTGATATTGAAGTCGTCGGGGAGGCGGTAGTTGACGACGCGCTCCGTGGTGACGTAGCTGAGCCCGGCGACGCCAGCGGCCCACCACGCGACCAGCACGCCCATGAACGTCTTCTCGGTGTTGGAGTTGAACCACGAGCCGCGGTCCATCTTCGTGCTCCAGGTGAGGTAGTGCCCGAACAGCAGCAGCGACGTGATGAGCACGCTGATCACCGCCACCGCGATCGCGTACCCGCACAGGCTCGTGCACGCACGCTTCGTCACCACCAGGTTGATCGTGCTGCCGAACACCACCATCGACGCCAGCCACACGAACACCTCCCCGAACAGCTTCTGCGCGAACGTGCTCAGCTCCCCCGACTTGGGCGACGACGACAGGAACGGCGCGCTGTGCTCGTCGTGCGCGTCCAGCGCTGTGCCCACGCCGCCCCCGTTTACACTCCCCTCCATCGCGAACGGAGTCCGACGCCTACTCGGAGGCAGTGTTTCTTCGCGGTGCCCCGATGGTTGCGCCGCAGCTCACTGTACGCACTGGCGAACGTTCCCACTGGATATCGGGGCCAGTGTTGAGCGCTTTGGTGTGACGGCGATGAATTCACAGGCAGATGTAGTTGCAGCGAAGGTGATGCACGATGTCTCGCTCGCACCGGTTTGAAACGTGGGTTGTAGAGTGGAAATAGTTATTATACACTACGAAAAAATGGAAACGGTACAGCGGTTGACGTGGTGGATTGAGGAGTCCAGTGTCAGTCGGGATTGCTTTGAAGTGGGCGCAGTAACACAATCTCAGGTGAGAAATTGGCGAAACAAACAAAAGTGTAGGTGTATCGCGTGATGAAGTGTAAGATGAGGGGGGTGGCCACTCGGCCTTTTAGCGGACGCGTGAAATACGTTGCTGGCCGTAAAACTTGTGCATTTCTAGGGGTCTCCTGTGCGCAGCGCCAACTGCAGGCGTCGAGAATATTGGCGACGGTGACAAAACGGATCACCACGTTTTTCGTAGTTCTCGCGCGCAAATTCGAGCTCGCGGTCCTTCTCATGGAATATCCATACGTCGCACGCGCGCGGTTTGATGATGCGCGGATAGCGTCGATGTGTTCGCATCGGCGCAAATCCATGTGATGTGTTCTTGCGGTAGGGCCATCATAAATTATTCGTGTGACGTGCACCTGAAGTTTATACGACATGAAGTCGAGTGCAAGATTCGTTCCCATGGCTGTGACACCTCAGTGGATACTCCTCAGCAGCTACACAACCCGACAACGCAAATGATGAGAACCAAAGAGCCGTCCTATTATTGGAAGAGTGCGAACGACGGCTGTGCAATACCCTCAGCAGAGCACCGACCTCACTGTTTAGTCGCGATGCCATCGCTCCTTCTAAGCAAGAAATATTCCATAACCCTGGTCATTGGACCCTCAGGAACATGTAATGGCAAGGGAAGTTGCATCTCCCCAACGGAAAACCTTTGGTTGGAAATGAAACATGTGACCGTCTCGTTTGATTTCGAGTCCAATCTTCCGAATGGTATGACAGTCTCGCGGTTACTGTATCGTGTTTGTCGCGCCAATACTTAGAATAGTACAGTACAATGTCTGAGTAGTAGCATGTTTTATTCAACATGCATTTTCACTTGTTTCCACACAATGGCAAGTTAGGGGTGACGGGCACTGAATAGGCTTGTTCAGTGAGAGGGTTTGCGTGGATAACTGTTGTTCGAGTAGAGTGTAGATTAGAATCTGTACAGTACTTGTGCCGACTACGAGAATCACATCGTAGCCCAGTACGGAGTGCGCAAGATTGAGTGTTTATGCGGAATCAAAAGAAATCATAAACCATACTTCATTGCGAAATGGCTCGACTTGAAGGGTCTAGTTTTAGTTGCGACAATCCACTCCTGAAAAGAGCTAAAAAGCCTCAGAATGGTGGAACAGATGAATCAGTGGGAGTGATGGCAGTTCTG
>JAAUYH010141261.1_pt1 | contig 12507 bp, 11 predicted proteins | sample 7278061 | NCBI WGS metagenome assembly JAAUYH01 (sample SAMN14350203, study PRJNA611818) | marine sediment metagenome | isolation source: surface marine sediment (0.6m) | place: French Polynesia: Moorea | collected 2018-08
AAAATGAGGAAAAAAGCTTGAAACCCAGATAGAGAGTATGGTTAAACCTCGTCCTCCTCGACCAACAGTTCAATGTGTAGATACTTACTGTGAATTGTATAGAGATTTATTCATAGAAGTGAGAGCCTATGAATCCTTTAAATATCTTCAATTGGGATTAATAAGTGACCTTAAAAGGAAGAGTTTGCCAGCGAACTGCTTGCAGCAGCGCTTGCGCTCCCGCCAAAGCGGTGGGATTGGAAATCACTAAAATAAATGGGTTTGATTGCTTAAGATATTTGGTCTATTGTTGGGATGAGTTTTACTGCTCTTTTGCCTAGAGTGACAGAAGAGAGATCTCGTAACTTGGTTAGTTGTCCTTTTACTCACTATTTACGATATCCTCTTCCTACTTAGGCTGACATTTTTGGATTAAAGACTTGTGAGCGCAGAATTTGACGAAACTGCATTAATGACAGCACTTTTAAATTTAAAAAGTAACAAGTAATACAGATAAAAAGAGAGTTAGGCTTAGGGTTAAGAGAAAGCACTGAGAGGAGGTAAACTTATAATTAATCCAAATCAACAAACCTATAACCAAAAATATAATCAAAAAGTAATGAAGTTAACATGATAAATAGAAAGATGAACTTAGGCAAAGATGAAAGAGAAATGTTACTCCAAGAATTTAATGGAGTTGCCAATATAATTACACCACCTTTAGGCTTATTTTCTAGTTTAAAATACACTTTAAGAACTTGGTTATGTCTAAATTTAACTACTTTAATTCAATTAGTTGGATACAACAGACACAGAATTCTTCAATGGCAAAATCAAGGAAGAAAAGTTATTATTAATGTTGGCAGTTTAGGGGAATTTGGAAATCCTCAATATCTGAATGCTGATTTGTTATTGGGAATTAATTACATACCTAAAGTTATATTAAACAAGTTAGGCTATGATCTTTTATTAAATATTACTTCATGCGATTACAATTTACTCAACACTGCTGATGGAATTTTTTTAAGTCATGTCCTAGAACATATACCTCCTAGTTTGGCTCTACAAGCTCTTAAAAATTGTTTAACTTATCTAAAATTAGGTGGGAGTTTACGAGTTACTGTTCCTGATTTAGAAAACACAAACTTAGCTCAATTATCTAATCCTCGGGATAGCATACTACGTACAATTAGAGTGAATCGAAAATTTTATGACTGGGGGCATAAATTTATGTATAACAACACTCTTCTCATATTTTTAATGGAAGAAGCTGGTTTTAGTGAAGTTCAGCAAGTTAAATTTCGAGAAGGATTATTAGGAGAAACTGATTTAGAAAAATATGGTTGTGGTGAATCAATCTATGTAACTGGAATTAAACTTTAATTGGCGTTAGGTGCAGCAAGACCAGCAAGGCTTTGTTGTTCCCACTTACGCCAGAACCAAGGATTTCGTCTAGGTGTGGAGTTAAGGAACTCTAGGGCTTCTTTACCAGGTGTACCTTCTCTGATTCCGACCCTAGGGAAACTCATTGCTCAGAAAGCCAAGGTTAGCCTGGGCGAGGGAGCCGAGATAGTTTCTCTGTCATTAGCCTGAGTTTTTGTGGCGAGCCCACCCAGGCTTTTTTGAGAAGGTTCTACTCTTTTAAGCCTCTGACTTTTCCCGTTATCTTTTCAATTGAGCGATCGCTTTGTTTACCTCTATCTCTAAGCCTTATTGCTCCGTAAATAATTGTCATTAAACCAGGAGCAATCTCAAGTTTATGCCCTAGCTGATGGAGCCAAAGGACTGAGAGAAGCACTCTCTTAAGCAGTTTGCCGATTTAAAGTTTATTCTCGCTCGCCCTCATCTCAAACAACATATTTATGAAAACGCAGATGCTAGGGGTTTAACCGGAGAAATGAGACACAACAACGATTAGCTTAAATGTTTAATTAATCTGATTGTGGATTTCTACTTTTAAATATTCAGTAAATTAGGCTGAAAATCCTCTTTCTCTCTTATCATACTAGACGGTTTAGTCTGCTAGTTAGTAGCGATCGCCTTTCCCAATCACCAACTACTTTTGACCACACCCTCATCTTCTACAATTAGAATTTTCATTAATTGTAAGTCAACAATCTAGAACAATAATCAAAATGAATTGAGGAATAAGTTCAATCGCTATTTCCTGTAATTTTAACTAAATAGACTAAACGAGCGACTAAAATTTAAGTAAAAAATCAGTACAAAAACTGATTTCAGGTGATAAAAACTTAATTAGACTTAAATTAATTCACTCTAATTGCTTTTACTTTCTCTACGTAATTATGTCGCAATTTTAACCAGTAAACGACTTTATCTTCAGTTCTATTGAATAACAAGAGCATAGTCATTGAGCAATTGAAGATATTTTTCAAATTGAGGATATATGAACAGAACTCAAACAATATCTGTTTTCAATCATTCAGACGATCGGCATCATCAGGGTAAAAGGTACTTTCAATCAGAAACTACCACAGACACAAATATAGAAAAATCGGATGATACTATTCGCGCTGATGTTGTTTTAATAGTTGATGATACTTTAACTAATTTAGAAATACTTTCTGACTATTTGCAATCTGGAGGTTTTACCGTTTCTATTGCTTCAGACGGAATAACGGCTTTAAGTCAAGCTGAATGTATCGAGCCAAATATTATTTTACTCGACATTCTCATGCCTGGAATGAACGGCTTTGAAGTGTGCCAGAAACTCAAAGCTAATCCGAAGACTAAAGATATTCCCGTAGTTTTCATGACTGGCTTAACGGATATAGAAGATAAGATTAAGGGCTTTGAACTCGGAGGAGTAGATTACGTTACCAAACCGATTTATAAAGAAGAAGTAGTTGCACGTATCAAAACTCATCTCACGCTACAACGTATGCGATCGCATCTACAAATTCAAAACCAGCAATTAAACCAAGAGATTCAAATTCGTCAGCAGACAGAAGCTAAGTTAAGGCGATCGCAACAAATATTGAATAATTTGAATCAAGAATTAGAACAAAGAGTAGCCGAACGTACTGCTGAATTAGTTCAAGCCAAAAAACAGGTAGAAAATATCAATACAGAATTGCTCAATTCTAATCAAGAGTTAGAACGGTTTGCCTATATTGTTTCTCATGATTTGCAAACACCTTTGCGAAGTTTGAGGATGTTTACTCAACTACTAGCTCAAGAATATCAAGAACATTTAGACGCTCAGGCAGATGAATATATTAGCTACATTGCTGATAGTGCTGCCCGTATGCAAACTTTGATTCAAGATTTGCTTACTTATTCTCGCGCAGGTAAAAATGAGCAAACTTGGATTTCTGTCGATCTCAACGAAACACTAAAACAAATAATTGTCGATCTTCAAGCAAACATTACCGAAAATAACGCAGAAATTATAGTTAAAAACTTACCTACAGTAATAGCTAACCCTGTAGAAATGAGTCAACTACTGCAAAATTTAATTACTAATGGACTCAAATTTCGCGGTAAAGCTAATCCCATAATTGAAATTGATACTATATCTCAACCACAACAATGGTTGATATCCGTCAAAGACAACGGAATTGGCATTGAAAAGCAATATAGTCGTAAAGTCTTCCAAGTTTTTCAAAGATTACACCCACAAAATAAATATCCTGGTACGGGGATCGGTTTAAATATTTGTCAAAAAATTGTCGAACGCTATGGGGGAAAGATTTGGGTAGAATCCGTAATAGGTGAAAGTTCCACATTTTATTTTACTTTGCCCAAAAAAGAATATTTGCATCAAAATCAAAAATATATTCAAAGTTGTCGGGTTAGCTAAATTTTAAACAACTAATTATCTAGATTTTCTCTTTTATTTGTTATTAATTCATCCCGATTAATACTATCGAGGATAAATATTCCTGGAGAGTAACATAACTTATTGTTTAGTAATAATTACTCAAAAAAAGTAGAATTATTTATTCTTTACTCAAACTTTACCGAATTTAAACACAAAAAACATAATTAAATCGATGATTTAGTATTATTCGATACTAAATCACAATGCCTCTTATTTAAGATAGCGTTATACTATGCTTCGGTAGCTCAAAAATGCACAATTAATCAATATTTGTTCCGTTTTCGAGCAATCGCAATTTGTAAATTAGTAGAGGTTTCTGTTATTTCAGCACACAAAAAAAATAACTTTAATTATTAAGAACGAAAAATAAGCTTTGCCATGGTCTTTTTATTATAAATAAGCTCCTAAGAATAGATTAAAATCTATCTTTTCTTATTTTTTTTAAACTAACTGCCTATTTTAGTAAGAGACTATGACAGTACATTGAGTAATTAATAATTTATTGACCTCCATGTTAAATTTACACAAAAAGTTCAACCTAGAATCACACGCATTCAGTGATATTGCCAATGCCATTTTGATTGAAAATCAGACAAAATCAGAGGCAAGTCAATAGGTTTTATCCTTCTTATTACTTAAGTAACTTCCTAAGCATATGTAGTTTTATTATTGCTAAGTTTTGAAATGAATGCCTGACTCTATATTGGGAACTTTCTCTATTTGCTTTAGTCACTATAAAGCATTAATCAGAAAAAGCAGACGTAGAAAATACTAGGGGTAGCTTTTGATAAGCAACCCCAAAAGTAAATCAAATTAATTAATCATGAGTGTAAAACAGTATACAGCCAAAAAACTGGTTTTAACTACCTGGCTTAACAACAATCAACAAATACCCAAAAATACCCAAAAGCTATGGGCAAAGAAAAAAATTAATTGGTTGAGTCCTCTGAGAAAGTGGTTAAATAATATTGAAATCAGTGATTCTACTGTAGCCCATCGTCTTTGCAAGCTGATCCCTACTCAGTGTCCTTTTGAAAGGAAAATTCAGCTATTGGGACATACCATCGTCAGTATTCCTCCCTTGTGTAAACTAAATCCTTTATATGAAGAAGTAGTAGCTTTACGCTTTCGGGCAATCTGCTATTTAGCTGATGAATGTGGTGAAGATGTAAGCTCTTACTGCTAAGATACATACTTGCTGTATTCTTATGCTGGACATGAGGGTACCGTGTCTTTCAATAGAGTATTATGGCAATTATTCCACTCAAAGCTTGGTATCTAGAGCAGTACGAACCAATCAAAAATGTAGTTAAACAACCTTGTCATCTACGTTTAAGCAGAAATAGTTTACTCAAATCGGGTTTACGGGCGGATTTTTTGGACGATCGCCTGAGTATAGAGAGTTCTGACTGGTTTGCGCGTTATCTAGAAGGAGAAACCATTGAATTTTACATCGAAGGTAGTGGTAACTACGTTATTTCTAATATCGATCTAGTTTCCCAAGAAATTTACTTTAGTAAACAGGAAACTCTTTTAGGGCTAGAACCCACAATATACTTTAGTCCTCAAACTGAATATCCTGACAGTAGAGAAGAGACTCTAGCTATTTTAACAGAAACAATTGAAAAGCTAAGTCAGCGATCGCGTTTACCTCTATCATTAGAAATTGCTCCTCGCCCTCAAAATTCTCCTTTACGCCTTAGCAACAGTCAGTTTAGAAAAATTCGTAAGAGTCTTTTATTTATTGCCGAAGGAACACCTATAGCTAGCATACCAGGAGAAAAAGATCGATCTCATCTACTTCTTAGCCCTAATGTTTGCGTAGAAATTGGTTATGCTTTAGAAAGCAAAGACAAAGGTTATATCCTAATCTTACAAATGGAACGTCCCGATTTAACTGGAAAATTTCCCTTTGATGTTTCGGGATACAAGCAATTAATTTACAAAACTCCTGGAGATTTAAAAAAGACTTTACCCAAGGTAATAGAAACACTACTAAAAAGATATAATTTGTTTGCATGAAAGAACTAGCTAATTCGTTCCGAACTCCGGACTAATGAGAGGTGATTCCAACTTGGGTTAATATTTAATCGTAACTTATCTGAATAGAAGAGAAACTGAGTTGGCAGCTAAACTAGATAAACAGTCCTTTAGCGTTTGGAACTATAAACCTTGGTGGTGTCAACCTTGGTCGATTATACTTACAGGAGTCGTAATTATAGCTGGAAGTTGGTTATTGACTAAAACCATATGGATTACGATTCTCTTGTGCGTACCTATTTTGGCTTGGTGGGGTTATTTTCTAGTTTTATATCCGCAACTAGTAAAACAAGCTTATTTCGCTAATTCCCCAGTTGAGGAATTATAAGGGTTCTCGAAAAGCGTTAAATAAACCTCAGTTAAGATAAGTTTGGAGTTTGGATAGGCTTTTGCTAAGCACTCGTGCAAAATTAATTTAAGAAATATTAAACTAGAGCTATAAAACAATTTGTTTGGTGGTTAACAGTTCTGTTGCTAAGTGATAACGGATAATTGGCAATAGATAACTCATAAAATCATAATGGATACATTCATGGCTAAACCGACTATTCTGACTGTAGATGACGATCCAGATGTTTTACAGGCAGTAGCACGGGATTTGCGACGACAATATGGCGATCGCTTTCGGATTATGCGAGCTGATTCCGGTCAATCTGCCCTGGATGCTATACAAAAGCTCAAACTACGTAATGATACAGTCGCTCTGTTTTTGGTAGACCAAAGAATGCCTAAGATGACTGGTGTAGAATTACTGGAAGAGGCAGGACAGGTATTTCCGTTAGCGAAAAGAGTTTTACTGACAGCTTATGCAGATACTGATGCAGCTATTCGGGCAATTAATAGTGCTAAATTAGATTATTATCTTCTCAAACCTTGGGATCCACCAGAAGAAAAACTATATCCAGTTTTGAACGATCTACTCGATGACTGGCAAGCTTCTTTTCATCCTCCCTTCAAAGGTATTCGAGTTATTAGCGATCGCTGGTCGCCCCATTCTCACCAAATTCGCGATTTCTTGGCAAGAAACCAAATTCCTTATCGTTGGTTAGACATCGAACAAGAAACAGAGGCAAAAGAATTAATCGATCTTGCCAACTTAGAAAAACCTAATTTACCTTTGGTCATGCTTCCCGATGGTTCTCATTTATCTGAACCCTCTAATGTTCAGTTAGCAGAAAAAATTGGCTTAAAAACTCAAGCTGCAAAACCCTTTTATGACCTAGTTATTGTTGGTGGAGGTCCGGCGGGATTAGCAGCAGCAGTATATGGAGCTTCGGAAGGACTACGCACAGTGGCAATAGAAAGAGAAGCCCCAGGAGGACAAGCAGGAACAAGTTCGCGCATTGAAAACTATCTGGGGTTTCCCGTAGGTTTAAGTGGAGGAGATTTAGCTAGGAGGGCAGTAACGCAAGCTAAAAGGTTTGGAGTTGAAATTCTCACTCCCCAAGAAGCGACCAAAGTTCGTCTCGATAACAACTATCGCATTGTCACTCTCAGCGATGGGACAGAAATTAGCTGTCATGCTTTAATTCTTGCCCTTGGTGTATCTTGGAGAAGATTAAAAGTACCGGGAATTGACAAGTTTACTGGTGCAGGAGTTTATTATGGTGCTGCTCAAACAGAGGCTTTAGCTTGTAGAGAAGAAGATGTTTATGTAGTTGGAGGTGCAAATTCCGCAGGACAAGCAGCAATGTATTTTTCTAAGTATGCCCGTACAGTTAATATGCTAGTACGAGGAGATTCTTTAACTAAAAGTATGTCTCAGTACCTAATCGATCAAATTGAAGCTACAGACAATATTAAGGTACAGACTCACACTAGCGTAATTGAAGCACGAGGAGAAACTAGTTTAGAAACCCTTGTTTTACAAAATTCTCTCACTGGAGAAACTAAAACGGTAGCTGCTAATTCTCTGTTTATTTTTATTGGTGCCGTTCCCCATACCGATTGGCTCGATGGCATAATAACTAGAGATGAACGGGGCTTTATCTATACAGGGTCAGATTTACCCCAGAAAGACAACAAGCCTAAAGGTTGGTCTTTAGAACGCGACCCCTATTTACTAGAAACAAATATCCCAGGCATTTTTGCTGTAGGTGATGTGCGTCATGGTTCGGTTAAACGAGTTGCTTCTGGTGTGGGGGAAGGTTCTATTTGCGTTCAATTTGTCCACCGCTATTTAGCCCAGGTTTAAATACTAGTAAGGCAAGCCGTAACTACTGTTAAAAACTTTCGTAAAACAGGAGAAACTTTTTCTATTTTCCACGCTGCGACTAATTCTAGTTCTGGTGTCGGTACATCTAATTCTCGATAAACTACACCAGGACGATTGATACTCTGAAGACTCGAAGAGACAAAACTAACTCCTATGCCTGCTGCAACTAAGCCAATTATAGTTGGCTGAGGAGTTCGCCAAGTCGTTTGAATAATGTTTTTATTCGGGAGAAGCGATCGAACTTTGGTCAAGAACATTTAGCAAATCTGCGTAACGGAGATTGGAAATATGTTTGGTATAGTCCCACAGGAAGTTTAGTATCCAGTAGTGAAACATCTTGTTTGAGTTGTCATACCAGAGTTAAAGATAGAGATTATGTATTTACTCTGCCCGATTTAGTAACAGCAGCACAAACGAAGGAATTGCAATCTAGACCTACTGAATTTGGCTTATCTGTTTGTAATTAGTTTAATTGTTAGAACAATATTCACAATGATAAAACAATGGTTTGCTGCTTCTATAGCTTTAACTGGAATTGCTTTACCCGTACTAGCTCAAAATCGTACTGCGCCGATGAACTTTGCAGGACGTTATTTAGTTTCCGTTTCCGATGCAGATATGGTGGCATCGGCTTATGTAGATGGCAGTTTAGGAACGAAAGAAGGTGAAGATGTAATTAGTGTAATTCCTGTTGGCAAGCACGTCAGTCAATTACAGGCTTATGAAACGACCGCCAGTAACTCAGTAGCAGGTCCACCTGTAGCAGTTGCCGTTACCCCCGATGGTCGTTACGCAATGGTGGTGGAAACTTGGACGCAAAGACCAGAAGGAGCTTGGGAAAATCAAACTTTTGCCGATTTAGAACATGGAAACCGTATTTTAGTTTTTGACCTTAAAGACCCTACTAATCCAACTCTAGTCCAAGATTTAAAAATTCCTCAACGTCCTGATGCAGTTAGTATTAATTTTGATGGCTCTTTAGTCGCTGTTTCCTTTCATCCAAATGGTGCAGGTACAGAAACTCCTCTTGGGTTAATTCCTTTTAGTAACGGGCAATTGGGCAAACCTATTTATCCCAAGCTTACTACCATATCTCAAGGAGAAAGATTAATTCACGCAGAATGGCATCCCAAACAAAATATCTTGGCTGTAGTTAATGAAACCGCAGCAGAGGTATCTTTTGCCAGATTAGCAGATAATTTACAACTCGAACCTTGGGGAAATGTAGTTCAAGTTGAAAAAGCTCCTTTTATGGGTCGCTTTACTCCCGATGGTCGGCATTTAATTGTTAATAATCTCTATTGGGGTGCAGATGTAGAAGGAAGATGGATAGAAGCACCCCAAGGAAGTATTAACAGTATTCGCTTAGAAGCAGGGACACAGTCAGATGGTACACTTAGACACGCCTTAATATCGCGATCGCACACTGGAGTTAGTCCTGAAGGTTTAGCTATTAGCCCAAATGGTCGCTACGTAGTAACCACTAATGTAGAACGTAGCTATTTACCTTACAATGACCAGCGCATTACTTGGTATTCTTCTCTAACTCTAGCCACTTTAGACCCCGAAACAGGACAATTAAATCACGTCGCTGATTATCCTTTCGATGGTATTTTACCCGAAGCAGCAGCCTTTGATGCTTCTAGCCAGTATTTAGCGGTAGTAAATTACGACCATTTCGACGACTCCATTAAAGGAGGAAGTATCGACTTTTGGCGTATTGGTACAGACCCTTTAAATCCCAAACCTCAATTAATTAAAACTAATTATTCCGTTCCTGTAACGCGAGGTGTTCATTCGATGGTTTTAGTTGAGTAATGTCAGCGATAAATTAAGAAAGAGCGATCGCACATCATGGCATAATTAAAATGAAGTATGCTTATAATGTGAATCTAGATTGTATTAATGCGATCGAGCTAATTGGATTTAGTTCATTAAAAATAGCAGTAAATTGACCGATGAAGAAAAAGTATATTTACTGGCAAGATGATGATATGTGGTTAGGCTATCTTGAAGAGTATCCTGACTATTGGACTCAAGGTGAAACCGAAGAAGATTTGAAAGAGAATTTGCTCGATATTTATCAAGAGTTAACGGGTAATAAAATTCCGAATATCCGTAAGGTTGCAGAACTGGAAGTGTCGTGAAGCGAAGAGATTCGATCGAGCAACTTGAAGAAATGGGTTGTGTCTTCATTCGTCATGGTGGTAAACATGATTGGTATCAAAACCCAAGAACCAAGATTTCTCAACCTATTCCCAGACATAGAGAAATTAAAAAGCAACTTGCCAAACAAATTATCAAAATGCTCAGTGACAGCGAAAATATTAACTAAGGAGGAGATCTTAGTTAAGTAACTATAGGGAAAAAAAATTTTATAACTGTTTCGGTACTCGTTTGGGGACTATGCGTAATTAACGACCGCGCTTTATCATAGGCAAGAACTAAAACTTAGTAGCCGAGAGGAGAATAATTAAATGGCAGATAATAGAAGAAGTAAAGTAGTTACTCAAGGACATCAGCGATCGCCCAATCGTGCTATGTTACGGGCGGTAGGTTTTGGCGATGGAGATTTTACCAAACCCATTGTCGGGCTAGCCAATGGCTATAGTACTATTACCCCCTGCAACATGGGTATTAATACATTAGCGCAACGAGCAGAAGCAGCCCTAAAACAAGCAGGCTCGATGCCTCAGATGTTCGGCACGATTACTATTAGCGATGGGATTTCTATGGGTACAGAAGGGATGAAATATTCCCTCGTCTCCCGTGAAGTAATTGCCGACTCGATCGAAACTGCTTGTAATGGACAGAGTATGGATGGAGTTTTGGCTATTGGTGGTTGTGATAAAAATATGCCTGGGGCGATGATCGCTATGGCACGGATGAATATTCCTGCCATCTTCGTTTACGGAGGAACGATCAAACCAGGACATTACAACGGACAAGATTTAACTGTAGTTAGTGCCTTTGAAGCCGTCGGACAATACAGCGCGGGTAAAATCGATGAAGAAGAATTAACCGCGATCGAAAAGAATGCTTGTCCTGGGGCTGGTTCTTGTGGGGGAATGTTTACAGCTAATACCATGTCATCGGCATTTGAAGCAATGGGCATGAGCTTGCCGTATTCTTCTACCATGGCAGCAGAAGATGAAGAAAAAGCAGAAAGTACCGAAAAATCCGCTTTTGTTTTAGTCGAAGCTATTCGCCAACAAATCCTACCCAGTCAGATTCTTACCCGTAAAGCTTTTGAAAATGCTATTTCCGTTATTATGGCGATTGGTGGTTCTACTAATGCAGTCTTGCATCTACTGGCGATCGCTAATACTATAGGCGTAGAATTAACCTTGGATGACTTTGAAACTATTCGCAAGCGCGTCCCTGTATTTTGCGATCTCAAACCATCTGGTAGATATGTCGCTACAGACCTTCATCAAGCTGGTGGTATTCCCCAGGTTATGAAAATGCTACTCGTCAATAATTTATTACATGGAGATGCTTTAACTATTAGTGGTCAAACTATTGCCGAAGTTTTAGCAGATATTCCCGATACTCCTAAACCAGACCAAAATGTGATTCGTCCTTGGGATAAACCCATGTATCAAGAAGGACACCTAGCCATTCTTAAAGGTAATTTAGCTACAGAAGGCGCAGTTGCTAAAATTAGTGGCGTAAAAAATCCCCAAATTACTGGCCCTGCTAGAGTATTTGAATCAGAAGAAGAATGTTTGGCTGCCATTCTCGACAAAAAAATTAAACCAGGTGATATAATTGTCGTCCGCTATGAAGGGCCCAAAGGTGGTCCGGGAATGCGGGAAATGCTCGCACCTACTTCTGCTATTATCGGTGCTGGTTTAGGAGATTCGGTTGGGTTGATTACAGATGGGCGTTTTTCTGGCGGTACTTATGGTATGGTAGTCGGTCATGTTGCTCCTGAAGCTGCCGTTGGCGGTACAATTGCTCTAGTAGAAGAAGGAGATAGTATTACTATTGATGCTCATCAAAAGCTATTGCAATTAAATGTATCTGAAGAAGAACTTAATAAACGCAAGGCGAATTGGCAGCCTCGTTCGCCCAAATATTCTAGAGGTGTATTGGGTAAGTACGCTAAATTAGTTTCTTCTAGTAGTTTAGGTGCATTGACCGATCTAGATTGTTAATTAGTTACTGGTGATTGATGATTAGTGAGGCATGCATGTCCTAATCCCTGTCTTAATTAGCCTACCCTCGACACGGGGAAACCCTAGCGAGTCATCGTTACACCGCCACGGGGCGTTGCCCGAAGAGCGGACACAGGAGAATCCCTACCCGCCCATAGCTTTCAGGGGTATGATTTTAAGATTTAACGGTTGAGATGGGCAGAGGAGGCAGAGGGAGCGGAGGAAGCAGAGGGGGAAAAGCCCATTCTTTCGTTTTTAGTGTAGTCAAG
>JAAUYH010002108.1_pt1 | contig 12504 bp, 9 predicted proteins | sample 7278061 | NCBI WGS metagenome assembly JAAUYH01 (sample SAMN14350203, study PRJNA611818) | marine sediment metagenome | isolation source: surface marine sediment (0.6m) | place: French Polynesia: Moorea | collected 2018-08
CTCGAGACTATCAATTTCTGGAAGATAAACGTAAGGTACGGTTGTTGTGAACAACAAGAGGCTAAATTTTGTTGTTGTATCCTTTGGCAACATATATTGCTTTCACTATTTCATTTGTTTGCCGGCGTTCTTCAGTACGTTCGCAAATCTAGCCCCTATAATGTCACGATTGGGAGGAACATACTTTTTGTGAACTATTGCCCAAGTGCTACATTCAAAAAACCCTGATATTTCAGCTTGCCTGGCTTTCTGAAATATTTGAGATTATTGCGCAAGTTGTCACGTTTCAAAGCTTTTGTTACGAATATGTAACTTGTAGCCTTGTCCACCGAGGCGTCTGATTCGGATTTTCGTTGTACGAAGTCCCAAACACACTTGCGTTACACGATCGAGTACCGAGTTCATATGCACTCTCTGCAGATTTAGAGGTTTGTTTCATTTCTTGGTATAGATTCACCCTGTCTGTGGATGAAGGAACGTCGCGGCTATCGATTTTCAACAAGGAGTATTTGTTATCTCCCGCTCTCATCTTGTATGAACCGCCCATTCGGTGCGAGGGTATTCCTTACACAGCAAGACGTCGGATCCTATAGGTACATCAAGGTCGTGCATTCTGGGAGCAAGCCTTCGTAAAGCGGTTGCTAAGTGTTGTTTCGCCATGAATTTCACCGCTTCTGATCTCGCAACACTTGTTGCAGTCATCCGCTCTCTCTCTGAACTGGAAGATGAGGAGTTCCTGTGGTAATTCTTGGTGAAACTTCAAAGACATGTAAGGAAAGACTTGGACCATTTCATCCGGCAGTGATTTGCATTGCGCGTAAATTTCAGGACAATACATACTAGGGATCCAGGTTCCTATGCTCTGCAGGACCCTTTCAGTATATCTGTCTCTACAACTAATGATACTGTTTACACATGCCAAGAGAGTTAGGGTTTTCTACTCTAGAATTTTTATATTTGATCGCACACATTTTCAGCACCGTTTTCCATAAATTTGAACTGAATTGTAGTCCATAATCAGCATGGACTACTTGAAGATGCCTCTTGTATGGATTCAGACAGATTCTGTCGTAAGTATCCCACACGTCTTGAAAAGATTCTCCTCGAACAAATATCGCGGAACTGAATAAGACATACTTGCACGAATGTGTAATATTATTTCGGACTCCGCATTCATTAAATCCATAAGTACAGTTCAATTGAAGACGATGTCTTCCATTCGGAAAAGATACTCGAAATGGACAAGGTTGATCTGCAAGTCTCTGACATTCTCGCAGTTCGGAGGTTTCAAGTTTTTTGAGTGTCTCAGAATTGGCATAGGGATCATTCGCTCTTTTAATCAGATTGAATACTCTGTCTGGATGTAGATTGTAGAAATGTCCATGTATACCATGATTCTTCGTTCAGTATGGAACATTTCGTGACCCATCCATAAAATATGTTTCCGCGCTTTCCACGGTTTCTTATTAGCGAGACATTCCACTTCGGCGACACGAAAACTAGGCTACTTTCGACTATGTTAATGTACAGGTTGTGTTCGTCCAGGATATACAGCCCAATCAACAGCGATGAAATAATCTCCACTACGTCGAAGCCTATCTACATGGTCCATCCGGTGCCGTGCGGTACCGTAATTCGCGTTTTTCGATACTCTGTTTAGTTTGAGGACCAAAATTGAACGTTCTCTATGCTGTAGTTTCGACGAGGAGACGGATTTTGGTTTTCTTGCAGTACTCTTCGTCTTGCTAAGAGCAGATTAGTGATTCTGAGGCCCCAGTATCCAAACAAGCATCTATGAAAATGGATCTCGTCATTCCACATCATGTAAAAGAAGAAATCCCCACCTACCATGTGGAGAGTGCTTCTTTTATTAGGTTCTTGTTTGATAGAGTCCTTACCTATTTGATTTATGATGGTAGAGACGAGTTTTTGATCGGTTATACTGTTATTTTCACCATTCTCACTGCTGTTATCGCTATGGCTCTCACTCAGTTGATAATATCTAGCAAACAGCAAAGCACGGGCGTTTCTCTTGTTCCCAGTACACTTCTCCACTTACTCTAGCCTTCTCGTGGCATCCTTGACGTCCTTCTCGCAGGATTTAGGCATTTTTGATGGATCAGTACAATAAAAGCAGCCTAGGATGGTTTATGGATCGAACGTCTTCTTCTTCTTGCTTGACTGAAAGATTTTGCTTCCTGCCTTATTTCGGAATGCGTATCTTCCTTGGACTTGGTAAAGAATATCTGTTGTATATACGATTCTGCGCCATCTCCTATTGCTCTAGCTGATCCAACTTTGACACGCAGTACAGCGAGTTCGACTTCTTTGTGCAATTTTTGCGCAGCCTCTAGTTTGTCGTGGAGTTGTTGAAATGGAAGATTGTGGGTTGCGATCCTACTCAGATGTTCCGTCGTCCAATCTCATCGTTTTACTGCGTTACGCAGAAATTCTATCTAGTGAGCGCTTCCACAACGAGATTTAGGAACTTGCGGTGAAAACTTCGTGATAACTTACCCTAGCCCTGGTTCTCCTTAATCTTGATTTTCACTGAGTTTGTCTTGAAGACGCAGAGTGGCACTCTTCAATTATATTTACGTTTGATTCTGCGGCAAAATTGAATTATTTTCATGCACGATTAGTTCCACAGCATAAATTTCTGCATGTGAGGTAGGACGCCATCTAAGTAGAATATCCTGCCATCGACGCCGATTGTACAATGTAGATACCGCAGTTTTTCCCTGGTAATTGAGATATTTATCACGAGTTACTAGCCGATATTCAGCAATTCATTGGTTCCATGATTCACTGACGTCATCAGTAAACTTAAAGCTGCCCTGTCAGAATATCGTTGCAATATTGTGGTGTACTTTGTGTGATTCATTTCGGCTATCGGTCGGTCCAATCGGTCCCGAGTCACCGTTTTCAAGACTTATTCATTTGTTCGATTGGACAGATACTGAAGGTAGAGCTCGGTTTCGTTCGATTATATCTCTAGAAATTTCTATAGCTGCATTTGTGCCTTCACTATCGGAGTATCCCGTCGAGGCTAGAGTCCTAATAATTCTGTGTGGTGAATTAAAAGTAATTGCACCGCCATATTTATTAATTTATTTCCTCAATGAAAGGTAAACAGCAGGCATGGTTTGAATTGCTGGGTGGAATAACGTAGCTGGAGGAACCATATCAGCAAATGCTGCTCTCACTTGCGGGTCGGTCAGTTATTCATTGGATATGCTAGCTTTTAGTTCTCTCATGGAACATACTATCCTTCCTACTTGATCGCGAAGGTCTGAAATTTGTTCCCGGGGCATGAAGTTGGTTTTTCTGTCTCCACCACCTTTGTTCACAGCCAAATGTAACAAGGTATTTTTGCGGTTAGGGAATTTGCACACTTTTTGGACAAGATATTTCAGACTTGATTCAAATTCGAACTTGGTTCTCGCGAGTAGACAAGCATTCGTGAACGCTATTGCGTAAGCGGCGTAGCTGACTTTTTCTTGATCGAATTCCAATCACAATCCGAATCCTGATACATGTATATTTTGAGAGTTTATGATTTAATGCAGTTTTCACTTCCACAATTTGTGAAATTGACTATGTGTTTAGGATCTCATCGCAACTTTTATCATGTCTGTGCGAGATTAAGTAAGATGCCAGGTTTGCAGAGAGCTGCGAAACAAATTTAAGTCAGGATCGTATGGAAATTCGATGCGTTTTGAATTCTAACAATCAGCATTCAAGTACCGTAACCGTCCACATATTCACCGATTGTCTTTTTCTACGCCCAAAACTGTCAACAGAGCTAAGATTGATGCGAAAGAATGGAACATCAATACCGCATACAAGAGGGCATAAGAAGCCCGCAAGCATACTGTTAGTCAGAAAAATGCCATTCGTAAGGAGAAAGGCAGAAAAGCGAACGTCATTTGGCTAGAAAAATAGCAGAGCGCCGCAGAAAGTCTTCTATAGGTACTTTCTCATCCAGTAGAAATTCATCTCAATAAAGACCACTAAATTGTATTTCACAAATTTTCCTGAACTCGTTTATTAGTGAAAATTCATGGTTACACCGATGCAGGCCATTTTACTATTTTCAAGATATGTGAAACTCAACTTTGGGTTTTTTTTGGATGGAATAGTCGCTATGTAGCAGTCGCCTTATTCAGCAAAGTAAGAACGTTTGTTCAAGTAATCAGGTAGTTTGGCTAGATACAATAGGTTGATTGAATAGTAAGGTAGTTCGACGTTCCTCAACCGATTCGCACCAGTGGTTTAACGGGGTGCTACATATGTGGCCAGATAGTCAGATGGATTCGTGGTCTGCAGCAGTTGCGGCTTAGCGGTCAGGCGGTTCAGCGCGTCGAATCTAGGCTCCCTTTCAGAAGAACTTGGATCCCGCATCTAATCAGTGATCATAGTCGCGGGCATACGACCAAGTCATTGCCCTTATTCGCAGTCGCTCACACCATTTTCCCTATTTATGCGAGTTGCTGCTATCGCGCGCATCTCGCACCAATTTTTCTTCCTTTCTTGCGCCAGACAATTCATAAATATAGTGACGCACCCGGATTCGCGAAAGCAGTAAAGTGGTTTAGACATCGTCGTTGGTAGATTTGAATAGCAGCTTCATCGTCAGCGCGCAATAGGACACTTTCGCGAACCTTTTTCTTGCAGTTTATCGATTGGTTTGTGATGTTCGTCGTTATCACAGCCTCACACTACTCCATTAAAAGGTATCCTGATTATCACTCGCGGCAAACGAGTATTAGTGCATTATTTGGGTCATTCATCGCAGTGCACTTTTTGGGCAGTTTTGCATGAGTCGCGTTCGATGCCTTCCTAACTTATAATTCACAAAAACTACGCATGGACGATTTTTGTCATTCAACAGTACAAAACTCTGCAGCAATTAAAATAGAGGTAACTCTTTATTTGTTTATTTATTTCAGTAAATTTTGTAGCAAGCTTATGCTGATTTTTTTCGTCATCTTCGTTCCACAACATTGTTGATTTTTGTTTTTTTTCCTTGTATTAGTACACTTTTAACAAATTATTTCAGCATAATGTAGAATTTCGCAAAATATGCAGGTTTCATTCTTGCTTGCACTAAGCTTACAACGCTGAACTTTCGCTCTAGTGTGATGTTTTTAATCCACGGCAGCGCCCCATGTCCAGTTATGTTTTTGGATTCCTATTTTGTTACGTGATATTGGAGAAGAAATGAGTATTGGCGAAGGAAGGAGCTAGTTCTACGGAAAGTGTAAAAACTGTAACTGCCGTATAGGATCTAACACTTGGCAGAACTTAGTGACATAGTCAATCCTTCGCTAGCGGCGCATCTATGATGCTTCTAGTTTACAAATTAGATATCAGTGAATTTACCCTTCTATTTCCAATAAATTTAGGGGTGTTCAGAATTTTGGCCCCCTACCGTGCACCCCGTATAGATTTCGTGCGCATGGGTCTACACGCAAGAATGGAACATAGTAGCGATGCACGTAGATTCTACTTGATCTGAACTCGCAAAATGGTAATTTTGAGTATTTTTTGCACGCGGTGCAAATTTCAATGGCGCACCATTCCGTGCTTGTTCGATATGTCCCTAAACAACTAGAACGTACTCTACAGAATAATGTACTCTAAAAACGTCAAACCTCATTATTGACTCAGCGGTGCATTCTTGAAAATCGCAGAAAATACCACTAGTGGAAAACTATCGGGTGGATTTCTTAACCACGCGGTGTGTTTGAACTCTTGCGGTGCCGCTTTCCGCACGCATTGCGATGCGTTTGATGCTAAGTTGTAAATTCTATACGGAATTCGTAGAAAATCTGTGCTAGATTGGAAATAAAAAATTAAATGAAAGAAAGACTGATACTGTACTGCCATTTTGGCATTACAGGGGGTCCTCACTTCAAGTCACTCTCTGACACAGTGACTTAAAGTGCAACCGGACAAAATGCAAACCATTACACAAAACACGTATGATATCCCACATCCAGTAGATTAGTGCAGACGGTACGGTACTAAAAGCAGTACAAAAAGGTCGTGAAAAAAGTATCCCAAGAGAAGTTTAAAGTAAAACAGCTTTCGGTTACACTTGTCCATTGTCGATTTGAAAATATTTGTTGAGAATTGAAAAATGAATATTTCAGAGCGATTCAAGGCAGTGCTGATTAGTTTCACAGGCTGAACGTGTGAAAAAACGTATTCCATCTGTAAATTCCGTTGCCAATCAAAAAGTTTTCAGCAATAGAATTAGGTGTAAAGTAAATATTAAGTTTCCAGGAATCGAAGAATGTGATTGGATGAAGGAAAATACTATACGATTATAGAATGGTATTACACTTCCGTATATAGTAATGCTGTAAAATGCCAAGATAAGAAGGTGCACGAATTACTATAATGTAGAGATCGTGAAACATAATTGGATCTCATTGATTAATCCTCAATCGGGAAATTGGAACTGGACTTCATAAGGAATTTTATGATATCGGTCGGGGCGAATGGTTGGAAAAGATTAAACGTAAAAGAGGATAAATTTAATTAGATGATTTTAATTAACCATATATCTCGAGAACAACCGCACCAGCGTGCATATCAGAATTTTCAAATTATTCATACGACAGGAAAAAGAGAGATGAAAAATGGCGGGAAATAAATTTAATTGGATATCATTAATTTCTCTCACGTTTCTACAATCGTGGAACAAGACAGCATGTGGGGGCAGTATAAAATCATTTGACATCTAAGGATAAAGTGCATGGAACTTAGAAGGATATAAAGTTTAATTGGGTACCCATGATTAACCATGCTATGCGACAAAAATGAATCGGTAATGCAACTAGACATATTATAAACTTAATGTTGAAGGAGATTGACAGTAGACGTAATGTAACGGAGTATCAAATATAAAGGAATCATTTTAATCAATTATTTATGTAGACAACAATGAAACAGGTCTGCTCAAAAACAAATGTCATGACATCGATGTGGAGGAAGAGGTAGAAAACCTGGATGGCAACGAATCATGGAAGGTTATTGAATACGGTTAATTTGTTATACGCTTCCATAGCGAGAAAATAGTATTAAATGGAAGTGATATTGATGAGCGATGGAATCAAAGCACAGAAATTCGTTGGGTAGAAGTAGGAAGGAGTCTAATTGGTTCACAACGATTATGGAAGTAAGCAAAAATTAAACCCATCAGCTAGTAAATTAACGTAAAAAGCGGGGGAAAGGAGGAAATTACATTAATATTCATTGCCATGTTGTCCCATCCGAAACTGGAAAAAAAGGTTCCAAAGCATATTCCGACACCACAGCAAAAGAAAGAGCTCATTCGAATGAGACATTTGCAAAATGCTGACAAGTGCATGATTCAGAAAACCCGAATTAGAAGGAGTTGTACGCGAGATTGAACAAAAGCTGAAACCAGGTTTGCGTTGGAATCCACACGCTATTATGGCCTTGCAAACGGCTAGAGAAGATTATCTAAACGATGTATTCAAAAATCCAAGGAAGGAACGAAGCATGCTGGAAGAAGAACTACCAAAAAGGAAGATATAAAATTAGTACAGCGAATAACTAAGAAATAAATTGGCGTAATACGTTTCCCTTTTACTACAGATTTCCCTATTCTTTCATAGAATTAGCTATATATAACGCTCTTTTAACCGTGCCTTGTAGTTCTAAATTATCGGGTAAGAAGAAATCGATTCTAATACGTCTTCCAGAAAATCAATAGTAGAATGGAGAACATTCGAAACTTCGAATTCCGATTGCGTGTTGGAGGAGTTCGTTGGAATTTCATCGTTTTCCGCAGAGCCATACAGTGTTATGATTTCATTCTGCGGCGTTGAATCTTGGATTCGGCCTGCATCTAATACGCTTGGAGAGTTTCGCGAATTGAATATGATGTTTTGGAAGCACAGCCATTTAAAACTGATTTCACAAATTCCACTTCCGGTGTCGTTGGAGTACTCAAATACGTCATTAACGCCGTATTTTCTTCAATTTCTTGAACTTCCGTGTTTGAAACAGGATCAGATAATGTCAGATCGGCATCAGATTCCACTTCATTTCCATTTGTCAAATCAATCATTGGCTCGGCAAGAGAGCGGATCATTGTTAACGCTTCTGTCTTCAACATGTCTGGCACGTATAGGCTCTTCACCCAGCACTTGAGCACCGTACTTTTTTGTTATAGACCAAGAGCCATTGAATAGATTGATTGCATTAGCGACATGCAGTAGTTGCTCTTCACGCAATCCATACCTGCCCCTCCCACTATTTTATTTAAAATTGTGGTTGTTGGACCGTTTCTTTTCCGCTATCTCACAAATACGACGTAGGAGAATGGAGCGATAACGAATCTTCGTATGATATATTAGGCCTTGATCAAGAGGCTGATAGACAGTTGTATTGTTGGGAGTCAAATGCTTAATTAATACGTCAGGCAAATTATAATCAGGGTCATGTTCTCCACAGTTGTCCAACAATAAGAGCCATGGGCCGCTGGAATTTTTTTCACTTCAGAGTACCACCATTGTATCCATTGTGTGAACTGAATACTGTCCACCCAACCAGATTTTTGCGAAGATGACAATCACTTACTTCTGGATAGTCTCGGGAAAAAACCGGTGATTTCGAAGAACCAATGAATCGAATGGAAGCAAATGAGATCCGCTGGCATTGCATGCAAATACGACAGTCAGACGTTCCTTGTACGTTTGGAACTATGTTTCACGCACTGATTCACGAGTTTCTTCTATACACAAATGCATATGATTTGGTCCCATTTGGTAGAACAGTCCAGACTCATCTTCGTTGCAAATGTTGTCCGACGAATAATTCGAGGCAATTTCACGTATTTCATCCATTCGTTCTTTGTGGCGAGGTGGAAGTTCAGTTCCACCTTTTCCATGAAGTTCCAGAGACGATTGCGTACATGTGTGGCGTATGAATCATCAAATCCAACCACGAGAAGCCTAGAATTGTGGAATCTGATAAGTTTCGCCTGGCATCAATGCACGAGGACGAATCAGGCTCATTGTAACGGGCAAGCGCTCGGAACGGATGAAGCGTAGAAAGCTTAATACATCTCGTTCAACATCTGGATATTTTGCTCGCAACGGTCGCAAAACACCAATAGAACTTCCATCAGCTTCCAATTCCAACAAATCGTCCCGCTTTTCGCAGATTCGGCGCACCGTCCTCTGATGTAACCGATACTTCTCAGCAACCTGGGTGGGATTATTACCGGAATAGAGGAAGTGCAAAACCTTGATTTTATAGGCAAATTTGAGATTAACAGGTTCCTTGGTTGAATTAAGAACTTTTCGAGTCTCGTTCGTGTGTTAACGATTCGTTTCACTGTCACAGCATCGACATCGAATCGCATCGCAGCTTCTTCATTGCTGTGACCGTCGGAAATAAAACGCAGTATCTCCAGTTTCTTTGTCAGAGGGAGACTCGCGCTTGTTGTGGATGAGGTTGGTAGGGACATACTGGCGAAGTTGAGATTAAATTGTTTACGATATCATCTGTTCTTTTATAAGCATTCATATCTTCAAAACTTCTAAAGTTTTCCAGATTATGATATCATGGGCGTAACTTGTTTAATGAACTGAAAATATTGAAATGTTTTCACTAATTCGATTTTTCTGTTCCACTACCCCATTAGTTTAACTTCTTTGTTTCACTATTTTCTGACCGTAATACTCTTTAATTTTATCTTTTCACTAACTTTAATATTTCCAAAAATTCATGTAAGTTTTTTATGTTCACTAAACTTTGCTACGGTACGGTACTGCGTTCGTTATGATACTAAATCGTGCAACAGTGACTTAATGTGAAACTTGACAATGCGCGCAGCGGACTTAAAGTGAGGACCCCCTGTACCGCATCTTCCAGCGAGGAGTGAACTGATTGGTGAGACCACTGATTACCGTACCCTAGTCGGCACAAATCCCCATGGAGACCGAAGAGGAAGGACTGCCCCTGCTCAAGACTGAGCGTGAAAACCCACAACATGAAATCACTGGATTACTGTTCATGGCTCTAGCGGCACTTCTTTTTGGCATATGTGGCGTGCTTGTACGATACGTGACAGCGTACGGCGGGTTGGCTTTATCTACAGTTGTGTTGGTGCGCGGCATAACCCAAACCACACTCGCCTCGCTCACTATCGGACTATTACCACGAGGCCATGGAACCTTTCGTAATACTCAACGGCTCTGGGGGGCCATCGCATTACGCGGTGTTTTAGGTGCACTTGTGGTAGTGACACTCTTCGACTCGTACAAATTACTCGACTTCAGCATCGCCTCATCCATCTTCTCCACAAGTAAGTGGCACACCACCAAATCACGTCATTCACTGCTAACACGACCCAGACCCCATACTTGTGCTTATTTTTGGCAGCGTTGCCCTACAGGAGCCGGTGAGTCTACGCACTGCACTCGCTGCGTTCCTTAGTCTAATTGGTGGCATTTTAGTGACCGACCCATTCACATCGGGTGCGCACACGAACTTGGTTGGCGTACTTTTCGCAATAACTGCTGCCAGCGTATCTGCACTTGCAGTCACGACGCTACGCGCCATTGCGAGACAGGTGCACTTCCTCGTCACCGTGCTGTCCTTCGGCGTGTTCACGACGCTGGCAGGGCTGGTGGAAGGCGGTACGGACGAGCTACTCCTGTCAGTATCTAACACAGGGATCACGTTATTGGCAGCAGTGCTCGGATTTTGTGCGCAATGTTCAATGGCGAAGGGCTACGAGTATTGCCCGGCGGGGAAAGGTGCTTTAGTTCGAAACATCCAGCTTCCACTGGCGTATGTGCTGGGCATCGTGTTTCTTGGCGAGGTGCCGCACATGGTGTCGGTGGTTGGGGGGATACTCATCCTTAGTGCTACACTCATGATTGCGTACGAAGCCATGGAGAAGGAGAAGCAGCGGGATGGCGACTAGAGTTACTGTTTATCTGTGCCGTTGTTTGATATCTTGAAAACTAATCATGTTAATCCCGATCTTGCGAATATTTGTATTCGGTGAATTTGTATTTCATTCTTTCCGATAGGGTCACATACAGCAAGTGTATGCGTGATAATACTATACGATTTTTGTACTGTATACAACCTTGCTGTCTCGTAATCTGTTTGGTATGGGAAGGTGATGTTGTGTCCGTTGATTCACACCCAGTGTCTGTTTCCATTGCTGCTTTTTTATTTCCATGCGCATCTCCATACCTTTGAATCAATTGGCATTCAATGCTTAAGTCGTAATGAAAACATAAAGAGAAAGCGAGAGAAGCTTCAAGAATACGAAGAAATACTGAGAAAGGTAAAAAGGACAACTGTTTCTCTCCCATTCCATTTCAATATGTCGCAAATTCGAAGTCGAGAAATTCCTCAGCTGCAATCAATTATGCAAATCTGGGCGCTTTTCTACTCTTTTTTATTCAATGTGTGAGACTGTACGTGATTTCGACCTGATCCCTTTTCCTGAGAGTCTCATGAAACGGTATGCCTGAGACGGCTTGAGGCTTTTTAATTAGAGTTGAGCACCGAGCTCACTGAAGAAAAGAGTAGGGAACGGAAATGCATCGAAAAATCAGAACTAATTAACTAAATCAATGCTAATTTCCTCGTCAACCTGACTCACTAGAAACTTACAAACGCCAAAATTCTAAATGCTTTAAACATTAGCGATAGAACATCGGAACAGATCAACTATCTACCCCACGAAAAACAGTAAATCTAACAAGGCAACGCTCTAAGCTGTTGTATGGATTTCGATGCATTGTCAACGGCTCGTAAGATGGAATTTAAACAGAGAAGATCGATTTCGCTCGATCATATCGTCAGTATCGAGTAAGCTACAGTACATGTGCCGTGGAACAATCACAATGCTTTCATTTTCGATCTAGCGCAGTGCAATATATCCTACGTTCATACTATCGTCTATACCAATATTCTGAGCCGTATCTTGGACAGTCAAATTGTCGCTATTTTTTCGTGCAGTTTAGGTTGTGGGTCAATGCAAATCGGGCTACCAAGATCGCCTCGTACAATGAAAAATCATTTAACGTAAGTGTTTATTGGGACTGTACTATGCTCGTCGAGGTTGGAAAAATCTGCAATGAAACACCGTTTGGTTCACCAACGAGACCAATCAGGACGATTGCATAATGATTTCGAGCTTTGTTAATCAAGCAGACATACTGCTATTGCTAAACAATCATAAATTTGAACAGTTCAGAATCAAGTTGCTATTACTTTCTGTAGCGCTTTCGCTCTCGTTGAATAGTTCATTCATAGGTCGTAGGAATTTGTGAAATTTTTTTGGGACCTAACATATTAAATCTTGCAAACACAGTTCTGCTACAGCTAAGGCTTACAGTGTAAGCAGTGTAATTCCAATTATGAATCGCTTACAGATGCAGTGAAAATCATAAAGAAAAGATTAAAAAGAAAAGAAACTAAAAGAGAAGAATTAAA
>JAAUYH010198388.1_pt1 | contig 12501 bp, 9 predicted proteins | sample 7278061 | NCBI WGS metagenome assembly JAAUYH01 (sample SAMN14350203, study PRJNA611818) | marine sediment metagenome | isolation source: surface marine sediment (0.6m) | place: French Polynesia: Moorea | collected 2018-08
CGACGGAGGAGCAACGCAGCTGCCGGCGGGCTGGCGGTGAAACCCCCGACGGACTTCGGAGCAGTGCCACTAGGCCGCGCACCACGGCATCCCTATAATAGTGGGCACGCACGGTAACGCCCGGTACCGTAGCCGGCGACACGGTCATTCTTGACGCGGAAAAATCCGACGTTAGCTTGATAATATGTTCAGAAGATATCGCATTGGCACAATTTTCGGATTCCCCATTGAGGTGAATCTATCGTTCCTGCTGATGCTCGGCGTCGTCCTTCTCATGTGGGGCAGTCTGACTGGAGTTCTGGTGGCATTGGTCGCATTTGCCTCGGTGCTGGCCCACGAACTGGGCCACGCCTTGGTTGCCCGCCACTTGGACGTGCGTATCGCCGGCATCGAACTCCACTTTTTTGGCGGCGCTGCCAAAATGCTCGACCAACCCAAGCGGGCCAACGACGAAATCCTTATCGCGGCCGCCGGTCCAGCAGTTTCCTTTGCGCTGGGCGGCGTGGGTCTCACCTTGGCATCGGTCACCGGCTGGTCAGCCCTCTATATATTCGGCTGGATCAACTTGATCATCGGCATCTTCAATATGGTGCCGGCCCTGCCCATGGACGGTGGCCGGATCTTGCGGGCCCTGCTCACGCGCAGACTCGATTATGTGCGCGCTACCGAGATTTCCATCACAGTGTCGCGGGTGTTCGCCATCGGCCTCGCGGCCTACAGCCTCGTCAATCTGCAGATATTTCTGCTGTTTATGGCGGGTTTCCTGTGGTTGCTGGGAAGCGGGGAACGCGCGATGGCGCGGCAGATGGCCCATGCCTTTCGCTACGACAAAGACGGCTACCAGCGCCGCGCTCACGGCGAACCCGACATCATATATACCGACGGAGCGGGCCCATGGTCACCGGCCGACAGCGCCCGGGGCGGCGTTGCCAGCGGTGGTCAGTCTTTCGGTTGGCCCGGGATGGGGTTCGGCGCTGGCGCTCAGTCCCGTGCGGAGCGCGGCGAGCAATCGCGTACGGTCTTACCCGGCGGCTTTGTCATCCGTCGCCACAACGGCCGAATCGTGATCGAGTATATTCGCTGAATGCATCCTCATGCCGAGCTGATCACGACTTTTTATCGCGCATTCCAACAATTGGACTGGCGGGTCATGAACGAATGTTATCACGAACATATCGTGTTTAACGACCCGGTATTTCGTGACCTGCGCGGCTGGCGAGCAGGCGCTATGTGGCGCATGCTGTGCGCCCGAGCGAAAAACTTTTCTCTCGAATTTCGCGACGTGTACGCCGATGAACAAACTGGCAGCGCCTATTGGCAGCCCACGTATACCTTTTCCAAAACAGGGAATACGGTGGTCAACAAAATTGACGCCAGCTTTCGTTTTCAAGACGGAAAAATCATCGAACACACCGATCGCTTTGATCTATGGCGTTGGATGCGCATGGCCATGGGACCAACGGGCATGATCTTGGGCTGGCTCCCGCCGGTGCAAAAGAAAGTCCGCGTCCAGGCAAACGCCGGCCTTGAGTCGTTCATCAAAGAGCATCAATTAGGCGCAGAGACAGTCCCCGCAGCCAATTGACGAAATGAACCGACTTGAGAAGCGTGAAGACAATGCAGCACTACGCCAAATCCCGACGTGCCTTCTATTCATGCGCCCTTTGTCCATGCGCCTTGCTGTGCATCATCGCCATTGCCCATACCGCCTGTCGCCAGAACGACAGAGATAACCAGAAGCGTCGAGACGTCGCCGACGAACAAGCTGCCGAGCGCCGCATACCCGAGCCTTTACCGCAGAGCAGTGAGGTTCAGCTGGAAGATGAGACCAAGACCATTTACCCACGTCAGGTTTCAGAGGACCAAGATCGCCCCCCACCAGCCCGTCTTCCCGCGGCCGGCAAACCGTCTTATGCTGGGCAGACGGTGACCTTCCTCGTGCAAGAGGAGGGTCAAGTTCCCATCGCCTTTATCGAAGCGGCGGAAGAATTCCAAGCGACCACCGGAGCGGAGTTGCGCATCGTCAAACGACCATTTGCCGACGTATATCTGGAATTCACCAGCGATGCCATGTCGGCCAAGCCGCGTTTTGACGGCGTTCTGGCCGGCGCGTGGTGGCTCGGCGATCTCATCGACCGCGGACTGATTCGCGACTATGACGACTACTACGGCGATCCCCGCTTTCCCTCCTGGGATATCGACGACGTGCTGGACGCGCCGCGAGCGCTCCTCAGCTACGACGGCAAAAAGTACATGGTTCCCCTCGATCACGACGGCCAGATCCTCTACTACCGTCGCGACATCTTTGCCGACAAGGCCCATCAAGCGGCGTTTGCCAAGCAATATGGCTATGCGCTGGCAGTGCCGCAAACGTGGGCAGAGTTTCGCGATATCGCGGCTTACTTTCACGGCAAAGACCTCAATGGCGACGGCGAAACCGATTACGGCGTATCCATGCACCTGCGCGCCGGGGCCCAGGGGATGTTTCACTTCATGTCGTTTTCGGCTCCGTTTGTCATCGGTCCCGAAAACCGCGAGCATTACTGGTTTGCCCCTAAATCCATGGACCCCCTCATCGACAGCCCAGGGCACTTGCGGGCCCTAGAGCGATTTGTCGAACTGGTACAATACGGTCCGCGCGATATGCTCGAATGGGATCTGGGACGCTCCTGGGACCTATTTCTCGAGGGCCGCGCAGCCATGGCCTTTACCTGGGGGGATTTGGCCGTACTCGCTCAGCAGAAAGGTAGCAAGGTCAAGGGCAAGACCGGCTCGGCGATGCTGCCCGGTACAATGTCGTATTATTCCATTGATAAGCAGCGCTGGATCGACACCACCAGCCCCAATCGCGTGGGCAATACCACGGGGGGCTCCTGGGGCGGCGTTATCAGTACAAAATCGAAATACCCAGAAGCGACCTACTATCTCCTGTCGATACTGGCCACGCGAGAAAAGGGTATTTTCTACGCCACCCGCGGCTCTGACGGCATTGATCCCGGACGCACGAGCCAGCTCTTACGACCCCATGGCACGGCCGACATTGCGCAATTCTTAAAGTTGGGATGGGCCGAAGAGGACGTGCGCGACTTTCATCTCGCCGTAGCCAGCTCCTATGCAGCAAACGAACAATTTCCCTACTTGCGCATTCCCGGCACCTTTAGCTACTGGCAGATCTTGGACGCCAAACTCTTTCTCGCCGCCTCTAAGCAACTCTCACCTGCCGAGGCCCTCAAAAGTGCCAAAATCGACTATCAGATCGTCATCGATGAACACGGCCGCCCCGAACTCGCCCGCATCTATGCCCGCTCGCAGGCGGGCCGTCAATAATCGACTTCGTCGCCCACAGGCCCGCTGGCACTACAAAAACCGCGCCCGCAACTCTTCATCGATCGGCGCGGTCGCATAGATTTCGGGATAGCCGAGTTCACTCTGCACCACGTCGAAGAACGCGCTGCGTCCGACATCTTGCCCCTGCAGCCGGCTGGCCAACACATCGGCCACCGCCAGACCGCGACTGAGGGCGATGACGCCGGGGCGCTCAATGAGGTCATAGTTGCCCCAACGGCTGCGATATTGACCCTGGCGATCCCAGCGCACGGCGACATCGAGCGCTTCCACCAGGCCGTATGAGGGAAATAGCGCCCCGTATAACTTGGCCAAATCGCAGCAAACCCGCGCCATATAGCTAATGTTGGGTCCATGCCATACCGTTCGCAGCGGCATCGGCAATAGGCCAAAGAGATTGGCCAGGCTCAAGCGCGTGGGTCCCTTAAAGCGAGCGAGACTGATAAATGGCGTCCCGCGCAAGGCAAACAGGCGGCGCGGAACATATTCCATGATCTCGCGGTGATGTAACTCAATTTGGTGCTGGTCCAAGATCGCTTGGATCTCGGCCGCGGGCACGCAGTCCTCATCCCACCACGCTTCCGTCACATTGATGTAGCTGGCCCGATGGCGTTCAAGCACCTGGGCCAGCCCAGTCTGCCGCCAGTAGACTTGGTCCTCCTCGTAAATCCATTGCCGATTCTCCCGGCTATCGCGCTCCCAGTCCCAGGTTACATCGCCGCCATTACGACTGGAGGTATGGCCTTCAATGACATGGGCGGGACCCGGCAAGGCCCCCAGCACGGCATCGAGAACCTCGGGGCCAATATAGGTCCCCGGCGCGTATCCATGACAGCTGACTTTGACCAAGACCGGGCCACGCTCAATCCCAATCGCGCGCAATATCTCTGCTAAACCACCTGTATCGCGCACATCGACGATCATGCCTTGCGCGGCACCGCCATCGTCGCCGTCGTCGCCACTGTCACCGTCGCCGCTGTCATCGTCGTTATCGTCACTTGGACCGCCCCTTGCGCCCAGCCGGTACACCTGATTGCCCCCCCCAAGTGGCCGCCGCCTGGCCGATACCCGCCGGCTGCGGCGCACGCGCACATGGGCGTCCCATAGGGTAAACATCTGCTGCCATAGCCACGCGATCACGCTCGAATGAAGACCCAGCGGTTCGGCGACGGGCCAACTCTGCGCCTCCAGATGACGCTTGGCGAATTCATCGCAAATCACCGCCAAATACCCCATATGGGTGGCGTGCCACAGATAATGGGGCACGATAATCCAGCACAGACCATCGACGGCGCTGGCGGCCAAACAGTCGCGCAGGGTCTCGGGTAGAGAACGCCGGGTATGACGCAAAAACGCCACCTCGCCCCGGCCCACGCCCATGTGCTCCCAAATCAGTCGCATGGCCTGGTAGGCCCGCGCGCGACTGTCGGCATCGCTATCGCCGGCGGCCACCAAGAGTACGCCCAAGCGATTGCGGTCCGGCATCGGCGCTCCTACCACAGCCGAGCCCGCCGCGGGATCCGGTCCGCCACCGGCCAATCCCTCGGGATGGGTGGTCTCTTGCATCAGCCGACCCAGCGCGGCCGATGCCTGGCCCACAAAAGCCCCCAAGAGCGCGGGATCGCACGGATCCGGCTCACTGTAGTGGATGGCCAAATGGGGATAGGCACGCCCACTATCGCGCGCGCACGATGACAGCAATTCCTTGGCCGGCAGCGACAGGCCCAAGCTGGCGGGGACCACAAATAGATTGCGCTGGCCGCGCGCACCCGCACTGGCGATGACGTCTGCCAGGGGCGGCAACAAGTGCTGGCGATGTGGACCGCTGCCCTCCCCACCTGTGCCGACCAAACCGACGCCGATTACTGTGTCATCGCCTTGAGCGCTCGCGAGTCCACTGTCACCGCCACCAGCCAACGCGCTGGCCGCCGGCGGCCGGCTTACAGCCGGCGGCCAGCTTACAGCCGGCGGCCAGCTTACAGCCGGCGGCCAGCTTACAGCTGGCTGCAAGCTCGCCGCCGTCACCTCGGCCGACACCCCGAGATACCGCTGACACTGCCCGCGCAGCGCTGCAAGCAGGCGGGCGACATAGGAAGCATCCGGCGGCGGCTCGGCAATGGCCACCACAAACTGAGCCGCGGCGGGTGGCGGGGTCATTCGCTCTGTACCCCCGGGCCAAAATCGGTGTCGTCAGGCGTTCCCCCCGACGCGTTTTGTGCGTCTGTCGCCGCCCGCACGCTGCGCTTGCCGCCGATGCGGTCGTGCTTGACCATGGTTCCGAGCACGTCGCATACCGCCCGCAGCGCCAATAGCGAGGTAATATCCGAGACATCGTAGGGCGGCGAGACCTCGACCACTTCCATGGCCACCACCCCTTCTTTGGCCACACCGCGTATCAGCGACAGCATCTCACGGGGCAAAAATCCGCCCGGCTCCGGCCAACCGGTACCGGGGACAAAGCCGGCGTCTACACAGTCGATGTCGACGGAGAGAAACACCGCACTGGCCCCCTTCCACGCCACCTCCAACGCGATTTCAATGGTCTTATCGATGCCGATGGACATGATATCGTCCACAGTCATGATAGTGGAGCGCATGGTGCGCCCATGCTTCACGCCCGGACGCGGACTCTGCCAACCACCAATGCCGAGCTGCACCAAATTACTCGGCGGACAGTTGGCGATATTGGTGGCGTGGAACCAGGGACACGTATGCATGATTTCATCCATGTCTTTTTCCTGGGTATCCACGTGGCGGTCGAGGTGGATAATCCCCACTTTGCCCTCGACGCATTCGGCCACCGCGCGCGCCGTGGGATAGCCAATTGAGTGGTCGCCGCCCAAAATCACCGGCATGGTGCCGCTCGACAAGATGTGGGCCACCCCTTTGGTGATCTGATCATGGGCCTTGGTGATATTGCTTGGGCAATAGATATCGCCGACGTCACAAATGGCCAACGACTCCCGCAGATCGACGCCGAGCTCAAAGCTGTAGGGCGTGTACAGCCCCGAGATGCGGCGGATGCCTTCGGGGCCAAAACGCGTGCCGGGGCGATAGGTGGTACCGATATCAAAGGGCGCACCCACGACGGCGACATCGTAATCGCCGACCGCGCGCACATCCTCAAGATAGGGCATCCGCAGAAAGGTATTAATGCCTGACCAGTGCGGCAGTTCCGAGCGATCGAAGCAACTAATCTCCGATTTATCCTCGATGGAGTCGGCGCATTCGAGACCGAAGAGCTTGGCCCGAGCTACGTCGGCCTGCCACTGATCGTCGGGTATGAGCGCCTCGGCATCCTGGGCCTTATAGCCTTCCATACCGGTGACATCGGGAAGGGAGCGATTGTGCTGGCGATGATTGGGGGCGTGGCGCTTGTAGAATGTCATCGGCGGCAACTGTAGACCGAATTCCCGCTCACCGTCTATTTACTGACCCACCTCATATGGCCGATTGCGCCGCTATTCTAGCAAAATGCCTCCGGCCGCCGTGGCCGGGGAACCATCGGCCTATTCACCGGCCAATTCGCCGGCCAATTCGCCGCCCAATGCGCCGTAAGGCGCGGCATCTGGGTGAATAAGGGCTTCGAGGCGCTCCTTGATCGCAAGAAAGTCGTCGCGACGCAGATCTCGCGGCGTGCGCGGCCGAGAAAGTGGCACATCGACCATCTTGAGCACCCGCCCGGGATGAGGACCCATGACCAGCACCCGATCCGATAAATAGACCGCCTCGTCCAGATCGTGGGTAATAAAGAGTACTGTCAAATCGACCTGCTTCCATATGCGGAGCAGATGCGCCTGCATATTGGCCCGGGTCTGGGCATCGAGGGCGCCAAAGGGTTCGTCCATCAGCAAAATACGGGGCTCGTTGGCCAGCGCGCGCGCAATCGCCACCCGCTGCTTCATCCCACCCGAGAGCTGGCTGGGATAATGGTCGGCGACATGCTCAAGGCCGACCAGCGTAATCCAACGCTCGGCGGCATCGCGGGCCACTGCGCGACGCTGTCCTTTCATGCGCAGGCCAAAGGCCACGTTGTCGCGCACATCCAGCCATGGGAATAGCGTGTACTGCTGAAACACCATGCCGCGCTCCGCACCCGGGCCGAGCACTTGGTGGTCGTCGAGGCGGACTTCCCCCGACGAGGGCTCGTCCAAACCGGCAATGATGCGAATCAACGTCGACTTACCACAACCCGACGCACCGACCACGGTGAGGAATTCCCGATGATGGACATCGAAACTCACGTCGGCCAGGGCGGTAAACACCCCGGCACCGGTTGCAGTGGCATAGTGACGACTGAGACTGTCCACGTGCAAGACCACTGTGCGTTCGCGAAGCGCGGACCGATGGCCAATTTCATTCTGCATGGATTCGCTCATGACGGCTCCACTTCGCCACTTGAGCCGCGCAAACCCGAAACCGAAGCCGCCGCCGGCTGGGCCGAAGCCGCCTGCCGACGCCGAACCGCACGCCGATGAGCCAGCCAGTGATGCCAGCGCGTGCGCCCGTAGCGCCATGGAAATAAGAGCCGCTCCAAGCGCGCCAGCAATTGATCGGTACAGAGGCCAATACAGCCGATGAGAATGATGGCCGCATATACATTATCGAAATTGCGATAGCGCTGCTGCTGATAGATAAACGCGCTGATGCCCGACTTTTCGCCGATGAGTTCAGCCACCACCAAATACGTCCAGGCCCAGCCCACGAGCACCCGCATATCGCGAAATAGATTGGGCAAGATGCCGGGAACCACCACGTGAAACATCAGCTGATGGTTGTGGGCTCCGAGCGTTTGTCCGGCCTCAATGAGGGCCGTATCGGCCCGGCGGGTGGTATTGGCCACCACCAAGACCATCTGAAAAAACGTCCCGATAAAGACAATGGCGATTTTCGGCCCATCTTGCAGACCCAAAATGGCGACCGCCAGCGCGCCGAATACCGGCGCCGGCATGTAGCGAATAAAATCGACAAACGGTTCGAATAGGCGCGAAAACACGCCAAAGGCGCCGCACAGAATCCCCAGCGGCAGGCCAAAGAGGGCCGAGTAGAAAAACCCCCAAAAAATAATGCGCCCGCTATGCCATAGACTCTCGTGCAACCAGCCATCACCCGCTCGCTGCGGCGGCGTGGTAAATCCGGTATAGAGCGCGGTGGCCACTTCGTGGGGGGCCGGCAGATAAATGGGATTGGCCGGCTGGCCAGTGGCCAACGGACGACCGGCCGCAGCCAGCTCGCGGTTGCGGGCAGCAAAAATCTCTTCGTCGACCAACTGCCCTACTTGAATGTAGCGGTATTTGCCCGGGGCCGCGGCGTCGCCAGTATCGGTGACGACCACCAACGGATGCCAGAGAAAGGGCACGTAGCTCACCGCAGACCAAAGCAAAAGCGGCAGCACAAACGCCGAGATCATGAGGGCAGTGCGCGCGCGGCCCGAGGGCTCGCTGCGCACCCTGAGCCAATCCCGCCGTGCCTTCATTGACCCTGTTCCATTTCGCCATGCACCTCTTGCAAGAGCGACGCATCCAAATAGTCTGCGCTATCGAGGGCCGACTTATACACCCCATTGGCCACTTGAAAGGCGCCGACCACTTCGCTCGAGCCATACACCGAAGCCAGGGGGCTGTCGGCTTCGGCCTTGGCGACAAAATGCTTCAAATTCCCGGCCAGGCCCAGAAAATGCGTGCCCGCCATCAGCGGCGCATAGCGCTCGGGCGTAAGCCCCACACGCGCGCTCATAATCTGTAACATCTGCTCTCGGTTGCCCTCGTCGGCGATATAGTCGGCAATGCGCAACCATACGCGCAATACTTTTTTCCACGCCTCGCGGTTTTCAGCCAAGCTATCGGGGTTCACGTACAGCAAGTCGTAAATGAGGCCCGGCACATCCGCGCTGGTGAAAATGGCCTTGGAGCCGGCCAGTTCCCTAAGTGCCTGGCCGCTGTTGGGTTGCCAAGCCACAATGGCGTCGGCCGCGCCCGACGACAACGTCTGCGGCGTCTGATCGGTGGGTACGTTGACGATGGTGACATCTTTTTCGCCAAGCCCCGCAGACTCCAGGGCCTTGAGTAGCAGCAGATGGCTCACAAAACCGACTTCCACGCCAATTTTTTTCCCCTTGAGGTCGGCCACCGACTCAATGCCCGGCCGAGCAACGACCATATCGTTGCCGTTGCTATAATCGTTGATGAGAATCGCCTTACTGGGCAATCCGCTCGCGCCTACCACCAGGGCATCGCCATTGGTCATGGTGACCGCATCGACCTTGCCAGCGCTAAAGGCGTCCATGGACGGCACATATTCGAACCACTTAAAATCGACGCGAACCCCCTCCTCGGCAAACCAACCTTTTTGCACCCCAATGTCCCAAGCCACCCAACCCGGCCAATCACTGTAGGCGATCGTGAGCGGCGCATCCGGAATCAGCGCCTGCTTGGCATTGGCGGCATTGGTCGAGTTGGCCGAGGTCTCCGCCGACGTCACCGTACCAGCTGGTTCGCTTGTCTTCTCTGCGCAACCACTGGCAGCGCCCATGACGGCGACCATGACAGCGCCCGTAACAACGACAGCGCCAGCGCGTGACGTGATAGACATAGCGGTGGCGATTGCAGTAGAACGCGGGGGGACATGAATGGGATTACACACAGACTAGTAGCCTCCAGAGAGTTTTGTGAGAAAGGGGCGGCGCATGTATATACGAATCTGTCTTAACCCGTGTGGCCTGCGATCTCAAGTCACGTGGGAGTTCATCCCCGCAATCCGCATACCCCTTCCCTCATGGGTAATCATGATGGGCAACAATGACGCGTCATCACGGCAAGGCACAATGATGTCCAATATGTTACCAAGCAGCGTCTAAAACCGACATCATCGCCCTGCACTGGGATGACAAATCGCTGTTGTGATGCGTGCCGTGAAAAACAGTGCTGGCCACTGGCTGGCCCATCAACTCTGACGCGCACGTAGCGCCTCTCGCTTGGCTTCCAGACGAGCCTGGACCTCAGGCCGCCCGAGTACACTTGCCCGCTCAGCGCCGCGCTCCAGCCACTTCATACTGCGGCCAACGGCGCCTGCACTCAAGTAGGCACGGCCTGCCGTCAATGCGACCACCAGACTGCCGGTCTCTTCTTCATGACGGCGGAGAAAAATCTCCTCGGCTTCATCGTAGTCGCCATTGCGCACCAAAAATCCCGCGAGACCATCGCGCACCGCATCCACCCGATCGCGCCACATGGGCAGCTGCGATGGCGCAGCACAAAACGCGTGGCAGAAGTCGGTATACACCGCTTTGACTAGCTCTCGATCATCTCGACCAAGGGTCTCAAGCAGGCGCAAGAATTCGCCATACACCAGCAAATCATCGACCTCGGCCCGCAGCACGGCGACCACAAAATCCAGCGTGAGCGACTCGTTCTGCACCGCCGCCGCCGCCAGGGTAGCCAACTCGATGGCATGGACGGAGTTGCCAAATTGCGCTTGTCCCGCAATAAGACCGCCCTCGCGAATTACTTCGCCAACCCGTTCGGCCCGGGCCACGTGTTCGGCAATCCGGGGCCATTCATGGGCCTCAATCTCGGCAGGCGCAGGCGGCGGGGCAAACACTGGGCGAAAATGCTCTGCCCACACCGCGCGGTGTTGCTGTAGAGCAGCGCGCGCCGCGCTGACGACCTGGGGCTCGAGCCAGCTGATCCGCATGGACCCAGTGTAGCGCATGGCGGGGCTATTTTGTAGGGTGCACCAACCCTAGCTAGGGGATAACTTATCGACTTTTCACCGTTTTTGCGATTTTCGCGCGTTTATAACCGGCTCGTGCACAACACGGCATAGACGGTGGGAACCAAGGTGTTCACGCCAGCAGGCACACGCCCACGCCGCGTGTGGCCGACAGAATCACGCCTCGGACCAGCGAAGCCCGTCGCTGGACGGCACCAGACCACGCTCAAAAATCGGCACCGCGGACGCCGGCTTGGCCACAGTCGGTTGGTCGCGATTTTGTGCGCTTTGAAACGAGCGCCACATCTCTTGCCGCTCGCGGAAGAACGTCTTCCCCCACGCCTGCACCTCTTTGCGGGTATCTGCGGAAAACTCGGATCGCCCCATTGCATCGCTGAGCTGAGCCAAACGCCGACTCTGCGCCTGCGCCGATTGCACGAACGCGGCAGCCCCTTGAAACATGGGCTCACCCGAACTCGACAGCCCGGCCACCAGGCGCACAAATGCTTCCCGCGAGTTGCCGGCCACATTGAGGATTTTGCGCGCCTGCCAAAAGTACGATTCCTCGTCTTGGTGCATCTCGTAAAACCCCAGCAAAAACTCGTAGAACACGCCATACTCGCGGCGATAGCGCATTTCGAATTCGGCAAAGCAGCGCGCTTCATCGAGCTCACCACGCAAGTACGTATTCCCCAAACAAGTGTTAATCGACCGCGCCGCCAGCAGACCGGCATAGGTCGCGAGATGCACCCCAGAGGAAAACACTGGATCGATAAAACACGCCGAATCCCCGACCAGAACCGCGCCCGGGGCGCAAAACCGGGTATTGGAGTAGGAAAAGTCGCGCAAGACCCGAACTTTGCCAAATTCGCCTTCTGCAATCCGCTCCGCGGGCGCCAGCATGTCGCGGATGAGGTCGCATTCGCCGATATACCGGTCGAGGGCCGCCTCTGGGCCCAGTTGATTGATGTATTCGGCCTGCTCCACGGGAACCACAGCACCCACGCCGGTGACTTCGTCGCTGAGCGGGATAAACCAAAACCAACCGCCAGCAAACGCAGCCGAGATAATATTGCCGCGCTCAGCCTCGTCGGGGAGGCGAGCGGCGTTTTTATAATAACCAAAAAAGGCCAAGTTGCGAAAAAACGGGTCATACTCGCGCTCGCCGATCTTATTGGCCAACAGCCCGCCGAGACCCGAGGCATCGACCACATAGCGCGCTCTGGCGGTAAATGTCTGGCCGTTGTCGCCGGTTGCCTCGACCCCGACTGCGCGTCCGTCCTCAAAGAGCACGCGATGCACGCGGCAGCCCTCGCGGACTTCGGCGCCCTTTTTCTTCGCATTTTCAAGCAAAATCTGATCGAATCGCGAACGCTCCACTTGGAAGGCGTACGACGGCCGATCGGGAAATAGATTCGACTCCTGAAAACGGAAGGTCCACAGATC
>JAAUYH010118557.1_pt1 | contig 12500 bp, 7 predicted proteins | sample 7278061 | NCBI WGS metagenome assembly JAAUYH01 (sample SAMN14350203, study PRJNA611818) | marine sediment metagenome | isolation source: surface marine sediment (0.6m) | place: French Polynesia: Moorea | collected 2018-08
AAAAGTATTTTCTAGCATTTTTATGTCAGTAGCGCACAGAATTATTTTCGCTACCGTTCATGGACAAAGAACACCTGAAATCCCGTTCAAAATTGGTCGTCTTGTCCAGCTCTTGTAGAAACCAAGTATGACGAAAATAGCAGTAGAACTTACGGACTACGATTTTCTTCACGAAATTAGTTTATGATTAAGACATTATCATTGCCAACTCCAGGATCTTTGATGGATCCCCACTCATTATCGGTAACGATCACAAATAGCTGAACTTTTTTACGTCTCAAAGCTTTCATCCTCATTAAGTTTGCTTCCTCATCAGTATTTCGCACAGAATGTTTGTAGAATACACTTTCGATGAATTTTGAGCATCTGTAAGGAACGTTAAGCGGCTCATTTCTTTCCATAATCAGATAATTTGTACCAAATCATATTATCCTCGATAGTTCCGCGCTCATACCCCGTTCGAAATGCCAGTTTGAACTTCGGAATATGAAGTATTTCTGGAAGGTGAATCCCGAAAAAGCAGGGCGGATACGTAATTCTGCTGTATGTTCTCCTTTGCACTCCTCGTTTACTTCAATGAATCGCTTGCTTCGTACTATTCTAAAAGACGTGATTTCAAGTTTGGGAATCTCAAAGAAGTAGTCGAACCCATTCATTCTCATTATCTTTTAAGCGCTATATTGCATACTTGGAACGCGTTTGAAAAGTTATAATGGCTTCATCGACCGAATCAGAAGCCGTTAAATGTATGGAAAAAGATTTGGGTTCGAGGACTTTCAATAAGTTCTCTGTTTGAGATATAGAGCTTACCGCAAGCGGGAGCCGAACCTTGAATTCTGATGTGAGTGTGCGTATTACGCATGTGGATATTACTTGGAAGTCATTTATAGGACACCCGCCGTTTTCGAGTATTACTCTTTTATACGATTGTCTAATCATGTAATCTCCGATAATGAATTGAGCGACTCGTGTATCATCATCCAGGCCGCAATTCTCCACTTCTCTGCAACCACTGCCCGAAACGAAGTTGTCCTTAATTCATGCCGGAAAGTCCATGCTGTCATTGAGGCTATTCTCAGTGACATATTACACCTCGATTGCAATCTGTATTATGGCTACAATACTTCCATTACGATTGTACACGTGTTCGTGATGACCTCTGTCTTACCGTCTGCATAGGCTCCTCAACTTTCCACCAGTCCGAATCAAAAATGTCGCGAGTCAGAAAGTTTCTCTCACGAATATAAGTAGCCAGTGGATCAGGTATGTTGTTGTCTGAGCCATATCTCCATATCAGCTTCAGCTATTATTCATACAATAGAATTTCTGGTTTTTGATGGCCAAATTATTTATGAAGAATTCGAATCCATTTTTTCAATTTCCGACGGAACTGGTCCAGCCGAAACTGATCTTGCAAGAAGAAGGCACAGAATTCATGCGGTGAGTGTTTTGTTAATTTGTAAGCTGTAATACTATTTCTTTAGTCATGCACATTACAGTTCTGGATAAAGTGTGACCTTTCTTCTCTAAACCAACACTTGAGTGAATGCTCCACAGGCTTGTTGGATTTAAAACGTAGCAATCCTAAATTTAGTCCCAAGAAATACCGAAGGAGCAAGAAGAGGTAACGTAATCAAATAGTTTATGGGTTCATATATGCCACTATAGTATGTACCTCATTTCCATACTCATTTTAGTTTTAAGAACAAACCTGAACATGGCGTGAAAACTACTACACAAAGTATTTTTGTGTTCGAATTGACAGAAAATGAGGATTACGAATGACCTTTTGCTCTGCGAAATGAAATGAGAAAGCTATTTGTTATTAGTCTTGACTTATATTTGCATACAATGGCATCATTAACTAGGCTCACACTCCCAATAGAGAAAGTATCGCTATTGTAAATTAAATTTCATGATAAAACCTTTGTGAACAGGCAAATTTGACAACTCTTCGTTCTACGTAAACAAGGTGAAAGTCTTAAACATTCTCTGGGGTGAACGTAAATTAAAAGAACTTGATCTTCTTTCACTTCAAATGGGAGATCTTGCTATAGAGAAACTAATCATTACATTTAAAAACCAGCGTCTTTTAATATGCTACGTATGTATCGTTATGAACACACGGAATAACATGGAGGTAAAACCGTTACTGCACCCAGACCCTCGAGAAGTTATACTTTTGATTCGAGCCCGTCAACAGTAGAGAGAAACTAATAAATTGTGCCTTACTGGATCATTTAATAATTATATTTTCTCAGACTAGAATCAGAGCAAATAAATTATATATAATCCAAATAATATTTTGAATAACATTATAACTTTGGGGGATATCATTACTGTAAATATTGGACACATGTTCATTCAAAGTCGTTTCTGCAATAAATAATTTTTCTCACAGGGATCTAAAATAAAGTAATATGAATACTATTTTGATGTATTCACATTAAATACGTTTTTACGAGGGTTTGATAGTACCGATCATTCTTTCATCAATTTACCAACTCAGTTGACCTTGACTTCTCTGCGGTTTCGTATGGAGGGAAAGAAATGGTGCCTAGGGTATGAAAATTATGCAGCCTTTGTCATAGGAAGCCGAAATGAGGTACTAAAGAGCGAATGAATCAAACTGGCCAACATCTCAGAAGGTCGAGCCAGCATGACCACAATCACAAGTGTTGTGTTTGGAGCGTCTTGAAATTTACAGTACAGCAATTCAATAATTCAATAGTAATGAGAGCTTTCGTGGAGTTATTGCTGGCACAGTACAAAAAGGTTTGTGGAGCATGGAAGGTACAGCAGAGCGGTACTGATTAACAAAGAATGCCGCTAAATTAAACATATTCTCTAACAGCACTTATAAAAATGTTCGTAATCCAAGGGCACAGCTGCCGTGATTTTTATGCCGAGTCTTGAAGTCGCTGCCTCATGCGCGCGTTACTAATTTTCTTGCTATTCGTGTGTATAGGTCATGCCGACGATTGCTCGCCACTAACGCCCACAAACATTTCGTGCGCTGACTTTAAACGCAAGGAAAATCCTTTACGAGCGTATTGTAAAGGTACTCGACGCGAGAACGCTTTTTGGGCGTCATCCGAACAACCATTTGCAAACGCCTTACCGAATGAGTACACCAACGAGGTCAGATTTTTCCAGAGCACTTATGCTGAAGTAACTGAATTGGTGGTGAAGAGACGACGAGATCGAAATATGCGTAAAAAATGTGCCGACGATTACGAAAAACTCGAAGATGGTTCATCGAATCCAAATTGGTACGATGTGCAACGTAGCTGGCGATATGGTACCTTAGTGCATGAAGAGCGCATCGGATTACAAGCCCCAAAGTCCCAGTGCTTTACTCAGATTGAATTTGATACTTCGAAATCACGTTCAATAATGCAGCGAATGAGAAAGCTGAACGAAGGCCTTCAAGTTATGGCCAAAAAGGTTGCTGATTCTGCACGAAGAACGAGGAGTCTTACCAGTTTTTTCGAGCGTCAAATCGCTTGTTGGAAAGACGTAGTCGCACCAATGTCGGCAAATTCTACTGCAAACGCGTTAAAATGTTCCGTAATGAGCAGTGCGGGGGCTCGTCGTTTTGCGAATGGAAAATTTAATCTCAAGATCAGTGTAACAAACGCACCCATCAATGAACCACGCCCCGAGAAACAACGCCACTACTTTGCCGAAACTTGGACGTACGACGAAAGGAGCGATGCCGTACGTGCAGTTACTATACCGTCGTTTACTCGTGGTGAAGTGAATGGGCTACGTAATGACACTACAACCGGACTTTTTACTTGGGGTGGCACTGTAAAGATGTCTTACTTTATCAACATTCCACCACAGCATGATCCAGCGACGCGACGTATCAACGAGGAGACGAGCCATCTACAAGATACTATTCATGAAGATATCACTGTTTCCAACGTCGCAATACTCATACTTCCAGCGTTGTTTGCTATGATCCCTATCTCCAGTTTCGAACTCCCTACGTTGGAGGATGAGTTGAATAGGGTCGTGTTTTATTCGGCGGTCACAGATGTGGTGGCGACTCTACCTTTGTTTATTAAAGGCGTCGAACTATTAGTGCTAGCAACCAGACGGCACACAAGATGCACGGCATGGGCAATGGGTGCGGAGGGCGATGGTCTAGCCGTGGTTGAAATGTGGTGCGCAGACTGTGTGCATCACGCTTTCTTTGAGAGTTACGGTGCAGCTTTCATAGCGATTGCGTTTATATTTATGGTTCTCGGGATTTTTTTGGAGATCCAGGCTTTTCTGTGGGTGCGACAGAAACGATGGCACAGAAAGAGGATTGCTTCGAAATGGTGGGAACGTGCTGGCATAACTGGAGACCTTTGTACTGAGTACGACTGTTGTTGTCTTCAATGTGCTGCTGTTTGCTCGAGCACTGTCAACTCACGCATCGCTTACTTTTCTTACCGTCGAAACCTCGGCACGTATTGTTAATTCTCTGAAACTTGAAAGCCGTCGTGCTTTCACGCTGGAATTTATCATCAACTGCAACGAACATTCTAATACATTACATAATTTTCAATATCTGCAGGGTTCACTCCCGCGAATCAAGAGTCCAAAAAATGTGCAGATAACTCCCCAGGTTCCACGATGCTTACCCTGGTGCATGTACGGCGGGGAAGGGCAAAAAATGCGCTGTGTTCAAGTTGGATGTTTCCTTCTAAGACGTTCACCTCGGTATCAGGTCAGCGAAAGGTCTTCCTGGGTTGAAAGCATTCAACTAGACACAGTAGGCCTCCCTGTATTGTGTGTGTTCCACTATGTTTCACAATAATTACAGGTGTAGAATCACAGCAGCACTCGCTTTTCCATTATGCCTCGAAGGGTGCCTGCCCTATTGCTGTAGGATGATTGTGTGTATGAAAACACCTACTTCCATCACGCTCGACCTCAAGGAAGTTTCGTCACCGTTGTCGCTAATTGCGTATGTTCTAAATAAGACATTAGACAGTGTAATTAAGGTGTTGTTCCTTACTGTTGACATTTCGGGAATGTCAAGCAGGTTCAAGGGAGTGTGAGAGGGCAATGACCTGTTGACTTACGGAAGCCGAGCCATGCTATACGTCCGCGGCTACACTGTCTACAACAATGCGCCATTCAAATATCAACAAGCAATGTTGTCCTAGTTTCAGCGACAAAGTATACATCATCTCTTTTTGCACACATTGTTGGAGTTCTTCTTCATTGCATTCATGAATGGATTACTAATTGGATGTAACCCAATCTCATTATTTTCTGAGTACACAGAATACTCAGAATCTCATTTTGTATCTCAGCTAGCAAAAACAAGTACAGATCATTACACAGAAAGTTTATCTTCGTAACGTTGCGCTTTTTTATCCGCACAGATTGGAGACTCAAAGATAGATCAGGTGGGCAATAACTTCGTCAAGTGCAACGGAAAAGGATATGATAAGTTTCAGGTTATGACAGAGTCGAGTTCTAGAAAGCAAAGCATTTTCAAAAGAATTCTAGTAAACTGAATAATACACATGGAAATTAGTTTGTAGGATCAGTTGAACGAAGCAGTGGTGCTGATTATGAAATGAGATATGAAAAATTAGATTCATTTCTAGGGAAATCATTAATTTTATGGGTCTTGACCTGAGATACAAATTCAATCTGATAAGTTGTTAAATTGCTATACAACTCTTGAATCATGGTAAAACATAATTTTGAATATAGTACGTACCTAATCTAGAAAATGAATAAAGCAATCAATTACGGCTGGCGGCCTTTCCCGCCTAATTTTTACTGTTCTTGTTAAAATTTGTATCTTCTAAAATACATGGAACAGCATTCGATGATGAAGCAACCCATGGCCATACCTGTAAAATCTCGGGACTAACAGCTGTTCAATTGATTCTCTACAAGTATTTGAGCTTAATTTTCAACAATTTCAACATTCAATAGCAAATATTCTATTGTAATCTAATAGTTGCATAGTATTCCTCAAGAGCGATGGGCGAAACAGTGCGAATACATCATCTTTGGGATTACATCGGGGAAAAATTTGTGATTTATTCACTACTACTTCCACTTCGAAAGTTTTCACCACTAAAGAAAGAGCTTCCCTCAAATTTCAACGACAGTGCTTAAAACGAATAAGTTTAAATGTCGCTTTGTTTGTTTGAATTTATCATCGTCAGCGCTTAACAGCGAAATTCCTCTATTTACTCCCAAAAATTAGCAATGGAAGTGTTTTTGGTACAGCAAAAGCTTGAATCAATTATCACAACCTGGCTGAAATACATCGCCCATTATATACTGTACCTTAACAGGATGGTCAACTGCACTTCCAGTATTGACTGTAGTAAAGAGAAGTTGAACTGTACATCAACTCGATCTACAGAACCGATACGATTTTCCAGTTCCAGAAATTTCAAGACAAGGCAGATGCTCGGTATCCAGATCATTGAGATCTAAAAAATTACTAGCTTCATTCGTCAGCTGTATGCTCAATACAATTGTAAGATATTTTTTCTGAGGAATTCTCTAAATTTTCAAGATACGACTTTGTATTTTCCTAGTGGATAAAATATCAAACAACCATCAATAATGATTTTCTTATTTATCGTCTAATTTACCTTCATGCCTCCTACCTGACAATAGGTTCTTCTTTTTCATTTAAAATGTCCGCTGTGGACTGTTAGAGATACTTAGAAAATGCAAGTGTAAACGGTACATTACAGGTTTTAGTATTTGTGTTCTCAATCTTCCATAACTGAGCATATGATTCGTTGCAATACAATTAATCAGCATGAAATCGTTCCAGTGTTGCATAGCGCGAACCGTTTAGTGTATGGTGTGGAAAAACTCGATTGCTCGGGACAATCATGAATTTCTGTATTGCAGCTCGCATTGTGTTTCGGTTTTTTGTTCTCTGTGACTAGAATTCTATTATATATTTTAGCATGTTGAGTGAAGTCAACTCCTTTGAATTACGAGCTCTGTAATCAGGTCTAGATGATTTCAACTGAGTCATCTTGTTAATCAAATACATTATTTAACAACTTTCAAGAACTACTTAAAGATTACTTCCGCAACTTGGCGGACTTGCGAATAAAAAGGCAACACAAATTTTTCTACCGTTTCCTTGCCAAAGGTATGTACCATCGAAATGAATTCATTGGTCTGGCAAAATTTATGTGTAGCAACACGATTCACCAATTTCTTCGATAACATGCTGGCTAACTATGCACTTTCCTCTGCTTATTCGACGAAAATCATAGATATGCAGACATAAATTCGGCTAACGGAGATCAAATGCACTTGCAAACCTTCCTTTAGTCCAAGGTATGTCCCATTAACCTGCGCATTACACCTTTTGACAAAACATTTTCTATCTGGAAAAGTAGTGAGCTGTAACTACAATCTTATTTATTCGATGAACTGCATTTTTGTTCTAGAATTATCACAGTACTAACTCCTAGCTTAAGGTTTAGCTCAAGATCCTGTTTTTTGCATCACATAGTACGAAGTGCAGCTGTGCGGCATGTATGGCATAGAAAGTGGACGCCTATATCTAGGAATTCCGAGCCCAAAACTATTACCGAACAAATAGCACAAATTACTGTCCATTGCGTTGGCATCCAAAACAGATTAGAGAGAAGTGTTTAAATTTAGTAGCAAAAGACAAGTGTTCTTTCTGTTATACTTCCATTTCTCGATAGACCAATTTCATTTTAAGGCGGCTAGACTTTTCAATTCGCCATGTTCTTGAACCTATCATGTATTCATAATAATTTTATATTTATAATGTTTCGCTCATCAATGAAAAGATGTAGATTGACCGATACTCCAAGGGAATTAGAACAAAGGAGAATAATTATAGAATGCCACATTGTTGCAGAAACCATGAAACACAGCACTGACTCGAAACTTCGCAAGACTTTGTCACGCAGAAATACAATACTGTATGTACCCTCTTCTCTGCTCGGATACCTTCTTTCAAGCACAGCACCTACATCATTTTTATGTAGAATATCTTTTGATGCATTGATAATGCAGCCTGCGATATTCAAAACTCGAATACTGTCTCTCTCTAAAGGGACTGTTAAATCCTCTTGCAGAACAGTTTCTCGAGCTTGCACAAAGCAATTAATACAGTAATATTTTCTATAGTGAGAAAAAATCTTGTTCAATTCTTCAAAAGAGACAAGTTAATAGTTTCTCTTAGCTAGAGTTATTTACATAACCAAGTAAAACTTGGGCGGCCAAGCTCCAACGATTGCGCTTTCTCGAAATTAGTTATTCCTGTATGAGTCTTTTTTACAAAGATGCAGGTTCTTGAAAGTCATAGGCTTGATTACGCACTGTTATCCTTTCTTCCGGTTATTTTCATTTCATTTAAAACATCTTTTTTAATTGAGTTAAATATGCCTTCATTTTTAAGCTTTATTTTTATTGTTTACAGTTTTATGAGCATTGACTGCAGTGAAGGACTTTCAGAAAGCTCAAATTAAGTCACGAAAGAACCACACTACAGTTTTCTGAAAGCCAGAGCTGGAGCTGCCGGATGGCTGACAATAGTGACATGTTCTATCATACCTGAATCATGTTTTGAAACTTTCTAGCCCATTAGCTTCGCTGTTTGCGTCGAAATATGCCAAGCCTATTTTTCACTCTCTAGCTGACTTGCCTTTCTTGTCCATCACTTAAATCTAATTTTTTTGAAATATTCAGCAGTTTTTACTGGTATTCTCGAGTAGTTCGCACATCAACTACCATTTGTCATAGACGATCTTGCATTATTGAAACGTTATTTATAGGCATTTCGGGTCTATATTTTGTTGGTTTGTGATGGTGTTAGTCTTGGCGGTAGATAGGCATTCAAATCGATCAATTGCTGTACTCTTCGTATATAATCAACTGTATTGTAAAACAAACGTATTTAATGCGATTAAGAGGATCTGTATCAGGAACAGTCGAGCAATTTTAAAATTGTATGGTATATAATCGGTGTCTGAGTGTTTCACACAATAGTTGCAATTGATTCCATCACAGGTTGTGTAATTTACGTGTAGCTTGTTTTCGTAATTATAAGGCTGCTTTGGCTTTCTTTTGGCGACAAAAATTCTTTAGGAGTCGGCTGAATTCATGTTTAGCGTGTGCTTTACGTTGTGGTTCACTGGTTTCTGAAAAGGCTTCCCATTTACCAAATTGAAGTTATGCAGCATCTATGTAGACAAGTTGGCAGTCCAAATTCTTCTGCAGTACCTAAATGATCCTAGATGCTTTTGGTTCGATAGATGAAAGTATTCCTATTTAAATAATATCCAATAAAATATTTTGAAGTACTGCCTGATATTTCATTATGTACTTCATCCGCGACATTTATATGTATTCTAATTCCTCTAACATGCTTCGTATGTCGGCAACTAAAGCGCTTCATAGCTCTATAGCATACCTCTGAAAGAATTCAGCAGATAATAGGTTACTTGTATCCATTGCTTTTATATGAATGGAATTGAGAAATCAATTCAAGTGCCTCATAGCTCCATTCAAGTATGTATTTTTTCTCTTACAAGTGGAATACCTGATAAGAAGTCGGGAATATTTGATTCCAGGCTTCCTTTCCTCTGTTGAGTATCACAAATTCTTGAGTCAGTTCACTCGAACTTGACACATCTACATCATAGACATCGAAACCAACATGAACTATGTTTGAATGATCGTATGACTCATTCAATGAGCAATAGTGACTCTGGCTCAAGCACAGTGTACAAATGGAGAAATAAAATAATCATTATTCGACAATTTTCCTTAAATGTTTAAAACGAGACACGCGTCATGGATAGAGTACGAAGATGTCTCTCACCTGTGCAATGAACAGACAATATTGGCGCACTACCATTCGGAACACTGACGAACATGCTCCCTCCAAAATGCAAATGAACGTCCCATTTTCAAAATTATGATTACTCTAGTCCCATGACCTTAAACAAGTTCTTGTTTCAACTGTTTTTGGTTGAGATACATTTCGACCAAAGTTCCTGATCAGCTCTAATCATAATTAGAGATTATGACTATTTTGGATCGATAATCGACGAAAAGGAAGTACGACAGGATCTAGATCTGCACGCGGGTTACGAAATTTGAAGATTTATCTAAAGAAGTTCATTTTAGTCATTTTTGAAACATGTAGAAATGCATACAAATAATTGGCAGTTCAATAAGTAAGCCATTCTGAGCAGTAGTTTTGGATTCCGCAAGCTCTGAAATATCGTAACCCTCGAAAGTTGAGGCAAACTGCAATGAACATCAATAAATGGTCTATTATTAAGAAAGAACAATAAGGAGGCTAGAAAATTTTAAAAGTGTATCCTAACTCACCAATGCACTGCCATCTACTTTTCTCGAATTTTACAAGCCTATGAATGTGAGCCCTAGAATTTCAGCAGAATTGCTGGCGGCATAGCTGTCGACCATTGTGGGTTGATTTTGCCCGTTTAGTAACATCCAAAATCGATTCGTGTGCTTGGTCGGTCGAAATATTCTTTCGATTGGGAAAAGAAGTACTGACTCAGATGCTACCAGTTCATATTGATAAAAGGTCTTTAATCTAAGGAATAAACTCAATTGACAAATTTCTGTGGTCATAAAGTAGGCATAGAGAAATAGATGTATATCCTCCTCTTTCTATCAACTTCACCAAAAGTTCCGACTCTCTATGAATTTTTTGGTATGCTTTGGTAGCTCCGACTTAGTAAGCGTTCCTTCGATATTAATCATTCGGGAATAGAACTCAGTTAACTTTCATTGTAGTGCATGCGACAAGAAAACTCTTCACATAGGGTTTATGTCGAGTTATAAAGTTGTACGCTTTACAAGAGCGTATTATATTGCAATAAACTAACTGTTATTCATCCGAGCCGAAGCAAATTTCGAGAAACGCAAACGAATCATGAGCTACTCAAGTATTTTCGAGTTATTGCTCGAAATTTTTCTGCTTTTACTCCTGTTTTCGGAGATAATTTGGTTGATTCCGTTCCAATCCAAATATAATTTTAGTTCTACAAATGCTTTGAAATGCAAACATCAATATTATGCTACGCACATCTCTATGGATGGAAAATTACTGCTTGTGTACATTCCTATTTTACAAAGTGAATTATTTTCACACAATAGACGAAGAAAGTAGGCAGTGTTTTCAAAATTACCCTTCATAACTATCCATTGTTTTATTTTCTTCGCTGAAAGCGCAATAAGCAGAAGTTCTGTTGTCAGCCGCTCACATGCCGATTTCATCATTAGTGTTAAATTTGCCATTTTTAAAATCCAGTTCGATCCTTTATATGAGTTTCGAGCACATTGGTAATCAAGATTCCATACGGGTTGAAATTTTTATTCGATCTTCAAGACTTCTTTATTCAGTACGAACTAAAGAACGGTCAAACAACATAAAAATATTTCGCCGAAATAAATTATTCCATACTCAGGAAAAAGGAGTCGATTTCCAGTAAACATAACCAAATAAACAATTTCTATGTACTTCTTTAGCCTGTGCTTTATCTAAAACCGAGCGCAGATCCTTCACTATTGCCGCTCGGATGTGATTTTTTCCGATGTACGATTCTCGTTTTTTCTCCGCTTTTGAGTCTATTTAGCCATGGGCTTGTGGCATTCAAAATAGCTTTCTGAGTTTTTAAGTTGCTCAGCTCACAAGTATAGATTGGCAGCAGATATTGTTCTTGACCGGCCGAATCATTCTGGCAAGTCTGGTCGTATAGGCAGAAGGGCATTCTCTGAGTAGTTAATGAAAACAAAATTTCTCAGCGCTGTGAATGAAAAGCAGAATTAAGATGATTTTCATCTTCATAGTGAATTCTCATTCTAAACCTGACTAAAATAGTGAAGCACACCAAAAAATACAAATGAAAATGAGATTCTGCCGGTATAGACAGTATATAAGTTTCACGTACCTCCAAAAGCTCAAGGGTGCATAGATAGAGTCTGAAATGCTGGAAAGACTGGAATACTTCGAAGACGGATATATGACTGTCTATTAAGCTATGAAACGCTGCGAAAAGGATTCGTTCCGAACAAAGGAACCTGCTATGGATGTCGTTAATGAAAAAATAGGATGAATCGATTCTGAAACTACCGTTGCTGTGCAAGGTTCTATATTTATCTCATGAATCCGAATAACAGAAGTTCTTGACATATTACACACGGCTAATTATCTATGGAATCCTTTCTGTCGCGTATTCAGTTTTAAGTATCAATTGTCGATTTCCCTTGACATTTACTGTCGCGTTACGTTAACCATCGTATTCATGAACGTTTCATCGATAGGCTGTGCTCTTAATATGGTTAGATTTTCGCTAATTAAATCCTATTTAAAACGATTTCGCAGCAGTGTTTGCGCTACAGATGTAATGTCAAATTCTCAACAGTGAGTTTGTGACCTTCTCTGAAAGAATCAACAGAATACACGTAAGAAAATCTACTGTTTCATC
>JAAUYH010208506.1_pt1 | contig 12498 bp, 8 predicted proteins | sample 7278061 | NCBI WGS metagenome assembly JAAUYH01 (sample SAMN14350203, study PRJNA611818) | marine sediment metagenome | isolation source: surface marine sediment (0.6m) | place: French Polynesia: Moorea | collected 2018-08
CGCGATGAACTCGCCCACCGCGGCCGCCACCAGCAACAACACGAGCCCCGCGATGGCGGCCGACCGGGCGAGCCGCCAGATGGAAACGCCGGCGGCGCGCGCGACGATCAGCTCGCTGTGCGACGCCAGGGCGCCCAGCCCCAGCAGGCTGCCCAGCAGCGCCGACACGGGCATCATGTCGAACATGTTCAGCGGCAGCGACAGCAACACGTAGACGACGGCGTCGGCCAGCTGGTAGTCGCCGGTGCCGATGTTGTCGAGCTGGCCGATGAGATTGATGAACCCGGCCAGCGACAGCAGCACCAGCAACACCAGCAGCGTGCCGCCGATCACGGCTCGCGCGAGGTATCTGTCCAGCAACGTCACGGGACGTCCCCGGCCAACCGGCGGCGGCGCGCGCCCCGCCCTCCGGGGCTGGCCGGCGAGAGGACGGCCAGGCCATTCTGGGACACGAGCAACGCGATGGCCGCCATGAGCACCAGCCCGTGCACCCACCAGAGGCCCAGCCACGGCGGCACCTCGAGTTGTTCCACCCAGACCCGTCCGGCGCCCAGCAAATTGGAATAGAGGATGTAGACCATCACGGCGACGGCCAGCTTGCCGTAGCGGCCCTGGCGCGGCGTCGTGCGACTGAGCGGCACCGCCAGGAACGCAAGCACGGCCGCCGCGAGTGGCACCGACAGGCGCCAGTGGAATTCGGCAATGTGTCCCGGCTCGGAGGAGCCGATCAGCATCGACGACGGCAACAGCTCGGTCTTGTCGCTGGTCAGGTCGGGGGGCGACAACCGGATCGGGATGCCGTGCTCGACGAACTCGATGACGCGAAAGCCCACCGTGCCCGGTATGCCTTCGTACCGGCGCCCGTCGAACAGGATCATCGAGCGCAGGCCGCGCGCCGTATCGGTGCGCTGCTCGCCGCGCGCGGCCAGCGCCACCTCCACCGTGTCGCCGCGCCGGTTCTGGACGAACAGGTTGCTCAGCACGCCGTCGGCGTCCACGGACTCGGCGTAGAACACCGCGTCGCCGCCCACGGCGGGACGAAAGCGACCGGCCTCCAGGCTGCCGATCTCGGCGTCCTGCTTGGCCGTTTCGCGCAGCACGTGAATCTGGTTGGCGGCCCACGGGCTGAGGCCGAACGACATCCAGGCCATGAGTCCGGCCAGCACCAGCGCGACCAGCATCACCGGTCGAAACAGGCGCCGGGGTCCGACGCCGCACGCGTTGATGGCGGCCATCTCGCTGTCCTGGTACAGCCGACCGAGGGCAAGCATGACCGACAGGAACAGGGCGATGGGCACCAGAATCGTCAGGTAGTTGAGCGATGTCAGACCGAGCAGCGCGAGCACCGCCTCGCGGGGCAGCTTGCCCGCCGCGGCGTCGCCGAGTATCCGGGCGAACTGGTTGCTGATGAGAATGAACAGCAGCACGCCGGTCACCGCGGCCCAGGTGAGCGTGATCTCGCGCAAGATGTACCGATCGAGCGTGCGCAGCATTCGTGTCCTGCTTTTCGGGTTTGCGGCAAGCCTGTAGCGACAATCGCCTGCCGGCGGAGAATCTTGTAAACTCCTGCGCCAGCATCCGACGGCCATTGTACGACGAGCGACCAGTATATGGACTGCCACCGGGCCGCCCCGTTCCGGTGACGGTCGCGCGTCACCACCGGCACGACACGGCACAACACCTGTACCCTGGAGGGGGACGACCATGGACTATTTCGCCACGAGCGGGGCGGCGTCGCGACAGCGGACCTCCTGCGCGATCGTACCGGTGTACACCAGCGGCCCTCTGGCCCCGGCCACACGGGCGCTGGACGACGCCTCCGGCGGCCGCATCCGCAAGCTGATCGCCGCCGGCGACTTCGACGGCAAGAAGGCCGCCACGCTGATGCTCACCGAGACGGGTATTTCCGGGTGTGCACGTATCCTGCTCGTCGGCTGCGGTGCCGCGGAGGATTTCGATTTGCGTCGCTATCGCGTCGCCGTCGGCGCGGCGGTGCAGGCGCTGTCGCGGACGAAGATCGCCGATGCGGTCAGCTACCTCGGCGCCGACCAGACCGCGACCATTGGAGCGCACACGCAGGGCATGCAGGGCGCCCTGGTCGTCGAGGCGGGGCTCTACCGCTTCACACACTTCAAGACCGGTCGCAACAAGAGCACGGCACCGAGACTCAAGCGCCTCGGATTCGGCGTCAACACGCGCGCCGAACGCAACAAGGCGCTGGCCGGTGCCGGCGAGGGCTCGGCGACGGCCGAGGGGGTCAACCTGGCGCGCGAACTGGGCAACCTCCCCGCCAACGTTTGCACACCCACCTACCTCGCCCGGCGAGCGCGGGAGATGGCGCGCGGTCGCGGCGCGCTGAAAGTGAACGTGCTCGGCGAGCCGGAAATGCGCAAGCTGAAGATGGGCTCGCTGCTGTCGGTCACCGCCGGTTCGCGCGAACCGGCGAAGTTCATCGTCATGCGCTACACGGGCGCTCCCGCCGGGAAGCGACCGGTGGTACTTGTCGGCAAGGGCGTTACCTTCGATACGGGTGGCATCTCCCTCAAGCCGCCGCCGAACATGGACGAGATGAAGTTCGACATGTGCGGCGCGGCCAGCGTGTTCGGCACGGTCGAAGCCGTTTGCCGGATGCGCCTGCCCATCAACCTGGTGGGCATCGTGCCGGCGGTCGAGAACATGCCCGGCGGCAAGGCCACGAAACCGGGCGACATCGTGCGGTCGATGTCGGGTCAGACGATCGAGATCCTGAACACCGACGCCGAGGGCCGGCTCATCCTGTGCGACGCGCTGACCTACGCCGCCCGCTTCAAGCCCAGTGCGCTCATCGACATCGCAACGCTCACGGGCGCCTGCGTCATCGCCCTGGGCGAGCACCACTCCGGCCTCATGAGCACCGACGACGGCCTGGCCGGCGAGCTGCTGGCGGCGGGTCTCGCCGTGGACGATGTCGCCTGGCGCCTGCCGCTCACGGAAGACTACGCGCGGCAACTCGACAGCAACTTCGCCGACTTTGCCAATGTCGGCGGTCGCACGGGCGGCACGATCACGGCGGGCTGCTTCCTGTCGAAGTTCGCCGACGGTCAGCGCTGGGCGCACCTGGACATCGCCGGTACGGCCTGGAAGGGCGGCAAGGAAAAGGGCGCCAGCGGCCGTCCCGTGCCGCTCCTCGTGCAGTATCTGAAGAACCAGGTCTGACCGCACCAGTCCGGCCGGCCAGCGCCCGATGACCCGCGTCAGCTTCTACGTGCTCGGCAGCAGCGACGAGACCAGCCTCACCACGCTGGCCTGCCGCATCGTCAGCAAGGCGCGCGACAACGATCTTCGCGTGCACATCAACACCGGCACACCGGCGCGGGCGCAACTGATGGACGAGCGCCTGTGGACCTTTTCCCAGGCGAGCTTCCTGCCGCACATCCTCGCCAACGAGGTGCGCGACGAGAAGGACCTGGCCCGCCACCCGATCGTCATCGGGGTCGACCAGCCGCCGCCGGGCAAGCCCGAGATGCTCGTCAACCTGGCGCCGGACGTGCCGTCCTTCTTCAGCCGCTTCGAACGCGTCGCGGAGATCGTCGATGCCGCCAGCGAGCGCCGCCAGGCGGGCCGCGAGCGCTTCCGCTTCTACCGCGATCGCGGCTACGCGCTGGAAAGCCACAACCTGTGACCTGACACGCAATCCGGTGCCGCCCGCGGGCTATAATGCGCCGGCACTCGCCCTGGGATGCGGAACGGACAGCCGATGGAAAAGACATATCAGCCCGCCGACCTCGAAAAGCGGCTGTACGACTGGTGGGAGAGCAACGGCTATTTCGCGCCGGACGGCAGTGGCGACGGCTACTGCATCGTCATCCCGCCGCCGAACGTCACCGGCACCCTGCACATGGGGCACGCGTTCCAGGACACGATCATGGACGCGCTCACCCGTTACCACCGCATGCTCGGCCACAACACCCTGTGGCAGCCCGGCACCGATCACGCGGGCATCGCCACGCAGATGGTCGTCGAGCGGCAGATCAACGCCGAGGGCAAGACCCGCCACGACCTGGGCCGGGAGGCCTTCGTCGACCGCGTCTGGCACTGGAAGGCGCAGTCCGGCGACACCATCGGCCGGCAGCTGCGCCGACTGGGCGCGTCGGCCGACTGGTCGCGCGACCGCTTCACCATGGACGAAGGCCTGTCCGGCGCCGTGCGCGAGGTCTTCGTGCGCCTGTACGACGAAGGCCTGATCTATCGCGGCAAGCGCCTGGTCAACTGGGACCCGGTGCTGCACACCGCGCTGTCGGACCTGGAGGTGCTGTCCGAGGAGGAAGCCGGGCACCTGTGGCATTTCCGTTATCCGCTGGCCGACGGTTCGGGTCACCTGGTCGTCGCCACGACCCGCCCGGAGACGATGCTCGGCGACACGGCCGTGGCCGTGCACCCGGACGACGAGCGCTACGCGCACCTCGTCGGCAAGGAGGTCGCCCTGCCCCTCACCGACCGGAAGATTCCGATCGTCGCCGACGACTATGTCGATCCCGAGTTCGGCAGCGGCTGCGTCAAGATCACCCCGGCGCACGACTTCAACGATTACGAGATCGGCCAGCGTCACGACCTGCCGATGATCAACATCTTCACCGACGACGCGTGCATCAATGCCGACGCACCGGCCGCCTACCGCACGCTCGGGCGGCTCGAGGCGCGCAGGGAAGTGGTGGCCGATCTCGACGCGCTCGGCCTGCTGGAGAAGATCGAGGACCATACGCTCAAGGTGCCGCGCGGCGACCGCAGCGGCGAGGTGGTGGAGCCGTACCTGACCGACCAGTGGTACGTGAAGATCGCGCCGCTGGCGGAGCCCGCCATCGAGGCGGTGAACAACGGCGACATCCGCTTCGTGCCGGAGAACTGGTCGCGCACCTACTTCGAGTGGATGAACAACATCCAGGACTGGTGCATCAGCCGGCAGCTCTGGTGGGGTCACCGCATCCCCGCGTGGTACGACGACGACGGCAACGTATACGTGGGCCGCAGCGAGGACGAGGTGCGGCGCAAGCACGAGCTGGCCGCCAACCTGCCGCTGCACAGGGACGAGGACGTGCTGGACACGTGGTTCTCGTCGGCCCTGTGGCCCTTCTCCACCCTGGGCTGGCCCGAGGACACCGACGCCCTGCGCACCTGGTATCCCACCACGGTCCTGGTCACCGGCTTCGACATCATCTTCTTCTGGGTCGCCCGGATGATCATGATGGGTCTGAAATTCGCCGGCGACGTGCCCTTCGGCACCGTGTACATCCACGGCCTGATCCGCGACGAGGACGGCCAGAAGATGTCCAAAACCAAGGGCAATGTGCTGGACCCGCTGGACCTGATCGACGGCATCGACCTCGATGCGCTGGTGGCCAAGCGCACGGCCGGCATGATGCAGCCGCACCTCCAGCAGAAGATCGAGAAAGCCACGCGCCGGCATTTTCCGCAGGGCATCCCCGCGTTCGGCACCGACGCGCTGCGCTTCACGTTCATGGCGCTGGCCACCAACGGTCGCGACATCCGCTTCGACCTCGGGCGCATCGAGGGCTACCGCAACTTCTGCAACAAGCTGTGGAACGCGGCCCGCTATGTGCTGATGAACACCGAGGACGCCGACTGCGGCGCCGACGGCGGCGAGCTCGAGCTGAGCCTGGCCGATCGCTGGATCACCTCGCGGGTGTCGCACATGCTCGAGGCGGTGCACGCCGGGTTCGCCGAATACCGCTTCGACCTGGCCGCACGGGCACTGTACGAGTTCACGTGGCACGAGTTCTGCGACTGGTACCTGGAGCTGTGCAAGCCGGTGCTGATGGATGACGACAGCTCCGAGGCCGCCCGGCGCGGCACGCGCCGTACGCTGGCGACCACGCTGGAGACCCTGCTGCGGGCCCTGCATCCGATGATGCCGTTCATCACCGAAGAGATCTGGCAGCGCGCGGCACCGCTCGCCGGAGTCGAGGGTGCGACGATCATGCGTCAGCCCTACCCGCAAACCGACCAGTACACGCGCGACGACGACGCCGAGCGGGAACTCGACTGGGTGCAGCGCTTCGTGCTCGGGGTCCGGCAGATTCGTGGCGAGATGGACATCGCCCCATCGCGGCCGCTGCCCGTCATCCTCGACGGGGCCAGCGACGACGACCGGGCCTATCTCGGCCGCCACGGCAACTACCTCAAACGCCTGGCACGCATCGACTCGGTGGACACGCTGGCCGACGGCGCCGAGGCACCGCCCGCGGCCACTGCCCTGCTCGATCACATGAAGATCCTCGTGCCCATGGCGGGTGTCATCGATCCCAAGGCCGAACTCGAGCGGCTGGACCGCCAGCGGACCCGCACGCAGAAAGACCTGGCCCGCGGCGAGGGCAAGCTCGCAAACGAGAATTTCTGCCGGAACGCACCCGACGAGGTGGTGGCGAAGGAACGCGAACGCGTCGCTGCACTCAAAACCGCATTGGAGCGGCTCGATCAGCAACGAGACCAAGTGCAGGCGTTGCTCGACTAGGAGACCGAAGGCACGATGCCACACAGCACCACACTGAAAAACGTCGCGCCGAAACGCGTCGATACCGAGGCACTGGCTCAGGCCATCGCCCAGCTCAACACCATCATTCTGGGCAAGAGCGACACCATCCGCCTGGCGGTTGCCTGCCTGCTGGCGCGGGGACACCTGCTCATCGAGGACCTGCCAGGGGTCGGCAAAACGACGCTGGCCCACGGCCTGGCCACGGTGCTGGGGCTGAGCTACCAGCGCATCCAGTTCACCTCGGACATCCTGCCCGCGGACATCATCGGCGTGTCCATCTACGAGCGCGACGGCGGCGGCTTCCGGTTCCATCCCGGTCCGGTGTTTTCGCAGCTCGTGCTGGCCGACGAGATCAATCGGGCCACCCCCAAGTCCCAGAGTGCGCTGCTCGAGGCGATGGAAGAACAGCAGGTCACCGCCGATGGCGAGACCTACGCGCTGCCCGAGCCGTTCTTCGTGGTGGCCACGCAAAACCCCACGTACCAGATCGGCACCTTCCCGCTCCCCGAATCGCAGCTCGACCGGTTCCTGATGCGCGTCGAGCTGGGTTATCCCGCCGCCGACGTCGAGCGCCAGCTGCTGGAGGGCGCCGACCGCCGCGAACTGCTGCGCGACATGGCGGCCGCCATGGACACCGACGTGCTCGCCGGCCTGCAGGCCGCGGTGCCGGGCGTACACGCATCGCCGGCGCTCATCGATTACGTCCAGGACCTGGTGGCCTTCACCCGCGACTGCCGCGCGTTCCAGACGGGGCTGTCGCCGCGTGCCGCCATCGCGCTGCTGCGCGCCGCGCAGGCCTGGGCGCTGCTGTCCGACCACCGCGGTGTGCTGCCGGAAGACGTGCAGGCTGTGGCCAGCGCGGTCATCGGCCATCGCCTGCGCCCGGTCGACGACGACGGCCCGCAGACGCCCACGGAGATCGGCGCCCTGGTGCTCGATTCGGTGGCCGTCCCCTGAGCCGCCCGGGGCCGTGAAACTCACCGCCCGCCTGCGCCAGCGCGTTCGCCGCTGGGCACGCCAGCGCCAGGGGCTGGACAGCGATCCGGTCACGCTGCACCGGCGGCGCATCTACATCCTGCCCACCCGCCAGGGCGTCGCCTTCGGCGCCCTCACCTTCGTCATCCTGGTGGGCGCGATGAACTACAACAACAGCCTCGGCATTGCGCTGGCGTTCCTGCTCGGCGGCGTGATGCTGGTGACGATGCACCACTGCCATCGCAACCTGGACGGCCTTGAAGTGGCTTTCGCCGGCGTGGATCCGGTGTTCGCGGGCCAATCGGCCCGCTTCCGGATTCGCCTGAGCAACCTGTCCTCGACGCCGCGCTACGGGCTGACGCTCACCCATGGCGACCTCGTCTCCGGCGTCGCGGATCTCGACCCGGACGGCCGCGAGGAGCTTAGCCTCGACGTGCACACCACGCGCCGCGGCACCCTCGTCCTCGACCGCTACGGGGTGGCCACCACCTTCCCCCTGGGGCTGTTTCGCGCCTGGACCTGGGTGCACCAGCAGCCCGAAGTGCTGGTGTACCCGAAGCCCGCCGAGGAGGCGCCGGCCCCACCGCCGACGCGCACCGACACCGGGGGCGCACAGGACGACAGCGAGGGCGATTCCGACTTCGCCGGCCTGCGCAGCTTTCGCGACGGCGACTCGCCGCGGCAGATCGCGTGGAAGGCCTACGCCCGCGGCCAGGAGCTGCTGGTGAAGCAGTACGCCGGCACCGACGTTGCCACGCACTGGTTCGACTTCGAGCAGGCGCCGGGGGCGGGCGTCGAGCAGCGTTTGTCGACGCTGTGCCGCTGGATCGTCGACGCCCGGCGCGACGGCCTTGCCTACGGCCTGCGCCTGCCCGGCGAGGAAGTCACGCCCAACCTCGGTGCCGGTCACGACCGCCGCTGCCTGGGCGCTCTCGCCCTCTACTGACCGGTCGAACGCCGCATGTCCGCCCGCCAGCGCCAGCGTCCCATCACCCAGGCCGGTTTGTACTGGACTCTCGCCGCGCTCGCCCTGGCCGTCGCGCCGCACGTGCTGTACATGCCCGTGTGGCCGGTAGCCGCCGCGGTGGCGACGGCGCTGTGGCGCCTGGCCGCCTACCAGCGCGGCTGGCGATTGCCGCACCCGGCCGTGCGCGTGACCCTGGCGCTCGCCGGCTTCGGCTCGGTGCTGGTGGTGTATCGCAGCTTCAGCGGACTGGATGCCGGCAATGCGCTGCTCGTGCTCATGGTCGCGATGAAGCTCACCGAGACCCGCAGCAGCCGCGATCTCACCGTGCTGATGCTCATCGCCCTGTTCCTGGTCGTCACCGGCTTCCTGCACGACCAGAGCCCGTGGCTGGCGCTGTACACCGCGCCGACGCTGTGGGTGATTACCACTGCCATCCTGCAGGTGGCGCGCACCGGTCCCGCGCTGGCGCCCGCCCGGGCGCTGCGTGTCAGCGGCGCGCTGCTGCTGCAGGCGGTGCCCGTGATGCTGGTGCTGTTCGTCCTGTTCCCGCGCATCCCCGGGCCGTTCTGGGCCTTGCCGCAGTCGGCCGCCAGCGCGCGCACGGGTCTGAGCGATACGATGAGCCCCGGTACCATCACCGAGCTGCTGTCTTCCGGAGAGGTGGCGTTCCGCGTCACGTTCGACGGCGAAGCGCCACCGCCGTCCCAGCTCTACTGGCGCGGCCCCGTGCTGCGGGATTTCAACGGGCGCACCTGGACTGCGGGCAAGGCGTCGGCCCTGGCCCGCGACGTGGTGGCCGAGGGCGAACCGGTCGACTACGAGATCACGCTGGAACCGCACCAGCGTCGCTGGCTGTTCGCTCTGGACATACCCGATCGCCAGGCCATGCCCCGCTTCGCCATGATGGACAGCGACTTTCGCCTGCTCAGCCGCCGCTCGATCGACCGGGTCACGCGCTACCGCATGCGCTCCTACACCGACTATCGCGCCGATCCGACGGCACCGGAATGGCTGCTCAGGCGCGACCTGGCGCTGCCGTCCGGACGCAATCCGCGCACGGTGGATCTCGCCCGCGAGTGGGTGGCATCCGGCGCCGCTCCGCGGCAGATCGCCCAGCGCGCGCTCACGATGTTCCGGAACGAGCCGTTCGTATACACGGTCTCGCCGCCGCCGCTCGATCGCACGAACCCGACCGACGATTTCCTGTTCGGTACGCGGCGCGGGTTCTGCGAGCACTACGCCTCGGCGTTCACGGTGCTGATGCGCGCCGCCGGCATCCCCGCCCGGGTCGTAACCGGGTACCTGGGTGGCGAACCCAACCCGTTGGGCGAGCACATCACGGTGCGCCAGTCCGAAGCCCACGCCTGGGCGGAGATCTGGCTTGCCAACCAGGGCTGGGTACGCGTCGATCCCACCGGCGCTGTCGCCCCCGATCGCATCGAACGCAGCCTCGCCGATGCCCTGCCCTTCGGCGAAGTCATGCCGGGCCTGCTGCTCCCCGATTCACCGCTGCTCAGGCGCATCCGGTACGGGCTCGATGCGCTCAACAGCCGCTGGAACGACTGGATACTGGGCTACAGTGCCGACAAGCAGAAACGCTTCCTGTCGTGGCTGGGCATGAGCCAGCCGGACGTGGGCAAGATGATCATGACGCTCACAGTGCTGGTCAGTGTCATCCTGGCGGCGGTGTGGGGCTATCTCACCTGGCAGTCGCGGCCGGCGCCGCCCCCGAGACACGTCCGCGACTACCGGCGCTTCGTCACCAGGCTCGCGCGCCGGAAGGTGGTTCGCGGGCGGTCGGAAGGACCGCGCGACTTCGCCCGACGCGCCGCTGCCGCGTGCCCGGACCTGGCCGCCCAGATCGCCGACATCACCGATACGTTCGTCGCACTGCGCTACGACCCCGCACCTTCCCCCGGGGCGGGAAAACGCCTGACCCGGCTCGTCCGGCAGTTTCGCGCCTGACGCACTAGCCGAGAAACCTGTGGGAGCGGCTTCAGCCGCGATTGCCGGGGATTCGCGGCTGAAGCCGCTCCCACATGTGAATCGGCCCACAGGGGAGTGCTACACGGAGGCCAGGCGCCGGGCGTCGGCCTCGCCTGCCCTGAGGTTCACCAGCGACAGCAGGATGGCGCCGCCGATGAACAGCAGGGCGATGGCCAGTATCCCCAGGCGCGGGTCGCCGGTCATTACGGCAACCGTGCCGGTCAGCATGGGCCCGAGGATGGCGGCGAACTTGCCCAGCATATTGTAGAAGCCGAAGAACTCGGCACTCTTGTTTTCGGGAATGAGCCGCGCGTAGAACGAGCGGCTGAGACTCTGCACACCGCCCTGCACCAGGCCGATGGTGATCGCCATGGCGTAGAACTCCACGACGCTGTCCAGCCGGTAGGCCCACAGCGTGACGGCGAGGTACACGGCCAGCGCCAGGAACAGGCCGGTGCGCGCCCCGAGCCGCTTGCCGATGAGGCCGAAGGCAATGGCCGCGGGGAAACCCACGAACTGCGTGACGAGCAGCGCCACGACGAGGCTGTTGGCGCTGAAGCCCAGCGACAGCCCGTAGTCCATGGCCATCTTGATCACCGTGTGCACGCCGTCGATGTACAGCCAGTAGGCCAGCAGGAAGATGCCGACCTCGCGCAGCGCGCGAATCTCGCGCAGGGTGGCCGCGAGCTGGGACAGACCGGCGACGACCGCGTCGAAGCCGCTCGCGCGGTCGGCGGTCGGTGCTTCGTGCACAGCGCGCAGCAGCGGCACGGTGAACAACCCCCACCACAGGGCGACGCTCAGGAAAGACCAGCGCACGGCCTCGCTGGCGTCGGCGAGCCCGAACCACGCCGGCTTCATGCTCATGGCGATGTTGAGCGCGAGGAGCACGCCACCGCCGAGGTAACCGAACGCATAGCCGAGCGCCGATACGACGTCGTACTCGTCCGCGGAAGCCACGTCCACCATCAGCGAATCGTAGAAAACGATGCTGCCGCTGAACCCCACCATCGCCACGACGTATACGGCCATGGCCTGCGACCAGCCCCCCGCCGGCACGAAGAACAAGCCGGCCGTCGCGGCGACACCCAGTACGGCGAACACCGTGAGAAAGCCCTTGCGGGACCCGCCGCGATCGGCGATGGCGCCCAGGATCGGCGCCATCAGCGCGACGACGAGACTGGCCGAGCCGTTGGCCAGGCCGAGGCGAAACGTCGTCACCGTCGCCTCGACCCCGTCGCTCCAGTACTGGCGGAAGAACACCGGGAAGAACACCGCCATGACGGTGGTGGCAAACGCCGAATTGGCCCAGTCGTACAGGGCCCAGGCAACCACGTCCCGTCGCAGCAGCGCTTTGTTCAGCACGATGGTCCCTCAGTCATGACGCCCTGGTTCAGACGCCGGGGTTCAGCTCCCGCGTTTCGCGAAACTCCAGCTCCGGCCAGCGTTCGATCGTCAGCTCCAGGTTGACGCGGCTCGGGGCCACGTACACCAGCGCGCCGCCGTGGTCCACGGCAAGCTGGGCCGCGGCCTTGCGCCGGAACTCGTCGATCCTGCGCTCGTCGTCGCTCACCACCCAGCGTGCCGTTGCCACGCCGACGGACTCGAAGGCGCAGTCTACCTTGTACTCGTCCTTGAGCCGCTGTGCCACCACGTCGAACTGCAGGAGCCCGACGGCGCCCAGGATCAGGTCGTTGTTCGTCACGGGCTGGAACAGCTGCGTCGCGCCTTCTTCGCACAACTGCGCGAGCCCCTTGCGCAGCGCCTTCATCTTCAGGGGATCGCGCAGCACCGCGCGCCGGAACAGTTCCGGCGCGAAGCTGGGAATGCCCTTGTAGTGCAGCGTTTCGCCCTCGGTGAAGGTATCGCCGATGTTGATGGTGCCGTGGTTGTGCAGGCCGATGATGTCACCGGCCCAGGCCTCCTCGGCGTGCTGACGGTCAGCGGCGAGGAAGGTCATCGCGTTGGCAACCTGCACGGTCTTGCCCAGCCGCACGTGATGCATCTTCATGCGGCGGGTGTACGCGCCGGAACAGATACG
>JAAUYH010018656.1_pt1 | contig 12496 bp, 7 predicted proteins | sample 7278061 | NCBI WGS metagenome assembly JAAUYH01 (sample SAMN14350203, study PRJNA611818) | marine sediment metagenome | isolation source: surface marine sediment (0.6m) | place: French Polynesia: Moorea | collected 2018-08
GCCAGCACAAGAAATGAATTGGTTAATCAATCATCAACGGATGGTTGGTGCTCCTGAAGAAGCGATAGAAAAATACAAAACATTTGACTACAAGAATGCCAAATTGGAAGACCTGTTGCCCAAGATAAAAGCAGACGTTCCTAGTTGGTCGGCACCAAGAACCTTACTCTATCATGCCATTAAAATGTCTCAAGCTGACCAGGATTATGCAAAAGAAGAACAAGAAGCTGTAAAAAAAGCTGCTAAATTGTTGGGAGTTGAAGATGATATTACCTCGGCTCTAAATGTGTTAGTAGACATGGAAAAAAAAGTTGAGAGTATGCTGAAGGCACTGATTCAGACTGAAACTGTGTAGTTAGGCAGAATTATACGAAGTTCAAAACCACCGAAGATGAGATTGATTTCCAACAGTAATCAATCTCATCCGTACTTTAGGCGGTGGATGTTGAACGAGAAGGAAGTTTACTTCCGTGATACAATAGGTGAATCAGTACAAGATTTAAGAAGCAGTAACTTCTGCAACTGCGGGGTAAACACTAACCTTTTTACGGCTTTTACCCTTGCGCTCAAATGCTACCACGCCATCAACTAAAGCAAACAGAGTATCATCGCTACCGATACCAACATTATTCCCTGGATGGAATTTGGTGCCACGCTGACGTACTAGAATATTACCAGCACGTACAGTTTGACCTCCGTAGCGTTTTACACCGAGCCGTTGAGCATTAGAGTCACGACCGTTACGAGTACTACCTGTTCCTTTCTTATGAGCCATAATTCCCTCTTCAAGTTTTGAATTTAGTTTAATTAATTATTGGGCAGCAGCTTCTGCACTAGCAGTTTCAGGAGTTGCAGTGTCTTCTGAAGCCAAGACAGAACCATTGAGACTAATGGAGTTAATCATCAGTCTGGTGAGTTCTTGACGATGTCCGCGCTTTTTACGGGTTTTCTTCTTTGGCTTCATTTTATACACCAGGACTTTGCGACCTCTAAAATGTCGCATAACTGTCCCTTCTACTTTTGCTCCTTCCACCAATGGCTGTCCAATGTTGACTTCGCCATTGTGCTGCACTAGCAAAACTGATTCTATAGTAACTTTCTCATCTGCTGGCGTGGAAAGTAGTTCAATATCGTAAAAACGACCTGGTTCTACTCGTAGTTGTTTACCACCAGTTTCAATAATTGCGTAAGTCATGGAATTGTCCTTGAAGTTGCCGTACAGGTAGCTGGTTATTATGATTTTTACCAGCTTTTGTTATATGTCTACCTGATCCGAGCAGGAATTAGACAGACAGTCTACAATCATACTTGAAAAAAGAGGGTGGAGTCAACCAATATTGGATTTTAGATTGACGAGTTTGGAGGTAGTTAATAAATAAAAAGAAACCGGGTTTCTATAGGTGGAGAACCGAGAATTTGACTATGTATGCCAACAAAACCCGGTTTCTGGACTCTCACCACAGTTTTATATTTAAACATCCTGGCGTTGCTGAATTGAAGTATGAATTTACAGAATATACCTCACCCCCTTCCCCTCTCCTTACCAAGGAGAGGGGTGTCCGCAGGACGGGGTGAGGTTTTTATTGAAGATTCATACATTGATTCAGCAACGCCAAACATCCTCTTAGGTAGGATGTGTTACCGCGTAGCGTACGGCACCATCCTATAATGTTTTCGGTGCGTATAGCCCTAACCCTGAAAGGGTGGCTTACGCCAACGGGGATGGCTTCGCTAAAGGCTAAAGCCATAACGCACCCTACAAGTACTATTTGTACCAGTTGGATGGAAGAATCGCCCTTTCAAGATTCGCCCCTTCAAGATTCGCCCTTTCAAGATTCGCCCTCTCAAGATTCGCCTCGTAAAGAATCGCCCCTTCAAGATTCGCCCTTCCAAGATTCGCCCTTTCAAGATTCGCCCTTTCAAGAATCGCCCCTTGAAGATTCGCCCCTTCAAGATCCGCCCTTTCAAGATTTGCCCCAAAAAGATTCGCCCCAAAAAGATTCGCCCCAAAAAGATATGCCCCCAAAAGATTCGCCCCAAAAAGATTCGCCCCTCTCAGATCCGCCCCTTCAAGATTCGCTAAATTAAGTTCCGCCTCGTAAAGATTCGCCTCTATAAGATTTGCTAAATTAAGTTTCACATTTTGCAAATTAGTATGGCTTAAGTTTGCTCTGTATAAATCTTTTATGTCTAAAATACACCCTTCAAGATTAAGAAAACTGAGACAATCAAAAACAAGGGTATTTTCCTCTCCAATTCTTTGACTTTGTAACCTTGATATTAATGCTCCAAATGCTTGATGTGAATGCCATTTAATATTTGAAATTTCTTGCGTAACTCTTGCACAAGCATTTAAGACAGCGATAATTGCTTCTTCGGCATTTCTTGCTTGTCGCATTTCTTCATGGAAATTAGGTCTTTCTTTTAATCCTTCCATTGGCATTCCATCAGCCAACATAAACTCAATTAAACGGCACAATGTCTTTTGCCAATTAGCAACTTGTGAAGGATTTTGTGCGTGAATTATCCTCATTTGATCACAAATAAAACGAAACAGGTATTTATCCATCGCCGATGCACCACACAAAGTCGCCCAGTTAACTAATGCTGTTCGTTCGTCACACCCCTTGCGGAAGTTTTGCTTACGTTCTTCTAAATCTTCATGAATTAACTGGAGTCCTTGCACAATTCGTTTAGCTGCTAAATACTCACCAAAACTCTTGTGAGTAAATTCAAATGTTTTCTCACTTTGCCTAAATCCTCCACTTTCCCGGAAGTAAAATGCTGTTAGCAAACGAGTAATACTCGCTTTAGAATCTTCGTTAAAACTTTCTTGAAAGCGGTTTAAAATTCCTCGCATACCGCTGTTGTCACAATGATTTTCAATCTCTTTAACGGTGGTAGTTCTACCGTCTCCGTGCCAACAAGCAAGAGCAATTTCTTCCAAAACACCGATAAATTCTTCTTTTGCTATTCCCTCTGTTAAACGATATCCATGCTTTTCATAACCACGTTCGTAAACTGCATCTAATAAATCAGCATAGATTTCGTTTAGGTTACTATCTTCTGTAAACTTGATTTTACTTCGTTCAAAACTCAAAGCTACTAAGTAATTTAGCAAAGGTTGAGCTGTAATTTCCCGCAAATTCTCTATATCTAAATTTTTTGGTAATCCCTCATAATTTCTACCTTTTACTTCCCCATAAGATTTCCACCATATTTGTCTTTGGTCTATTTCTAGCAGCTTTTGTTCATCAACATAATTACCAGATTCTATTTGTTCTTTTTTGAGAAAATATGGTAGAATATGCAAAATTTGCCGTGGTTTTCTAAACTTGCTGCGATTTGCTTGTACAACTATTTCTCTTCCGGTAATTAAAACCTGTAAACAGCGAGTTTTATCATGATTAAATTGCGTTACTTTAATCCTGACTTCCTCCACAAACTCTTTAGCTGCTTGTTCGGCGATTTTTCCCTGCATTGATAGCTCATCCAAACCATCAAAAATTATTAGTAACCGTGACTCACCATTATTTAAATCCAAAGGATTATAAGGTAAAAAACCATCAAACTGAACAAACTCCCCTACAGATTTTGTTATATCACCTGTAAGATTAAATAAGTGAAGTGGAATATGAATAACTCGTATATCTCGTATTATATTTACTTTCGCTAACTGTGCAGCAAATATTTTTGTAAAAGAAGATTTTCCGCTACCAGGACCACCACTAATTAAACGTATGGCATCATCAGGATTAGCTTGCTGCAACCAATTTTCTAATTCCTGTTTCAGTTCAATTACAACTCGTTGATAATTTTTACCATCATTGATACCTGAATCTAATCTTTGCTTTGGTGAAAAATCTGTTTCATTCTCATAATAAGCACGCAGAGGTATATAAATATCTTTAAGACTAAAAGCTTCCAAAAACATTGGTTCAGCAATTCGTTTTTGTAGCCAAGCCTGATAACGTAACCATCCTTGTTCTACTTTATTTGCTTGAGTAAATGGCGTATCTAAAACTTCTTTAATAACAGCATAATCTTCGTTATTTTCTATCCACTGACTATTTAAAGCATTGACAAAGTAAGCAGTCAGACGATTACTAATACTCCTAGCTTCAACCTCCCTCTCAACGAAGTTTTCCAACCACTTACAAAAACCATCTTGAGCTGCTTTTACAATTGGTAAATCTGTCGGACGCTTAAAAAAATCATCATCTATAAGTAATTCTTCATTCTTGAGAGTAGAATTAAGTTGCTTGTATAAATCTTGTAAATTATCCGGCTTCCTAACTAAAAGTTCTTTATTTTCATCTAATAAATTCTGCATCCCTTGCATCAGAGAACGGATAATTAACAACCCAGCAATTTCTCCCGGTTTGCTATCAAGCCCTAGAGAACTAAGAATTTCTACCCCATTTTCAGCTAAATCATCCCACTTAAGAAAAGCACCATTAATAGCAGCTTTACTCAAAGAAGTAAAAAGTTCTTTCGGTTTTACCTTTATCTGTTTCTGTAACGCTGATGTAGGTTTTTCGACTTTAATTCCAATTTCCCTAGACATAGAAAAGTGACTAAATAAAGATGTATATTGACAATAAATAAATCGGCGGAAATAAATATAACTATGTTAGGAAACGTAAATATAGCCCTGAAACCTTTACCAATGACTAATGACAAATGACAAATGACGACCCTAACTGCTTCGCTTTATTTGTACCGACCTACTTAAATAATAAATTTTATACATTTTATCGTTTTTCTACCCCTCCGGACATCTTGCACCTGGGCTAAAAAGCGAGGCAGCGCGTTGCGGTGAGGTAGTGTGGTCTTGGGGGTTTCCCCCATGTAGCTTGCTTCCCCGAAGGGGTACAACTACCGAACCCGGAGGGAGGTCTCCTCCGTTGTAGCGACTGCCGGGGTTTCTTGCAAATCTCTCAGTCTCAAAACCTTAATTTTTCGTTTAGAAACCCGGTTTTTTTGGTCTTGCCCTTGAATGGTGCAAGATATGAGCCTCCGGACGGGTGAGACACCTATCCCACAACTCCCAACTTTGACTTTTGACTTTTGACTTTCCCTGTTCCCTATTCCCTGTTCACACATCTTGCACCTGGGCTAAAAAGCGAGGCAGCGCGTTGCGGAGGTCTCCTCCGTTGTAGCGACTGCCGGGGTTTCTTGCAAATCTATCAGTCTCAAAACCTTAATTTTTCATTTAGAAACCCGGTTTTTTTGGTCTTGACTTTTGACTTTCCCTGTTCCCTATTCCCTGTTCCCTATTCCCTATTCCCTATTCCCTATTCCCTGTTCCCTATTCCCTGTTCCCTATTCCCTATTCCCAGAAGGCACTTGATCCCATCGTCCATTTAACCCCTCAATTCCGATACAATCACTGTTGTGTCACCTATCTTCCCGCAAGCAACCATGAACAGCGAAACCCTCCAAACCACCACCCAAACCCCCGAACTCCTTGCACCCGCAGGGAATTGGGAATGTGCAAAAGCCGCTGTGGAAAACGGTGCAGATGCAATTTATTTCGGTTTGGATCGGTTTAATGCAAGGATGCGGGCAGAAAACTTCACAGAGGCAGATTTACCAGAATTAATGGAATTTCTCCACCGCAGAGGTGTAAAGGGTTATGTCACCTTAAATACCTTGGTATTTCCCCAGGAATTAAGGGCAGCACAACAGTATATCCGCTCAATAATTGCTGCGGGTGTGGATGCGGTAATTGTCCAAGATGTAGGTATTTGCCGTCTCATTCGTCACCTTTCCCCAGACTTTCCCATCCATGCATCTACTCAGATGACCATCACCAGTGATGTGGCTGTGGAATTTGCGCAGGAGTTAGGGTGTAATTTGGTAGTGCTGGCACGGGAATGTTCCCTCAAGGAAATTAATAAAATTCAACACTGCATGGCTTATCGGGGAGCCTCCCTACCTTTGGAGGTGTTCGTTCATGGAGCCTTATGTGTGGCTTATTCCGGGCAGTGTTTAACCAGTGAAGCATTGGGTGGGCGTTCCGCTAACCGGGGGGAATGTGCCCAAGCTTGCCGAATGCCTTATGAGTTAATTGCGGATGGGAAAGAGGTGGATTTGGGTGATAAAAAATACTTACTTAGTCCCCAAGATTTGGCAGGATTAGATGTTTTGCCGGATTTGGTGAAAGCTGGGGTCAGTTCTCTCAAAATAGAAGGGCGTTTAAAGTCGCCGGAATATGTGGCGAATGTTACTCGCGTTTATCGTCAGGCTTTGGATCGGGTAATGGAATCTCATGCAAAGGAGGACAGACACAAAGAACAGGAGAAACAACAACAATTGTCTACCCCCTCTTCCCCCTCTTCCCCCTCTTCCCCCTCTACCCCCTCTACTCCCTCCACTCCCTCCACATCTTCAGGCGATCGCTACAATTTGGAGATGGCATTTTCTCGCGGAATTTATACAGGGTGGTTCCGGGGAATCAACAATCAGGAGTTGGTACATGCCCGATTTGGGAAGAAACGCGGGGTGTATTTAGGCGAAGTTAGCAGCATTCACAAGCAAAAGGTAAATGTGCGTTTACAGGCACCTGTGAAGCCTGGGGATGGTGTTGTATTTGATTGTGGGCACCCAGAAGCCAAGGAAGAAGGAGGCAGGGTGTATGGGGTGGAAAATCAGGGTAAGGAGACGGTGCTGACTTTTGGACGCGGGGATATTAATCCGCGACGGGTACATGTAGGGGATAAAATTTGGAAAACTAGCGATCCGGAATTGGATAAGCGACTAAGACAAAGTTTTGCTGGGGATAAACCACAATATCAGCGTCCCATTTCTGTGGAAGTGCATGGGGAAGTGGGGGAAAATTTGGTGGCTATAAGTCGCGATCGCATCGGTCATGTGGTTCAAATTGAATCTGCAACTCCTTTGGTACAAGCCCATACTAAACCCCTATCTACGGAACTTTTACAGTCACAATTTGGTCGTTTGGGTAATACTCCTTTCTATTTACAAGAATTAAGCAATCATCTCCAGGGTAATGTAATGTTACCCGTGAGTGAATTAAACCGGATGCGTCGGGAAATTGTCTCGCGGTTGGAAGAATTGCGCAGTCAGCCGAAATTCTGGCGAATTAATGAACAAGCCTCTCTGGAAGATTTACTTCCCGTAGTTCCCACTCCTACCCCCTGTTCCACTCCTAATTTAATCGTTTTAGTCCGCAACCTCAAGCAACTCCAAGCCGTACTAGAAACAGGTGTTAAGACTATTTACTGCGAATTTGAAGACCCCCGCAAGTATCCGGAAGCAGTGCAAATGGTACATCAACAAAGAGAAGAGATTCAACAAAACACAGATAACGGTAGAAGCACAGAACAAACAAACAATATCTCTCCCCCCTCTCCCCTATCTTCCCCCTCTCCCCTATCTTCCCCCTCTCCCCTATCTTCCCCCTCTCCCCTATCTCCCCCCTCTTCCCTATCTCCCCCCTCTCCCCTATCTTCCCCCTCTCTCCCTCTCCCCACCATCTTCGTCGCACCTCCTCGGATTACCAAACCCAATGAAAACTGGATTTTAAAACAAGTACGTGCTTGTAATGCGGATGGTTATTTGGTAAGGAACTACGATCACCTGAGATTTTTTGCTGAAGACCGATGTATTGGGGATTTTTCCCTAAATGTTGCTAATGCTTTAACAGCAGACTATTTCAAAAATCACTTTGGTTTAGAAAGGGTGACAGCATCCTACGACCTTAACATTTCTCAACTAGAAGACTTGCTCCACACTTGTCTTCCCGAGTGGTTTGAGGTTACAATTCATCAACATATACCAATGTTTCATATGGAGCATTGTGTATTTTGTGCCTTTCTTTCTCAGGGAAAAGACTACACTAACTGTGGGCGACCCTGTGAAAAGCATGAGGTCAAATTACGGGACAGAGTTGGGACAGAACACATCCTACAAGCCGATGCAGGCTGTCGAAACACTGTATTTAATGGCACTGCACAAACAGGGGCTGAATACGTACAGCGTTTAGCTGATTTGGGATTGCGAAATTTTCGCATTGAGTTTCTCAATCAAACACCAGAAACAGTTAAGCAAACAATACATCTCTATCAGCAACTCCTGCAAGGCAAAATCAAAGGTTCCCAAATTTGGCAAGAGTTAAAACTGCAAAATCAAATAGGAGTGACTCGTGGTGCAATGGGTTTGTCTACAGCCAAAAACCACTGATAGTCACACATTCAAAAGTCATAGACGCGTCAGCAGCGGTTTCTTAACCCTTACCCTTCAAGAACACCTTTGGTGAACAGGTGGCTTACACCAACAGAAGCCATGACTTGTCTACCCACAGGGTAAGTCAAAAGTCATAGACGCGCTAGACAGGTAGTAGCTTCCCGGAGGGTGAGTTAAAAGTCAAAAGTTAAAAATGAGTAGCCTCTTGGAAAATTGGAAAATTAAATATGCGTCAGCTACAAACCTTGTTCCAGAGATCAAATTTGGTGTTGCTGAATCGATGTATAAAAATGATGTTGTGTAATTCCAAAACCCTTGTACGAGACATTGTAGTGCAACATCTCTACACTGGGATTCACACTTCAAATCAGCAACACCTAAAATTTTACCTCTGGAACATTCTTCTCTACCAGATGTTTAGTATATTTTCGGTTGTGCAAAATATAAATGTGAAATCAACATTATTTTATAGGGATTTTCAGTCTTTGTAAAATAAACTCTTGTGAGATAGATTTCTAGCTTGTCCTAAATATTACAACTAAATCTATGTATTACACTCAAACAAGAACCGCTGTATATGAAATTCCAATTCTCAATTATTCCACAAACCTCATCTCTTCCGGATAACCTTCTGTTTAGTAAGGAAAGAGAAAGGGATGAGTCTGTTGAGAATACAGTTAAGTATATAAGCGGATTTGATATTATCCAGGGAACTAATAATTGAAAAATCATGACTCAATAATCATGATTCGTCCAAGATGAAAACCTTTAAATTAAAATAAGTCATGCCCTCACTCCGACTAATTTTAGGTATTACCTTAATCACCTTTTCTAGTTTACCAGCCTATGCCCTTCCCCAAGAAAATACTTCTATCCCAAAAGCTTCTGAAGCACCTCTAGAGTTAGAATTATTGACAAAACCTGAGAATTTTGTAATTACAGCCAATACCATTCGTCAAGAAAAATTGACTGTTCCCAGTTTATGGTGGGCAAAAGAAAACTCTGAAAATAAACTATTGGATAACTGGATTGCATATCCACCTAATCGCAATCAATCAGCACGGATAGATTTAGTAGTAAATCAACAAATTTGGAACATTCTCGACTATCTGGAACGCTACAATTTTGTCAATCGCATCGGTAATCTTGCACGAACTAATGGCTATAACCTCCGGGTTTTTAATTATCAAAAAGACCGTTTAGCTACCTACACATGTAGCTTTAAAACAATTCCAAATGTATGTAAAATCGAAATGAGTTATCAAAATAATATGAGTTGGAAGCCTTATTATTAAGATAATTATTTATTCCTCATAAGTCTTTTAAGGCTTTTAATAAACACAAATAAAAGGAAGCAGATAATAGGGAATAGGGAACAGGGAACAGGGAATAGGCAATAGGCAATAGGAAATAGTAGATAGGCACAATTAAATGTAAGATAGAACCTCACCCCCCTTCCCCTCTCCTTAGCAAGGAGAGGGGTGGCTTTAGCCGGGGTGAGGTTTTATTCTTTATTCTCCTATTTAATTAATGACTTTTCGTTTTATTTTGGCAAATAAAGCTGTGTATTGTTCATCAATTTCTTGAGGCATAAATCGCAAAAATTCACTCTTATTGATAACTTCAGGTTCACTAAAAAGAACATTGCGTAATTGTTTGTGAATTTCAGATTTATCAACACTTATATTATCAATTGGTGAATTAGCTTTGGTACTCAAAAGAATTTGTTTAGCAATATGAGGTTCCCAGCAAAAATTAATCCATTCGTACAGTAAATCCTCACTTTTATTCTTGTCTTTCTTATCTTCCCCTTCCCCCTTATCTTCCACTTCCCCCTTGTCTTCCTTATCCCCCTTATTCTCCTGAGGACGTACCCATAAATCTGCCCACAGTGCAGTTCCTGATTGGGGAATAACAGCACTAAATTGCGGATAACGGGAAATTATTGGTAAGATATCATTTGACCAACCAACAGCTAGCCAAGTATCTCCGATAATCAAAGGTTCTAAATACTGATTAGAACTGTAGAACTTCACCTGTTGATTTAATAAAGCTAGCTCTTTTTCTAATTCTGGAACCTTATCTAAGTTATCTGTATTGTAGGACTCTCCTAGCTTTTTTAATACCAGACCAATTACTTCCCGTGGTTGATCTAAAATAGAAATACGATCACGCAATTCATCGCGCCATAAATCACTCCAATCTTGTGGCATCCAACCCAATTTTTTGAACTTGTGACGGTTATAAATAATTATTGTACTACCCCAACGATAAGGCACACCCCAAATTTTGCCATCCCGCGTTACTAATTCCCCCCATTTTTGCGACTGAAATCTGCCTTCAAACTCTTTTTGTTCTATATCTAATGGTTGAATTAATTTTTGTTCTATAGCTGCTTCTAGCCAATAATCTCCTAAAGTTACCAAGTCAGGGACATTTGTTGTTTGAGATTTTCCAAACAAAGAATCAGGAAATCCTTGATTCTTTTCAGCAGGTTTTTTCTCCTGCCATTTTTTTAGTTTATTAAATAACGTCTCCAACTGCTCTACAGGAGTAAAATTTAATTGAATTTGTCGATGTTGTTTGCTAAACTTATTCACTACCTGAGCAGGTATAGAATTTTTTAATAACTGCACTTTTAGTGTTGGTTTCCTATTGCTACCACACCCACCCAGCAATTGAGATAAAGCTACTATAAGAGTTCCTTGTAAAAAAGACCGTCTATGCATTGATTTTAGATTTTAGAGTGTTAAATGGGTAATCGTTTATGATACCCACTAGGAAATCATAAGCAATAATTGTAAAGTAGACACTGCGCTTGCCATGTTTTCTAGCCCCATCCTCCATGTACCTCAAAACCCTCCACCTCCGACAATTTCGCAACTACAAACAACAGCAAGTGGAGTTTACTGCTCCCAAAACCATTTTGGTAGGCAATAATGCCCAGGGAAAGTCAAATTTGTTAGAAGCAGTGGAGTTACTAGCAACATTGCGATCGCACCGCATGGCACGCGATCGTGATTTAATTCAAGAAGGAGCTGCTGGTGCCCAAATTCTGGCTACCCTAGAGCGAGAAACGGGTATTAGTAATCTTACCATTACCCTCCGTCGTAATAGTCGTCGTACTGTTGCCATCAATGGGGAAAATCTCCGCCGTCAAATGGACTTTCTGGGTGTTCTCAATGCCGTCCAGTTTTCCAGTTTAGATTTAGAATTAGTGCGTGGTAGTCCCGATAATCGCCGTCAATGGCTGGATATGCTCTTAATTCAGCTAGAACCCATATATACTCATATTTTACAGCAATATAGCCAAGTACTGCGTCAACGCAACGCCTTTTTGAGAACTTGTCAACAATCAGGTAAAATCCCCCAACCGCAAGAATTAGCAATTTGGAACACACAACTAGTTACCGCTGGTACCAGGGTGATGAGACGCAGAGAAAGAGCAATTCAAAGACTAGTTCCCATTGCTACCTCTTGGCATTCTCTTATCAGTGGTTGTACAGAAAAATTGCAAATCAAGTATGCTCCAAGTGTAGTCATAGAAGAAAACCAACCCCAACAAATTCAGCCAGCTTTCTTAGACAAAATTCAGCAACGAGCCATGGCAGAATTATACCAAGGCACCACCCTTGTTGGTCCCCACCGCGACGAAGTACAATTGATTATAAATAATACACCAGCTCGTCAATATGGTTCTCAAGGTCAGCAGCGAACCCTAGTACTAGCCCTAAAACTAGCAGAATTACAATTAATCGCAGAAGTAGTCGGTGAACCACCCCTGTTATTACTGGATGATGTTTTGGCAGAATTAGATCCATACCGCCAAAATCAATTACTAGATGCCATTCAAGACCGTTTTCAAACCCTAATTACTACCACTCATTTGGGTTCTTTTGATTCCCAATGGCTCAATTCCTCTCAAATACTCAGTGTTGATGCTGGAGAAATATCAAATAATGGTAATCGGTAATCGGTAATCGGTAATCGGTAATCACACATCTTGCATCAGGGTCAGAAACCGGGTTTATTGCAAATATTGAGTTCCCAAAACCCTAATTTTTCGTTGATAAACCCGGTTTCTCCATGGATAGAAAAAAGGAGTATAGCCTTTCTCAGTCTGGTGAAGTACAGATAAAATTACTAAAATTATGGCATTGCTGAATTGGAATATGAATTTACAAAATACACCTCACCCCCTTCTCCTCTCCTTACTAAGGAGAGGGGTGTCCGTAGGACGGGGTGAGGTTTTTATTTCAGATTCATAGTTATATTCAGCAACGCC
>JAAUYH010010944.1_pt1 | contig 12494 bp, 5 predicted proteins | sample 7278061 | NCBI WGS metagenome assembly JAAUYH01 (sample SAMN14350203, study PRJNA611818) | marine sediment metagenome | isolation source: surface marine sediment (0.6m) | place: French Polynesia: Moorea | collected 2018-08
CGTACGCTGTTTGTCTCGCTACCTCGCTCGTATCGCATCGCTTGACCCATTTTGCTTTCAGCACTGTTTGGCCCTTTTCGGATCTACCTGTTGCACCGGCTGAATCTATTTGGAGGCAGCGACTCCGAAAGTAAGTGCATTCGATTGGATTAGTGGAGTGTGAAGTAATGAGTGCTCGGTTTCGGAATCAGGAGGAAATACGCGCAGTCCTGTTTCGCACAGTAAAAATTGTTGTTTTGACATCACAGTTACAGATTCTTCCTGTAAATAAGTCAATGCGGTTCACACATAAGAACTCTTAGAAAATGCATTAGGCAATCGAACAAACATTGGCTCCTACTTTATGTCTATTTCACGAAACAGTCCTATCTAAAAGCTGTCTCAAAGTACCTCTACTATATAGAGTGAATCGTTATACTTTTTCTTAACTGTTTCGCAACCACTCTCTACACTCTAGGTGACTCTACCTAAACTACTGAGCGTAGTTAAGCGCCAAATATGTGACGTGTAACGGAACTCGACAATAGCTGGATGTATTATAGAAAGTTATGATTAATTGTAGTTGAACATCTAATTACTTAAAAAACTGGAAAGCTGCATTGCTGTATTCAGGAAAGTAAAGTTGACATGAAAAATGGTTCCGACGCCCTTAATACAGGGGGCGGACAAATACATACTAACACGTGTAGTACTAACAAATTCTGAACTGATAGGATTAAAATTAAGGTAATTTTTTCTTTTTCAAATTGTTTACACAAGTTTATATGTATTTGGCCATCCACCGTGCAGATGATCAGTTCTTCATTTTAGGTTTCCTGCCACGAATCCATTTTATCTTTTTCAGCATGTGCATACATGTACGAACTCAAAACCAACCCATAACTAACTCTCCTAATTTTCAGTGCTACCCAGGGTCGAACCATTTACACCAGATATTGTTCTAACAAAGCTGGATGAATGAGAAAAAGGATTCTAGCAGGATCGTTCTGTCGTAGCCATCTTTTCTTGGTTTTTTCTAACTTGAATTTTGACATATTTGTAATGTCGATTGCAGAGAAAACGCTTCTTGATGTAATGTCGGTGAACAGTACAGCACAATTCTATTTTCATTAAGCAAATCTATATAAGGCTCAGGATAGAAGAAAAATCTACTAGCCTTACGCATTTGTATTAAATTCAAAGCCTAGTAACATGATATAACAAAAATATGGTCTGCTATGCAGCCTACTTTTAGCTCTGATGTAATTTCTTACTGTTTTTTGTTTGATTTCCCGCGCAAAATGCCGGATGACGCTTGAAGTCCGAAAACTTCGTAAGATTTCATTATCAGCTTCGCAAACTTTGGGCTCTGAAGTGACTTGTTCCATGGAAATATATATTCCATGTGTTCACGAAATAATTTTCAGTAGTCGTAGCTGATGTTTCTATTCTGAGTACATCATTAAATAACTGATATTACAAGACTTTTCTGTGTGTGTATGACATGGTCTTTAAATGCTTATAAGGTCCACTTTCATTTCCGTAGAGTTCTCTATATGTAGTATTGATTCTGAATTTTTATTTGCGGTTTTATATTATCTCCGAACTATACATGATTTTTTAAGAACATCAAAGTATAAATTTGATACTCTTAAATTTCAATTTTACTAATACTTATGCCGCTTTTAAAAGTATTTTCTAGTCAAAAGGTATGTTGATTCAGTGCGATAGCTCTGATTTCAATAGATTAATTATTTGTCTTTGCGAGGTAGCACTAGAACTCACTCAACAAGACAAGTAGACGGGAAAATCTAAGAGATTGTATATTCATATATTTACAATATAGAGACATAGTTTTGCATCGATTGTCTGCGAATTGTATCGACTTATTTTGATTTATTTACTAATAGAAATGATGAGTACATGACAATCATAGTATTATGGAGACAATTACCGTGCAAATTTACGTGAAAGCCTTTAAGCGTTTTCTGCATTGAGTTATTATCAGCACACCCGACCTCGACTACGATAGGGTTTGGGACCTAACGGTGCACGGACGAGTGGCTCAACCTAAAATGACAAAATCGTTGGCATCTGCTTATTTACGGTGTTAGAGCGAGCTAATTTTTTAGTTGTCAGCAAACGCAGAATTATTATATTGAATAATTTAAATTTCTCGCCAGACTCCAATGTAAGTTTAGTAAGATCAAAAAGTGCGCACATGTATGTCCCGTTCACTGTTCACAGTGATCATATAATTTGATTTATTTACTGGTAGTATTAGGTATTTAGGTAGATAAAAAGTAAATGAAGGTAAATTTACCGGTCCTACCTCGCAGTGCGAATTCCGATCAGAAACTTTTTAAAACCGCTTAACGAGCAGGGCGGTTAGGTAACCGTCTAAACTGAACTATTCAAAACCTTGAATGATTTTGTGATTTTCTTTTTCTTGAATTGCCCACATAAAACGAAAACTAGACGTAGTAAATTTACACGTCACCAACTTGGAGGAGAGTGTACTTTGTTGCAGCATCAATCTGCTGACGACCATTATAATCAATTGTGTTGTCCTAATTTTAGTGCTGGTCTATAACAAATGAGTAATGTAGTGGGCAATCCAAGTTAAATCCTCCGCAATCTCCGGAAAGTCGAGATATTTTCTGAAAGTAAGGAAGGGGCAGACCTATGAGTAAATATCACCGCGATGAAGATTCTCGAAAGGACGAGACACAGCTGCACTCGGCGTGCACCAACCCGCAGCACTATGCTCTGCTACAAGTTCCACACCGCAAGCGGCCGTCGGAACTCTACGTCGCCGGCGACGAGTGAACCCGCACATTTGCAGAGAAACGGCACGCAGCTGTGCGTTGAATCTCGACTGTCCCATCATTGCGAAGATGCCACGGGCGATGTGCGTGGGTTGAATTCGAGTACTCTGTGATCCGCCGTAGAATGGAAGGTAAACTGCAAGTGAGATGAGGTGTACCCAACAAAAGCGACCGTTGAGCCGGCCGCGCTGCGTGGTTACCCTACCGGACACCGACGAGCAAACCGTTTTAACCCATCAAAACAGGTTGATTGCTACTAGTGTTTACATTCCAGCAGCAGCCGCAAGGCTTACCGATAGCCGAGGCGACCACTCTTGCAGCCAGGCACGGGCCTACAGTAGAATACCCCAATGAAGCGAGATGCGGACCGGTACCGAAGCAGAATGTCTTGCTGCACGATTTGAACGCGGTCGCCAACAGTGTGCAACCGTCGTCCAGTATGAGAGCGGGAATGACCAATGGAGAAATAGCGCAACGTTCCGGATCTCGAATATCTTGGTGCAAGCGATGCTAGACCAATGGCGGGGGGCCAAGTCAGCATTCTCACTTGGCACCTGAGAAGTGGCACACAAATGCCACGTGCGCACGCTGTAGCGCTATTTGAGCTGAATTTTGTGCGTTTAGCTACGCTCCGTCGATGGGCTCTAGGAGCAGAAGCCGCAGTCGTCTTTCGAGAAGGTGGGGCTCCAGTCGCTACGATCACTACGGCTCAGGCAGATACGGCGGACGTTCTTCGCGCTACGACCGATACAACTATCCTTACGGCATGGGATACTCGAGCTACGGCGGTATGGGATCTCGTCGTCGTGCCACCAGTCTGTACGCCAGACGTCGTGGTGACAGTCGCTACGGCGGATACGGTTACACGCCATACTCCGGTGGTGCAATCAATCCGATGGCATTGCCCACCCCCGGACCCAGCATCTATTTCTCGACGCCGAGAATGTTTCTGGTAACCGAATTGAATCGTCCAGGTGCTGGAATGTGGCTCTCGTTCTATGATGAGCAACGAGGAAGCACTTACAAGGTGCAGAGCTATGGCGGCGGATACGGCCGTATGGGCGGAATGGAGCAATCTGTGCTAACCGATGATTACGAGACTCCTCTTCTGAAGCTCACCAAACGAATGGGTATGGGAGGAATGTCTGGGATGACCGGCATGTCTGGAATGGGCGGGATGGGAATGATGGGTGGAATGGGAGGTATGGGAAGCATGTACGGCATGGGAATGAACGGAAGAGGTGGATACTCTGGATTCGGTTCCGGTTACGGTGGGGACATGTATGGCTCTGGTTACGGTGGAATGGGAGGGTATGGTTCCGGAATGAGCAACTATGGCATGGGAGGTTATGGATCGGGAATGGGTAATTATGGTATGGGCGGCGGCTACGGTATGGGTGGATACGGAGGTATGGGCGGTGGCTACGGAATGGGTGGGTACGGTGGTATGGGTGGATATGGCATGGGAGCGATGGGCATGGGTGGCCAGTCCGTTCTTGTTCAAGATCGATATGATTCTCCGTTGATGACGATTGTTATGGGACAAATGACATTGAGGGACATGAGGCGCAAGTCTCGATGGGGAAGCATGGGAATGGGTGGTATGATGGGCGGAGCCATGGGTGGAATGATGGGAGGGATGGACCGATATGGCATGGGCGGATATGGATCTGGTGGCTACAGCGGAATGGGAGGCTATGGCGGTATGGGTGGTTACGGTGGCATGGGCGGATATGGAGGTATGGGTGGTTCTGGCTATGGTGGCATGGGTGGTTACGGTATGGGAGGCTATAGCTCTGGCTACGGTGGTATGGGCGCTGGAGGAACGTACGCGGGTGACCTCATGGGTATGGGCGGTAGCTACGGCATGGGTGGAATGGGCAGTTACGGTATGGGCGGCATGGGAATGGGCCAGATAGTTACGGTATACCCTGGTGACATGAGCATGGGCGGCGGAATGCCGCTCTTCTCTCTAATCGACCGAGGAATGTTCAACGAAGCGTTCGTCGACAGTAGTGGCCAGGAAATCGCTTCTATGCAGTACCCGCCTGACTCGTACGCCAGTGCCGGTGCAGGAACTATGACTGTCTACCCTGGTGCCGACTTCGCTCTCATCGCTGCCACCGTCGCTAGCCGCATGTGGCTCTGCGACGATGGCATGATGATGTAGTTGTGTGATTGTATTGTGTTACTAAACGTCTCTTCAGATTTGATTTCGTGCTCAGTCCCGCCCTTGCCTGGTCAACTACATTTCATGAACTCTTCCCGACTCTATGTCATGTGTATTCTGGCACCAGCCTAACAGTAGGCGTTTGATTGCCACTGTGCTATCGCACGTTAATAGATTGTGTGTCACCTGACTGAGCAAGGGTTCCGAGTGTTTCTCTGTTGTACAGTAATACAACTCGAATCTGATTCCTGGAGGTTCTTGGTAAGCACAGCAAAATTGATAGATTGTGCGTAGGTGCAAGCTGCACCGTCCAGCTGGCTATAGTTCCAGTAGGCTGTTTGTTTCTGCATCATACTGCTACAGTAGAGTACAGTACAGCATCGGACGTTGATAGTTCGAGCGTTTCTTCAGGTACACTGTACAGTGTTCCCTCTGAATATGACCACTCACGAGAGCTGCCAGAAAATTTTCGAAATTAGATAGTGCCTTAAAATAAGATTGTTTGAGAAGGGTCTAACTGATGGTCATATTCAGAGGGAACACTGTACAGTACTCCACAGCACGGACAATGATGACGACTAAATTTAGTGAGGGTTGATAAAGTGGTGCGAGCGTTGAGAGAGCTACTCGAACGCGTGCTTACTGTAACTCGCTCAGAACTGATTGCAAAGGGTCCCCTTCCACATTCTCCGCTTGCTTTATTCGATACCCAAACGTATCGTTTGTACTGTTCACAGCTCACCCTTCTTTTTGTGTTTGGGAATGCTAAGATTAACTTTTGTTTTTTCGCAGAGTTTTGAATTCTATATGTCCTCTTCTCAAATAGTATGCTCGGAGTAACATGATTGGGGAAAACAAGGTTACAGTGCTGCACTGTTTTTTCGAACAACCTTTACGTAGAAGATACCTTGGTGCAGTACCGTAAATTTGCTCAACTATTTCTTGAAATGCTCGCATAGTTCCACACTTTCAAGCCAGAGGTTGTGCATCAGCTGGCATTCTAATGGATAACTTCTTTCTCGGAAACCTCGAAACGTACGTGGCTCCCATCTTGGGAACCCGCACATAATAAAGGATGAATCTCGTGCACACCGCTGGGTGTTAAAAAGCCAATGGGAAACTTGAAACAGAGACATAATTAGACGATCGGCGTCGACCATTAACCGTAAAATCGAATGAGAACATTGGTTTGTATAGCACCAAGTCTTGTGATAATTGTTCCAAGCTATTGGTTGCATGATTTTCGGATTCTAATTGGAAGTCGAGAAGGTTTCTTCTTCAAGTTCTAGCGTTATCACGTGAGAGCACTGGTTTGCTTACATTTCGCCTTCAAGGATTGTCGGACAACTTCTTAGAAGACACAAAAGACACGAAACACACTTGGCATCTGCCTGCTGCACACCAATGCACGTCGCGTCAGCAATCGGTCGATGTCGACAATTCCGTTTTTCAAATGCGACGACTCTACGCAACAGACACTCTCTCGTTCTCGTTCATTGGGCAAGATATTAGCGGCTGTCTTCGAAATCGCGGACCGGAATAGCCTATCGTCGACGACTGTTCAAAGGTTTTCGGGGTTTCTAATTCTTGTGGCAGTACAATGTTTCTTCTACGAGCTCTTGTAACTCGGGCGAGAACATTGATTTAGACGCATTTACTGTTAGTCCTGCGACGCATGTTCTAAGGTTCTCTGCGTTGGTTCGAATTCTGATACAGTATTGCGGAGAACACCTTTCTACGTTGTTGGCGAAAACGCGAGAGAACGTGGTGAACCGAGCATTAGTCTTTATGTCCTTTGGATTTGACTTCATTGAGTCATCTGAATTCGGTAGTTCGAACATTGATTTAGCTTGTTTTCCAGCAACGAGTCAGTTGTTCTCTAGCGATTCGGGTTCCAAGAGTTCGTGCGTTAGAGGCACAGGATGAAGCTAATCGAGCGGTTGCTTACTGTGAAGCTACCCTTCCACTCTCTGACATTTTCTCTAATCTATCCAGTGCTGTATTGGAACGTCCCGATTTAGACCACTCTCAGCTCTCGCGCACCTAACTTATTTTGGGACGAGCTGTACCCTAATGTAGAAAATTCTTGTCGGCTAATACAGAGCTTGAAGCGGGTTTTATTCAAGTTGTTCGACAGTAATTAGTCCAATCGCATAAAATGCCTGCCACTGTTGCGTTCACATAAGTACTGTACCGTACTGTACTGTACTGTACTGTATTGATTTTGGATGACGATTGTTCCCTAACAAATTTAGTCGAATACAGAAATTTCAAGAATCATTTATACCACCTTGTTCAAAAAATAGTACATTCTGGAGCAGAGTTGATTGGGATATTTCCCTTTGCGAGGAAAACATACAGTTGAAGCATTAGATTTCCAATTCTAATTAAACATAACACTATCGAAAATGGTCACCCGTCTGATAGCTCGACATTTAATTTCACAAATTGTTACTCGTCCGAAACGCCAAGCACAGCTTGTCTGCATTACAGTTTCTTGGAAAAGAGTGTTCTGAGAAAGCAAGAAAACACCGATACCCCAAGCCCGACGCTCGAACACATTTCGAACGCTTTTCGCATGAACAAACTACAGTAGTGTCACCGAATGGCGACCGCCTACCGCAGGCGTGACCCTCATTCTACGACCTTTGTACGTACACAACACCGTCAGAGGGAAACCAGCTCTGGTGGCTATTACAATCACGTGGGCTAAATCTGATCAATATCCCAAAAAGTACCTACCGGTGGCGCCGAGATATTCCCAGTCATGCGACATGCGCGTGAACATTGATAGTGCAGCAAGATGAGCTATCATCTCCTTTTTACGACAAGTAATTTTAGTGGGAACATTCTTCGCCACATTAGATTGTAACAGCCGAGCGGTAGCCGGTCACTTTCCATCTTCGCAGGCGGTACGTGTACACGAGGGTACGCCTGTGTATTATTGGCAGAAATTCAAAACGGATAGCTGTAACGAACAGCAGGAGTGTAGTACAGTATTGTACGCCACCGGCAGCGAATGATTGGCGTAGTTCGGAGTGTTTCTCGTCCGCATTGCGTGCAGAGAAAGCCCAACGAGGTGCGAACATGTACAATGGCAGTAAGTTTGTTATTGCAATTAGGAAAGACTGATTCGCTCGACAAACGAGTGCGGGCAGTAGTTACATTTCGCAAGTGGGTCAAAGTTACCGATAGTTATGCGCGTCGGCCAATCTCGCCGCGGCGACGCTCAGCACGAAATTACTTCGGTACAACGCCTCGTAGTTCTGTCGCTCGTCGGGGAATCCCATCTCCGCGAGCTGCGTTAACATCCCCTCGATTTCCGTGCGCGATAGTTGCCGGTTCACCTGCGGGGGCGGCAATGGCGCGCCACGCCCGGGGGGCACTGTCGACGGCGGCGGACGTCGACCGTCTTGAATTCGGCCCCAGCTTTCATACGAGCCCTGTGGCGCGTTCCCGAACGAGTCGTCGGGTGCGACTGGTAGAGCGATCTCGTCTCTCGAGCGCGAACGAGAGCGTGACTTGGAGCGCGAGCGTGAGCGCGACTTGCTTCTGCTGCTAGGCGCCTTGATGGACTTGCTGGCACGACCTGCAGCGATGAAGCATGACAGTGCCATCGCGGCATTGATGGCGGCGGATAGGAGCCCGGCCAAAATGGGGAGCACCCACTTCTGGAACGGCTCGTCGCGCCCGCTGAATATTTGTTCTCCTCGATTCCTCATGCCCATGAACACGAACACGGAGGCGGTCGCGGCGGCGACAAGACCCGCGGAAACCCAAATGAGACTTCCCACGACTACCCACCGATTATTCGGCGCCAATGACAACACGTGGCCGCGAGATCGGCCCAGCGCACGAATCGTGATTGAAATGAAGAACCCGAACACGAGCAACGCCCACGCAATAACGCAACAGTAAAAGAATGGGTATCGCCACACGTCTCCCGGTAGGAACACGAGTTGGCCCTGGAATCGTAGCTCGAGCGCGAAAACTAGCCCGAGATACACCGACGCAGAGATACAGTAGAACGCAGCATTCGTAATTGACGCCTTCGACACATTGTAGCGGCGCGCTTTTCGCATGTCGACCACGACCTCCGGCTCGAGGTCGCTGTCGGCGAGAGGATTGTAGCCTTCTTCTTCTTCCTCCGCTTCGTAATTGCTATTGTCGTCGGGTGGTGGGGGACGTGGGTAAGAATTGTAGCGGTTGCTTCTTTGTCGTTGTGCGTTGGCAAAGTTTCGTTCCTGTTCGATATCAACAGTCGGTGAGGTTCCAGGAACAGTTAAACGCGCTTCCTCGGGATGTGCGTTATTGGCACTTAACGAACTGATGCGCGTGTTGCCTAAAGATGAGGCGATTCGATTGCGGTGGTCAACGTCAGCCAAACCCTTTGGTGACTCAGGTTGTTGGGAACTGGCACCAGACAGAGGGCGTGACGAGATGTCTGAGAGGTGATTCGACCACCTGTTTGTGCCGCTCTCTCGGACGGGAGTGATTTCGTCCTCGTCGAGGCGGTCTAGCGTCGGCGCCGGTGGTGGCTCAAGCGGCGCGAATGGCGGAGGCAGCGGGGGTGGCGGTGCAGGGTAGTGCAAAGTAGTACGAGGTAGTTGGGGTAATGGGGGCGGAGGTGGGGGCACGCGGCCGTTGAAATTTCCATGCGCCATGTGATCGAAATAGTTACTTGGCTTGGCTTGCACCTGGCCTTGCACAGCCGCGGTTGGGCCCGGCACTGACGTAAATCGCGCGATACTACCTGCTTATTAATGGCTTGTTTCTTTTGCCACGTTTCTTTTCTTTATTTCTTACTTGGGCCCTTTTCATTGGCTATCCGTTTCCTTGAACCGTTTTCGATCCAGCTCCAACTCTCCCTCTCGTGTGTTCGATTCCACGGCTTTGCTTGCATTGATTTAACCGGTTAGCTTCAAGTGTTGTCCGCTTCCGTTACCATACAATTCAATTTAGCACTACTCGTTTTCCTTTACTTGGCTGACTACAATCCAAATCTGTCGCGCTTCGCTCTACTCTACTTTTGTACTGCAATGAATTTGGGGGTTGTGGAGCAATTGAACTTGTTCAACGATGACGACAGCGAGGATCCACGTGCGTGATTGTGACACAGCAACATGCTTGCAAACATGACTGAATTTCTACTCGATTAAAAAAGAGCCAATATGTAGCCTGCCATTGCCTTACAGTTAATGCTACAGCCTGTGACATCCCTCTGTAGATCATCTTGGTTGAATTTTGCCGGAGGATCCAATTACAGCGAAGTAAGTTTAGTTGGCACGGTTCCCTCTATGATTGCAACACACAAATTCTTGTCAGTTTCTCATTTCAATTTCCTCTTTCGTATTGTTCGAATCAACCAATTGGCCAGATATTCGAAAAGATTTTAATCGGAAGTGATCTCTACCTTAGAATGCAATGCTGGGCATGTGCTGTACGCCAGTTGTCGGGCCAGTTAAATTAGCTACAACCAATCGACTGCTGAATAGCTAGAAAAGAAACTTTTGCCAGTGAATCAGAAAGATCGTTAGTTTCTAAATTCCCCATTACATGCAACTCTCGGCAACAGAAGTTCTTCAACACACCGATTATGAATGACTTCGTGGATCGAGACTCTTTACACCATCCTTCGGCCAATTTATTGCCCGAAGGATATCCAGCTTGGCAAGTATTTGATGATTCATTGTTCAACAATTTTTCGCATTCAGATTTCTTCCGCGACAAGTAATCGTTCTGCATCGAAATTCTGACGACGTGTTCATAGCCTCAGCAAGAAGGTACAGTTTGCCGTTTCAAGCACCAGAATATCTTCAATATATCTGCAGCACCCTATGATGTCTAGTTCAACTAGCTACTCAAAAAATAGACAGCTCGGTCTATGTTTTGAGTTAGAACATTACATAACTTCCGTATTAATCCCTCTCTACCTTCAAACGATGAAGGGACCACAGAATTTTCACATCCGCGTCAGCTCAAGTCAGAAAATAAGCCATTTTCATTTTGACCGGGAAGATTTGCGAGGGCGATTGTTTTTCTCGTGAACTAATAAAAAGAATAAACTGAACCAATCAACATTTTAACTTCGCTGAATATCTGCCAACGTTTCTTTCAATGTAGGATTTATCCAGCGATTGAAAGTTCACTGGCGTTTCAGATTCTCCATAAAGATTTACGAGATCTGGATTGCTGTCTCGTTTTGAATATCTGCAATGAATCATGGGAACGAGGATCGATCTGATTGTTAACAGAAAAGTGTTTGCTGTGTTTTTATCATAGGAAAATTCGTTGCTACTAAATGAGAACATCATCGTGATCCATCAATTCCCAAACGAATTCTACTTGCGCTCGTTTGAAACCTTTATGAACTATCCAATAGACCTTATCGTTCTCCGTTGCCAGTTCCTGTGCTTCCCCAAATTGTCATTTGTTTAGCGATACCGAAATTGTTTCTTTGGGATTTCGTTGTTAACCCGAATCTAGTCTAGAACAGTTTACTTTGCTTTATCCTGATCAGGTAACAGTAAATATGAGATTTAAGAAAGAACTTTTATTCGATAGTTTAATATGAGATTCTGTAGGAGTAGTTTCTAAGAATATCGGAGGTGAATAATATCTGTCAAGGGTCGGATATCATCATACTCGGGATCAGCCGTTCAGAATTGGATGATTCGAGACCCCAGAAGGGAAATCGAACAGTTCATTATTCATTAAAATATGGTATTACATATGGGTTTTGTTACGTTTACTTCGGTTCATTGATCTACATTACATTTAGGGAAAACAATAAAATAAGACTGGAAGAAGCTGAACTTGAGATAAATCTGGGTGTGTTTGATTAGAACTAAGCCATCCGAAGATAATAAACAATTCATCAATTCCAGACATTACGAAGGTTAATACTCAGTCTCAGTGCTTATTAACTTAAAACAGGTAAACCCAGGAGAGTAATAGGCCTATCTAAATTATTTACCCAGGGGAGAAGATCTCTTCATTCTCATCACTTGTTGGTGAAAGTTCCACAATGCTTTCTCAAAAATCAGATTTCTCATCGACTTTATGATGAAGTTCAATGTCGCTTCTTAGTTGATCGTGCCGCAGTTACTTCATAAGTCGATGAGATCTAGATACTTTCTATCGTTACAGAATATCCATAATGCAAAAGATGTTTCCTTTCTTCAGTAGAGTGTATAATGACTGCCCAAGTTATAATAGCTACCTTTGCACACGCCTCACTACTGACATGCACTCGTGCATTGCCACATTGATTTTCCGTTCGCTGTGTTCTCGTACATCCTGGCATTGCACGAGGTGCTCGTACTATCAGTAGGCTTCTTGAAAATAGCTTTCGATCAAGAACGTCTCGCTGACGAAGCCAATCAAGCGCAGTCTTCTTATCGCTCGCAGGACCGTACAAGAACTGTCTGAATGCCATGTTTCGTGTCGTGCGCAGCAAGTCATTTCATCAGTCCTACGGTATATTGATCGATCTCGAGACAATACAGTACTCGCAA
>JAAUYH010021557.1_pt1 | contig 12493 bp, 8 predicted proteins | sample 7278061 | NCBI WGS metagenome assembly JAAUYH01 (sample SAMN14350203, study PRJNA611818) | marine sediment metagenome | isolation source: surface marine sediment (0.6m) | place: French Polynesia: Moorea | collected 2018-08
ATACAGTTTTTGTGTGAAGATAACATCCCAAATCATTTTCCCCCTGCTCCCCGCTCCCTGCTCCTCTGCAAAAAACAGAGTGAACTGTGGGATACAGAATCAACACCCCAGTTTGGCACTGCCAAAACCCTACAATATCCGTCGTATTATTGATTTAAATTGGAATGACACTGGGCGAGTGGAGAGATGGAGAAGCATTAGGAGAGGAAGAAAAGCAGGGAAGGGAAGCTGAAAGTGATATTTGCCGCTGCTCAATTCGTTAGCTTTGATTAGTTAATTGGTGATCTAGAGTACCGATCCATTATTCGCACTAATGCAGAATAATTAGTAAGTAACTCTACCGCGCAAACAATATAGTGTGTGATTCAAAAAATAATTTAATTAATTATGTTACCTACTTCCCTCGCAAAACAATTAGGATCTCATTCACTTCAAGAAGAACTATTCTAAAGTTTTGGGTAATTGCTATCTTTACCGTTCTGTTACTAATTGTGCTTTCTCAAATGGACATTACTCCAGTCCGAAGCCAGATAATTAACCTACCAGAAGCTGTACAACAAACTCCCTCTCTCAATATCACACAAGCAGGCAATCTTGATATTAGTAAAGTTGAACTTGATGGTCAGCTACTGTTTCGAGTTGCGGCTCCTAGCACTAAAACTACTGGAAGCAAGGGAAGTAGTTCCCCGATTGAGCGCAGAGTCAAAACGATTGAGTTTCATTTGTCAGCAATTGTTAGGCATGGATTTGATCCAAAGACGCTTAAAGTTACTCCCTTGCTCATCAAGAATAAAACTATTATCGTAGCTTCTGGTAAGGACTGGGGCCCTCGGGAAATCTTAACTGTAACTCCCTATGATGTGGAGCTTGATGAACCAGGAACTATAGAAAAGGTTGCCGAGAGATGGTCAAAAATAATCGAAGAAGCATTGATCCAAGCCTGGGAACAGCGGCAACCGAAGTACCTAAAACAGCAAATTCCCTTCGTCCTAGCTATCCTAGCAGCAATGGGAACAGGAATATTGTGCATTAGAACATTCCAGAAGTTTCGAGATTCCATTCGCCGCAAGCTAGAACAACAACATCACGAACTAGGATTAGCCAAGTTAAATTTCGATAAAACTTTGCCTTCTGACTCTTCTGCGGATCAACCATCATTACCCCAAGAACAACCTAAGTATGGGCTGCGCCGCTATCTTCCTCATTTAACGATAGAGCAAGAGATAAGTCTTAACGTGATTTTACGACGAGTGTTGTTTGCTATTAATTTTGCGATCTTGTTTTTTGGCATGGCCATTATCTTTAAGCGATTTCCCCAAACCCATGCTTTTGGCGATTGGTTGATACGAGTTCCTCTGGCATATCTTGGCATACCCATAGGAGTAACAGTATTAAAGTCAGTAGTTGATACTTTAATCCAGTCGAATGTACAACGCATAGCCGATCGGATTAGGGAAAGTGGTAATGCAGATATTCGATTGCGATCGCGTGCCCAAACAATTGTGACTGTTTTGGAAGAATTAACAGGCTATTTGGCTACATTGCTTGGTTTAATCTTGTTTTTTTATACTATTAAAGCTCTGCAAATTATCCTGATTGCGATCGGTGCGATCGCATTTTTATCCCAAGGGCTGCTCAGAGATTTTCTCCAGACCTATTTTATTTTGGTTGAAGATCATTACGCTCTGGGAGATTGGATTCAAATTGGAGCTATCAATGGCCAAGTCGAGAAGATGACATTACGTACTAGTCAAGTACGAGCTAGATGCGGTGATCTATTTACCATTTCCCATGGGAGTTTTACCGAAGTCACGAATTTTAGCCATCGCTATTCGGGGATTGACTTATTTATTGATGTTGCTTACGGTACCGATCTAGATCGAGCTATTACCGTGATTGAGCAAGTCGCCAAACAGATGCAGCAACAGGATTCTCTTTGGGGAAAATATATCACTGCGGTAAAAATGAAAGGAGTGGAAAATTTTGGTGACAACAGTATTACCATTCGTTTGATTCTCCATACTGAAGCCGCAAAACAGTGGGATGTAGGACGCGAATACCGCCTTCGCCTGAAATCAGCCTTTGACCAAGCTGGGATTGAAATTCCTTTTCCTCAGCACTCAATTTGGTTTAAAAATGCCTTGATAAAACCGAATACCGGAGAAAACTAGTTGGCTGATACTAATTTCTAGATTCTGTTGCCGAATTTAATGGTAGGATCTTGGCAAATGTTAAACAGAGAATATTAACATGCAGGGAAGATTTCAAGAGATTTTAGATCAAGTCGGCATGGTTGCGAATGCTGAAGCCCCCAACGAAGCAACCTTAAGACAAGAAACCACAGAAGGTTACGTTCAAACCCATTTAAAATTACTTCCTGATGGCAGAGTTCAAGTTTCCATTGAGAGTGTTTTACCTTTGTTTGAAGAATCGACCGCAGAAATCGCTTCGCGAATTGTTCGAGCCAGGAAATCCTTATTAACTGAATAATAAAAACGCTAAAATCTTACATTCTGCGGAAGCCATAAAAGAGATATTTATAGATCTTGTTTGAAGACAGATAGCGATCGCAGAATACCTCGCTTGGCGTGACCTCGAAGAGAGCCATTTGAGTTACTTAATTATTTCCGTATCTGCGGCATAGCAAATTTTCAGCAACACATACAATTTCAGTAGTAGGGCTGTTTCATTCTCGAAAAAGATAGATAGGGTATATCAGTTGAGCCCCTCCTTTCAGGCTACGGTGTATACACAAGTCGCTTTTAAGCCCCCTGACCCCCAAATTTGGCGAGCGACCCCGCGCCGACGAAAGGCGTTTATCCAGAGCACCGATCTGTTTACCCAGCTCCGTGTTCTGGGGACAAGCCCAGCTCCGTGTTCTGGGCAAGGGCGGGAATGGGGGATAACAATTCAATTCCTGGTGTTGAACCAATAGAGCCTAACAAAATACTCCCCCCTTCCCGGTGCTGACCAAGAGAGGGAACGCGCGAGGAAAGGGGTCGGGGGGCTTAAGAGCGACTTGTGTATACACCGTAGCCATAAATGAGAGAGGGTCTTTCTCGCTCACACTTGGTAAAAGTCAGATCATTTTCTTTGACTCTCAATGTCGAGCATCCTCGGTTTTTCCCACGGTTAGAACTGTGTGCAGAGCGCAATGAAAAGTTAAAGGCGATCGCAGAAATTAATGCTCCAAATATAGTCAAGTTTTTCCGTAAATTGCCTTTAATTTAAGGTTTAAAAGTAAGCTATAGATCAAGCATGATAGTCTCTACAAATATTCTGCAACTATAGTGAAGGTAGATATTTTATGAGCATTTTCAGCGAGTCGGAGCACAGATCGATTTTTACTTTTGCAGTCAACAGAAGATACACTAGTAAGTAATTGTTAGATAAAAAAAGTATTATTAACTTTTATAGTTACTAGTTACTGGTTGCAGTTACTGGTTGCTGATATTTGATAACTGATGACTGATAACTGAATTATGCCCTTACCCATAGTTGCTATTATTGGTAGACCTAATGTTGGAAAATCTACCCTTGTTAACCGTCTGGCTGGAGATCAACAAGCCATTGTTTATGATAAACCAGGAATAACCCGCGATCGCACTTATCGACCTTCTTTTTGGCAAGATCGAGAGTTTCAAGTAGTAGATACTGGGGGGTTAGTATTTGATGATGATACGGAATTTTTACCCTTGATTCGCCAACAAGCAATGGCAGCTTTAACAGAAGCTTCCGCTGCTATTTTTGTAGTCGATGGACAAATGGGCTTAACCGAGGGCGATCGCGAAATTGCTAATTGGTTGCGGTCTCAATCTGTACCGGTACTCCTGGCGGTAAATAAATGTGAATCTGTGGAACAGGGTTCAGTCCAAGCAGCTGAATTTTGGGAATTGGGTCTAGGAGAACCCTATCCCGTATCGGGAATTCATGGCAATGGCACAGGAGAACTTTTAGACGAACTGATTACCCATTTACCCGCCGTTGATGAATTACCAGAAATTGCAGAAATTAATGTCGCTATTGTTGGTCGTCCTAATGTGGGCAAATCCAGTTTGCTTAATGCCTTAACAGGAGAAAAAAGAGCGATCGTTAGTCCGGTTTCTGGGACGACTAGAGACGCGATCGATACTGTAGTAGAAAGAAATGACATAACCTATCGTCTGATTGATACTGCGGGAATTAGACGGAAGAAAAATGTTCAATATGGGGCAGAGTTTTTTAGTATTAATCGGGCTTTTAAAGCAATTCGTCGTGCTGATGTGGTGTTGTTTGTCTTGGATGTTCTTGATGGTGTTACCGAACAAGATTTGAAACTTGCAGGACGAATTATTGATGAAGGGAAAGCAACAATTATTATTCTCAATAAATGGGATGCGGTAGAAAAAGATTCCCACACTATTTATGAGTACAAACAAAAAATCATGTCTCGGTTGTACTTTATGGAATGGGCAGAAATCTTATTTACTAGTGCTTTAACCGGCAAAAGAGTAGATAAAATTCTTGATTTGGTAGATACAGCAATTGCTGAATATCGTCGTCGTGTCAGTACTGCTGTGATTAATGAAGTATTAGAAGAAGCGGTAAGTTGGCATTCTCCCCCAACTAATAGACAAGGAAAACAAGGCAAAATTTATTACGGTACTCAAGTTAGAAGTGAACCCCCAACTATTACTTTATTTGTCAATGATCCGAAACGATTTACCGATAATTATCGTCGTTATATAGATCGTCAATTTAGGGAACAGTTAGGCTTCAAAGGGACTCCTGTTCGTTTAGTTTGGCGTGGCAAAAAAGTTCGCGAGATTGAAAGAGGTTCAACAAATAAAGCTACTAAAGTTTAGAGGATTTCTGGGCAAGAAAATATCATTGGTGTAAGGGCGCATCGCGATGCACTTTCCCAGAAACTTATAAATCTAATCAATACTTGATACAAATATTTCTGGAAGAGCCACCTTAATTTATCTCTTGATTCTTTCTTTGTATCCTTTCTAGGTGTGATCAGGAGACGAGTTGCGCTTGTGTCAAGATCGCATCTTAAGGATCACAGCTGTTTTCAATTCAAATCCCTGAATACTTTTCCATCAGAGCGCTTCATAAATTTTTCCTCTGGAATAGAACCAGTGCTTAGGAATAAATAAATCGATGGGATTAGTATTTTTTTTTCGTGCCAGTCTCTTACTTGTTTAGCACTACTAAAATAGTTATGGTATAATACTGAAAATCAAAAGATTCAATTTAGGTTTTTCAACGTAACGAAAAGCCTCCTTAATACTTTGGCTGATTTATTAAATATATACTTAAAACATACTGTTTTTCTGGGTGTTGATTGTCTCAAACAAATAAAAGTAAATGAGATTCTTAAGTGCTTTAATTAAAATAATTAAAACTATAAATACCAATAATAATAGACATGGCAATAACATCAATAAGAATCAAGAAGCTCATACACAAGCATTACCTTGGTACCAACAACATCTATCGATCACAAAAGAAAACCTAGAACCAGAGTTGATTAAAATAACTACTGGTTTAAACAATCTAGCAGATCTCTACAAATCACAAGGAAGATATACGGAAGCTGAACCTCTTTACTTGGAAGCATTAGAACTAACAACAAAAATACTAGGAGCAGAACATCCTGATGTCATTTCCAACCTTAATAATCTGGCATTAATCTACTATTCACAAGGAAGATATACAGAAGCTGAACCTCTTTTTTTACAAGCGTTAGAACTTAGAAAAAAACTACTAGAGGAAGAAGATCCTGATATAGCTATTAGTCTCAATAACCTCGCAGGACTCTACTATTCACAGAAAAGATATACGGAAGCCGAACCTCTTTATGAGCAAGCGTTAAAACTCAGAAAAAAAATACTAGATGAAGAACATCCCGATGTAGCTCTTAGTCTTAATAATCTAGCATCAATCTACTATTCACAGGGTAAATATGAAAAAGCTGAACCTCTTTTTTTACAAGCATTAAAACTCAGAAAAAAACTACTAGGCACAAAAAATTCTGTGGTAGCTACCAGTCTCAATAACCTAGCAGGACTCTATAATTTACAGGGTAAATATGAAAAAGCCGAGCCTTTATACAAACAAGCTTTAGAAATTGCTGAACAAACATTAGGAAAAAATCATCCTCATACCATTACTATCAAAAATAACTACATAAAATTAAAAAACAATAAACATCATCTGCATTAAATCTCTCTTGGGTCTTAAGAAAACTACTGGTGTCTAGAGAGGTAAAGTGCGATCGCTTATTGGTCTTGAGAGGAATTAATTAAGATTTTTGTTCCGCAGCAGCTTTGGCTTCAAGATGGGCTGGAACATATCGAAAACAAGGAAGTTGGACAAGCGGCTGATTAATAAATCCCCTCACAGGATAATAATTGAAAAACTCTGAAACAAAAGGCAGAAAATTAAATACGCTCCAAACGAGAACTGTCAAGGTCAGTATCGTCCCTCGATAGCTTACATTTACAGGAATTTTCAAGATCTTTTTTACTAATCCTGGTTTTTGATAGCCAGAACCATAGGCGATTGCTAGTAACTCAAACAGGTGGATTTCCTCTCTATTAAATGCTTCGGTTTTAAGAGCTGACTGACACCATATTTCTAGAAGTGCACTGCTGTAAATGTGTCCCCCAATAGTTCTGAGAGCTAAAAATAATAAAAAGGCTATGGCTCCAGTATAAAAATAGTATTGATCCAAAAACTCCAGGGCTTCGATCGCTGAAAGATTTTCTAAGGCTGGATTCATGGTTGGCAAAAATGTCGGTAATGCTTTAAAAAAGGTAAGCACAACATTAACAATGAAATAACCAATTGCTAGTAGAAACAGTTGCAGAGGTTTGCGCCATAGCAAAGCACTGATAAATCGCCAATCGAAAAAACTGTGCCAGTCCCCTGTAAACGCGTGACGAGCCTGGGCGAGCGGTAGATATAACATGATACCCGTGAGAATTAGCAGTCCCGAAAAACCTAATGAAGCTCCCGTAGCAGATTCTTCATACATTTTGGTAAAGGAAATATGCCATCCTGTATACAAAGCGATCGCCAATATGATACAGGGAAATAGAGTCAAGACCCAAGTTGTCAAAATTCCTCCTAACCCTACTCGAAAATTGAGCCAACAAGCATGGAGCCAATCATGAATACATTTAAACCCTGAACGGTTTGGACTAGCAATTCCTGATTGTCTTCGGAATAGGTGGGGAATATCACGGACTGATGTAAGTGATTCATGGCTGCTGGCAAACTGTTGCCAGGTTGTTTTTTCAGCCATTGGTGAGAGTTGGAACAACCGCTGACTAACTCGATGTCGCACCCAGCGATAGACCCAACCTAAGGCCAAAATCGAAGTCAAAAGAGTCTGACACCAGATCGTACAGATCAGTAGCAACCAAAAAAATCGCACCAGACGTTTTCCCATGACCAATTTTCTTCTACTAATTTCACCAAATTCTTGATGGCAATAGTTTTAACTCACACCAAGCATTTGGTCTAGTGCTGCTGCGCGGAAGTCAAAAGTCCTAAAGGATACCGCTCCGCATATCAAAAGTTAAAATCTTCCGTTGCTCCCTCTGCTCTCAATCTTCTTCGCTCTCCATTTAGACAAATACCTCTTCCAGTACCTTTCCTTCGGCATAATCTGCCTTAAATCCCATTAATTGCGCTAGAGTGGGCGCAACATCAATTTGGGACACTTTCTTCTCGACAATTTGATTATTTTTGATTCCCTTACCCACAAACAGAGCAAAAATCTCATGGGCTGAGGGGGAATTAAAGTGATGTTGAAACGGCACCGAGAGGAATTGATTAGAATCTCGTCCGCAATCTGGCACGATGCAAAAAGTAGTGTTGTCTCGATATTCTGCATCGGCAGCCACCGTTTCAAAGATCCTTTGAATACCGCGATCGATAATCGCGATTCCGTTAGTATAATGGGCTGGGAATCCCCAATGAACGTAATCAGAATCGTTATAATTAACCATCAAAAACTTGGGACGTAACCGCTGTAAAGCCCAGACAGCAAGCTCGGTTAAAACGCGATCGCCCCGAGGATTCACCAGCCCTGAATCACTGTAATATTGCTGCCATTCATCCCAAAACTGACTTAACGGAGAAGTATAAACATAGCGCCCTTGATTGCGATAATCCAGACTTTCGAGTTTTTGAAGTTCCTTGGTTTTTTGTTGCAGCTCTTGACCTTGAAAATACCCCGCTTCAATTTGTTGACGCAGCCGATAAACTTTAAACCGATAGAGACTTAGCACCTGACAGCGATAGTTCACGCCAAATAAATGATGATTACTGAAGGAAAAGAACTCTTCTGCGGTGCGATCTTCGCCGTTAATCAGCAATACTTCATGATCTTTAACCGCAAAATTTTTTCTGAGGTATTCAAACAAAGTCGGCACTTGAGACTCAAAGCGATCTCGAAGAGATCCGCTGCCCCTTCGGGTAGAGCTTCGCAAGCGCGGGGCACTAAAATCTCCCGAGTTGATAAATCCTCCATACTTGCCCGTCAATAGATACAAAGTGCCTTCACCGTGACTGGTCGTTACTCCCTCGATCTGATCCAATTCCATTTGAGTGAAAAGAGTTCCCTGTTTGGTCAGGACATGACGGAGAAACGGCGCGTAAGTATGATCTGGATCAATAGTTTCGCGCCGTCGAACTCCTCCCCCAAAACGAATCAAAATCACATTGGACCCTTTGTAAGGAGGAAGTTGTGCTAAATTAGCAGCCCAGCTTTGGGGTTGCATGAGTAATGATGCGCCAGCTATAGCGCCGTAGGAAAGTAGGGATCTGCGATTGAGTCGCGGATTGGGAACCATCTGCTCTTGAAGCGAAAATTATCTATTACCCGATTTGGACTACACCATTATTGACTTCGTTTAGTAATTTCGCCACCAAGCCACTTAAACTTAAAGTCAAAATTAAGAAACTTCTGCCAATGCCTAGTTGTCCCAATTGTCATTCTGACCAAACTGTCAAAAATGGTCATATAGCAATCCTAAATCATTTGTGAAAAAGTGCGAGCGTCTCGCTCGCGTGAGCAAGATGGTCGTGCAGAGAACGTGCTTCGCAAGCACACTACCATCGGTTTTCATGACTCACATAGGATTGCTATATTCACAATGGGAAACAAAAGTTTAAAGGCCATGACTGTGGTTATCTCTTTTGGTACGCGTTCCCTTTTTGAAACCCTCTCCGTCTCCTTCTCACCCCATCTCCCCGTCAGCCTTAACTAGCAAATTCGATATTGACTAGCTTATTAGCTAAGTACATCGAATTGTAAACAGCCCTGGAATGAATATCGACAGCAATCCCATATTCATCTATGATTATAAATTTAGACATAGCAGCTAAGGAAGTTTTTTGTTGCATTATAGGCAACAAATTTTAAGATAAATATTAGGTAAGTATTACGGTTAACCTAGTGGTTTCAACAAGCATTCCCCAAACTAACAGTTCGATTTCTTCTCCAGAGCGTCATACAGGCGGATTTGCTCTGATAGATAGCCTTTGCCGTCACGGCGTTAAACATATCTTTGGTTATCCAGGAGGCGCGATTCTCCCTATTTATGATGAACTTTATCTTGCAGAAGCTAGAGGCGACATCCAGCATATCCTCGTCAGACATGAACAGGGTGCATCCCATGCCGCAGATGGTTATGCTCGGGCAACGGGTAAAGTAGGTGTCTGCTTTGCCACATCAGGGCCTGGAGCAACCAATTTAGTGACAGGTATCGCTACGGCTCATATGGATTCCATTCCGATGGTCGTCATCACCGGTCAAGTAGCTCGTGCGGCAATTGGGACTGATGCGTTTCAGGAAACAGATATTTTTGGCATTACTCTTCCTATCGTCAAAAATTCCTATGTGGTGCGGGAAGCAAAAGATATGGCACACATCGTTGCCGAGGCTTTTCATATTGCTAGTACAGGTCGTCCTGGCCCTGTTTTGATCGATGTGCCCAAAGATGTTGGTTTAGAAGAATTTGATTATGTTCCAGTCGAGCCAGGAACCGTACACATAGCGGGATACAAGCCAACATTGAGAGGTAATCCTCGTCAAATTAACGCGGCTCTAGAGTTACTCGAAACATCTACCAAACCTTTGCTCTATGTGGGTGGTGGCGCAATTTCTGCCGATGCCCATGCCCAAATTCAAGAGTTGGCCGAAAGATTCAATCTTCCCGTTACCACGACTCTGATGGGATTGGGAGCTTTTGATGAACATCATCCTTTATCCGTTGGGATGCTAGGAATGCATGGTACTGCCTATGCTAATTTTGCCGTTAGTGAATGCGATCTTTTGATTGCCGTGGGAGCAAGATTTGACGATCGCGTTACTGGTAAACTAGATGAGTTTGCCTCCACTGCTAAAGTAATTCATATTGATATTGATCCAGCTGAGGTAGGAAAAAACCGCAGTCCTGAAGTTCCTATTGTGGGGGATGTGCGCTGGGTATTGGAAAAAATGATTGCCCGAGCTAAGGAAATTAATGTTCCTACTGATGTGACAAAAACTAAACTTTGGTTAGAAAAAATTAACCAATGGCGTGCTGATTATCCTCTGGTTGTACCTCATCCCGAAGATAGCTTATCTCCTCAAGAGGTGATCGTGGAAGTCGGCAATCAAGCACCCCATGCCTATTACACCACCGATGTTGGTCAACATCAAATGTGGGCAGCTCAATTCCTGAAAAATGGCCCTCGGCGTTGGATTTCCAGTGCTGGTTTAGGCACTATGGGTTATGGATTGCCAGCCGCGATGGGAGTCAAAGTCGCAATCCCTGACGAAGAAGTGATTTGCATTAGTGGCGATGCTAGTTTCCAAATGAACCCTCAAGAATTGGGGACTTTGGTTCAATTTGGCATTAATGTCAAAACCATCATTATCAATAATGGTTGGCAAGGGATGGTCAGACAATGGCAACAAAGCTTTTTTGGGGAACGCTATTCATCTTCCAATATGGAAGTGGGAATGCCTGATTTTGAGTTGTTAGCCAAAGCCTATGGGGTAAAGGGGATGGTAGTACGCGATCGCACAGAATTGAAAAAAGCGATCGCAGAAATGCTCGCCTATAACGGCCCTGTGTTAATAGATGCACGGGTGAAAAAGGACGAAAACTGTTACCCCATGATTGCCCCAGGGAAAAGTAATGCCCAAATGCTTGGGTTAAAAGAACCAGGTTGAAGGATGAGGGAAATAGGGGAAGAGTAGGAAAAGAGAGATAGGGGAGATAGGGAAGTAGGGAAATAGGGAGGTAGGGAGATAGGGAGATAGGGAGATGGAAGTAGGGAAGTAGGGAAGTAGGGCGAAAATTATTCCCCAAGTCCCCAAGTCCCCAAGTCCCCACACATTTTTTCGCTCACCTCCCCCCACGCTTCCTTATCTAACTACTCTCTCTATCAATTAATGATTGCTCTTGATTACTGAATCGGTATTCTAGTGCTCCTATTTCCCTTGGAACTAAATTAAAACTAAATTAATTCAATTTGAGAATCGTCTCCAATCATAAAGCGTAAAGCTTTAGGGCGCTGTGGGGCAGGGTGTAATTTGGCCCTTTCACCAATTAAACTATCAACAATTCGTTGCTGAATTTTAGTAACCGTTGCCGCTTTGAGAATAACGCTATGTTCGATGTCGGCATCAATTAGGGTTGCTTCATCGGCAATACTACTATAGGGGCCAATAAAACAATTCTCAACATGACAATTCTCCCCGATAATTACAGGTCCGCGGACTATACTGTTAATAATCTTGGAACCTAAACCCACATGAACCCTGCCACTAATGTTACTTGTAGGATCAACTTCGCCTTCAATCTTAGAATCTAAGCAACTATCTAAAATAATTTGGTTGGCTGCGAGCAAATCATCTTTTTTTCCCGTATCTAGCCACCATCCTGATAGTCTAAAAGATTCAACCTTTTGTTGTTGATCAATTAGATATTGAATCGCATCAGTAATTTCTAACTCTCCCCTGGCAGAAGGCTGAATATTCGCGATCGCATTATGGATAGTAGAAGAGAACAAATAAACCCCTACTAGTGCCAAATTAGAAGGTGGATTTGGCGGTTTTTCGAGCAACTGCAAAACCTTACCTTGTCGATCAACTTTCGCCACCCCAAAAGCAGTGGGATTTTCGACTTCTGAGAGTAAGGTTAAAGCATCAAGCTGTTTTGATTGGAATTTATTGATGAATAAATCTAACTGACTTTCGACTAAGTTATCTCCTAAATACATGACAAAAGGAGAATCTCCCAGGAAAGGTTGGGCGATTTTCACTGCATGGGCAAGTCCCAAAGGTTCATTTTGCAAAATATAGGTAATCTTGGCCCCAAACTTACTACCATCACCAGTTTTGCTTTTAACTTCCCCTCCTGTTTCTGGACTAATAATAATTCCGATATCGGTAATTCCTGCTGCCACAATAGATTCGATCCCGTACCAAAGAATCGGTTTATTC
>JAAUYH010086780.1_pt1 | contig 12492 bp, 12 predicted proteins | sample 7278061 | NCBI WGS metagenome assembly JAAUYH01 (sample SAMN14350203, study PRJNA611818) | marine sediment metagenome | isolation source: surface marine sediment (0.6m) | place: French Polynesia: Moorea | collected 2018-08
AAGCTTCTTCAGAATGATTTGAGCGACCGTCGGCATCGAACCTCTCGACTCACGCGACTTTCATCCCTATTCCCTGAAGGGAATGGGAATTCCCGTCGCTTTCTTTAAAAATATGCAAGCTAAATGTGGATTAGCTTATGAGGGTCTCGATCGCGAGCAATATGCTCGCACTACATACCGAATCAATTACCGATCAATGGAGCTAAAAGCGATCGCTCTACTACTTTCTTCAAGATATAAAGGGAAGTTCCCCATTACCCAATTTTCAAGACAAAAAAAAGAACCACTTACCAAGATGGGAAATAAAGTAGTGGTTCTGATCAGAATTTGAACTCTCCACTTATTACTTAGGAAGAAACTTTGGGTTTTATGCGTTTCGTAATATTTCTTTACAATAATTGGGATTAAGGGAACTATTCTTTGTATCCAAAGAAGTCAATACGATAGTCAGTGATTTTAACCCCTGTCTGCGCTTCAATCTTCTGGAGTAAATCTTCAGGTAGGACAACATCAACATCAATTATTTTGTCAGAATCTAGACAATTAACATGACTGTGAGAGTAGCTAATATTGCCGTAGAGCCTACCGTCGGACTTTTCTACGCATTCGATGATTCCTTGACCTGATAATGCTTCAAGATTTTGGTAAACTGACGTGTGACCGATAGCTTTTCCTTCTTGATTTAAAAGATCGTAGATTGCTCTGGCGGACAGATGTTCCTGTTTTTCCCATAGCAATTCTAAGACATAGCGTCTTTGGCGACTGACTCGCATTCCCAATTCTTGGCAACGAGCGATCGCTTCATCAAAGGAAGTAATTGGTTTGAGGTTGGCCTCTGATTTTTTCATAGATGAGGCTGCTAGACTAATACATACTCATTACAACTTCATATTAACATAACGTTAAAAGTACGTCTTGCTCCTAATTATTAAATAAAGAGGAAACATTTGAATGACTGTCAATATTACCCTGGATACAAATATTATTGATAGTTTAGATCTATCTCCTATCAAAAAAGCGATCGCGAAATTGCCATCTAATAAAGCGATCGCAGAATATGAACAACAACTACAATTTACAATCAACTATCAATTGTCAGCCACAGATCCTAGAGAATTATCTGAAGTTCCTGAGATTAGACTCTGGTTTGTGCGTGTAGATGGCACCTATCCTTGGCTGCCTTTTTTATTAGATTGGAAATCAGGAGAATTAGCGCGCTATAGTGCGATGGTAGTTCCCCATCAGTTTAGTCGCAGTGAAGGTATTATTTATAATCCTGAAGCTTTAGAAATCTTTGTGATGCAAAAAATATTCATCCTATCTGATTGGTTAAAAGAAAGAGATATTTATAGTAATTTTCGTCTGAAGTCTTTCGCTAAACTATTTGGTTATGAAATTGATGATGCTTTTATCGATTCTTTAAACTAAGTTCAAAAAAGGATGAGAGATGGGGAGGCTTAACTGATTAATGCATAGATTGATGATTATAATAATCAGCATAGCTTCCCTGATCTTGCAGATCCCAAATGAGTTCTATAATTAACTTAAGAAATAACGATAAAGAGGTGGGACTTGGCGACTATTGCAGTAATTGACTACGATATGGGAAATCTACATTCTGCTTGTAAGGGATTAGAAAAAGCAGGAGCAACAACTAATGTAACTGATTCACCAGAGGATATCGCCCAAGCCGATGCGGTAGTGTTACCTGGAGTAGGTGCTTTCGATCCAGCCATGCAACATATTCGAGAACGTAACTTAGCAGAACCCATTAAAAATGCGATCGCGTCTGGCAAGCCTTTTCTGGGGATTTGCTTGGGTTTACATATTCTGTTTGATGGTTCAGAAGAAGGAACAGAAGCCGGTTTAGGAATTATTCCTGGAATGGTAAAACATTTCAAAAGTGAACCAGGAATCACTATTCCCCATATGGGTTGGAATCAATTAGAATTTTCTCAACCAGACTGTCCTTTATGGCAAGAAATAGCTCCTGGTGCTTACGTTTATTTTGTTCATTCTTATTATGTAGAACCACTCGATAATTCTGTTTGTGCCGCAACCGTAACTCATGGCTCACAAAAAGTGGCAGCTGCGATCGCAAAAGATAATCTCATGGCGGTGCAATTCCATCCTGAAAAGTCTTCTGATACTGGCTTACAAATCCTTTCTAATTTTGTCAGTTTGGTTAAAAGTCAAGTTCTCGTTTAACACGGCAATTCTTCATACTGGTGAAGGATAATGGTTCTTGAATCTCAGAATAACTATCTAGTCCCCAAATTTTGAGGGGGTACCAAATACAGATACTATAACTATTATCCAAACCTCATTCTGATACTCTACGATAATATCAAGAAGAGCCTTCATCTTGAACTATGAGCAGCGAACAGGGAGCGTAATGAACGATGTAATTACTGACACTTCCAAGGAATATTTCTGTTAAACCTCTGCGTCCCCGGCGTCCTACAACAATTAAATCAGCTTCCCAATTCTTGGCAATTTCTAAAATCAGATGTTCGGGTTTGTCAACTTGGCAAGTTAATTCGGTAGCAATGCCCTGTTCTTGGGCTTTGTTTACATATTCAGCTAGCCACTGGTTAGCTTTTTCTAGGCTTTCTTGATATCTTTCCTTAAAATCTTCAGTAGTTTCACTATGGTAGGAAGTAGGTTGAACCCAGAAGGGGCTGTCGGAGGTAAGACAATAGCATAGCATTAGAGACGCATTGTTTTGCTTGGCAGTTACTACCCCACGTCGAAATACTGTTTGACTCATAGATGAGGAATCTAGAGCAACTAAGATCTTTTGATATTCCTGATATTCCATGTTTTTTTCTACCAGTTCTCAGTTATAACTAGCTGCAAGCTCTAAGCCTTGTTCTATTCGTTTTTTTAATATTTACTCATTAGGTATCATCTCAGATTTTAAGTAAGACAGATGTATTGAGTTATAAAATTTTATATTTAAACTAATTACGAGACCTAATGATGAGATGATTTGAGAAATGGTGATTTAATGATCAGCTTGATACAATTGTTACCTTTAGCCGACGTGATTACGGTGTCGCATCAGCGGCGTTTGGGAATAAAATTTTATTGCTATAGAAGTAATTCGGATGATAGAAAGATGACTGATATGAGTTCGTTTTCCCTAAAATTGCCACGCTCGATTAAATAAGAACTGGCAAGAGTAACGAAAGAATATAACACTAGGTAGAGAAAGTTGAGAGTTGGTAGTTGACTATTAAGCTAATTCGCAACAAGCATTGCCAAAATCAGTAAAGTAAAGGATTATAGACATGGAAATCAAAAAAATTCATCACATAGCTATTATTTGCTCTGATTACGAAAAATCTAAATATTTTTATACAAAAATTCTAGGATTTCCTATCATTAATGAGACTTTTAGAGCACACAGAAACTCTTATAAACTAGATTTACGAGTAGGAAATAATGACATGATTGAACTTTTCTCTTTTCCTGCTCCTGCCCCAAGATGTAATCCTGAAAATTGTGGATTAAGACATTTAGCTTTTGAAGTAGAAAACATCAATAAATCTGTTGCTGATTTAGAATCAAAGGGAATCAATGTTGAACCAATTAGAATTGATAAATTAACAGGTAAAAACTTTACTTTTTTTAAAGATCCAGATGATTTACCCCTTGAAATATATGAGCTTTAAATTAACCCAATCGTTAGCAAATATAAAATTAGTTACCCCATAATAGGTGCACAAAATCGTTTTTTTCTTGTTGCTCTTGTTGTTATTTCTGATAACTAATTTTACTTCTGTTGGGAACTGTGTGGGCGAAGTCCTAAAATTACCAAAATTATTCCAAGTGTAAATTAAGTTATTTGAGATCCTCTCCTAATTTCTTCTCCCAGAATAATGCTTTGCCCATCTGGGGATTTAGCTCATAGCCACTAAATCCAAACGCCTTATATGCTAATTGAGCAACCTGGTTTCCTTCTAATACCTCTAGCGTTAGTTTACAGCAGTCCAAATCTAATGCGATCTCTTCAGCTTTCTTTAGCAGTAGTTTGGACAAGCCTCTTCTGCGGTATGGTAAAGCAACGATAATGTCGTGGATATTCAATAATGGCTTGCATGCAAATGTTGAAAATCCTTCTAAGCACACAAGAAGTCCTGCTGGCTGGGCATCGACAAAAGCGAGTACAACATGAGCCGATTTTCTCTTTGCCAGCTCTACTGGAAGATTTTTCTTAACATAGTTGGACAGTCCCTGGCCACCTCCCATTGGATCGAGCGCATACATATCCAGTAATTGAACCATAGCTTCTGAATGTACAGGTAAACTAAGATCTGCTTTAACAATTTCAATCATTTTTTTGAATCTTATGTAACTAATGGACTTTCGCTGGTAGCTTTACATGGGTGTTATTAGATATCTTATGTCTTTAATTTATCTCACCAAATCATCTTTTCTCTTTATGGTTCTCTTCTTTAAATGAATCTATTTTATTTTGAGAAAAAACTTCATTTTTCAAGCAAGACCGGGTTTATAAAAGAAATAACGCACTAAATCTTGGCTACTGGTTCAAAATTCCTCACAGGTTCTTCAAATTATTGTTCTATTCTCAAAATAAAGTGACTTAGTTGTGAGCTTTAAGAGAGGAAGGTGAGTACTATGAAAACTATCCACAAAAATTCCAGACCCCAGAAGCAAAAATCCATCAAAGGTCAAAATCGCTCTAAGCCTCTTATATCCATAGGAAATCCCCAAGTATCACCTAATAATGTGCCGCGCCAACAAACGCATGAATTGTTAAGTGATTGGGAGGATGCCTCCTAAATTAATAAGATTATGGAGCGAGTGCTATCCCAAAACAACTTTTTTATAAAAGTTTATATATTAATTCGCGAGGCTTTTGCTTCCGCACAATGACAACTAAAAATCTAGGCCCTTGTCCCAAGATAATGAAAATATTGCCCATCCAGAGATGAAACTTTCCCTAACTTGTATCAAGCTTGCTATTTCGTTGTTAGTAATCGGATTTTCTTTATCTACCATAGTCCATCTACTCACGGAAGTCTGGTGGTTTGATGCGGTAGGTTTTACTCAGGTTTTCTGGACGCGGCTGACTTGGCAAATTCTGATTTGGGCTGTCACCTTTGTTGTCTATTTTTTATTTTTATGGGCTAACTATCGACTGGCAATTAGAGACAAGCCTCGAAGCCTCTTGCCTTTAAAGCTCAATAGTGGTCGAAAAGTTTACAGTATAAAAGCTGTTAATTATACGGTCTTGATTTTGATTAGTGTCGTATCATTAATCGCGGCTTTCTCTAGCATGGCCTCCTGGGAGACCATTTTAAAGTATCGGCATTCTATTCCCTTCCAGAGCAGTGATCCAATCTTCGGGCAAGATCTTAGCTTTTATGTATTTCGTTTACCTTTTTATGAGAGTATCTATTACTGGCTCTGGGGTTTGCTCCTATTAGCAGTTATGACTTCAGTTCTAGTCTATGGTGACAACGGGGCGTTCTCCAGGATTTTCCCGTCGCGGTATGCTTCGACTCGCCTTGCGAGGTCTAGAATTAAAATCAATCAGTCGGCCAGAATTCATTTGAGTATACTCGCATCAGCGATCGCCCTGTTAGTTGCCTGGGGTTTTTGGCTAGCTCGTTATGAATTACTTTACTCGGCGACTGGAGTAGTTTTTGGTGCTGGCTATACCGATGTTCATGCCAAACTTTGGGCTTACCAATTATTGAGAATTTTAGCCGTGCTGGTAGCGGTTCTCCTAATGGTCTCGATTAAGCAACAGAGGCTTACTATGCCCCTAACTGGCATCGGCTTATTTTTCGTTATTTTATTGTTGGTTAATTATCTTTACCCCTGGTCTATGCAGCAATTCCTCGTCAATCCCAACGAATTGGCGAAAGAAAAACCCTATATCGAACATAGTATAAAATTTACCCAGGCTGCTTATCACCTGGATGATGTGCAGCGTCAGAATTATGCTGCTGAGACTCAACTTAGCCGTCAGTCCTTAGCTAACAATCAAGCGACGATTGATAATATTCGCTTGTTGGACTACCGCCCCTTACTCAATACCTATCGGCAACTCCAGGAAATCCGTCTATATTACAAATTTCGGGATGTGGATGTGGATCGCTATGTGCTCAACGGAGACTATCAACAGGTCATGCTGGCAGCACGGGAACTAGCATTTAATCGAGTACCCCCCAAAGCTCAAACTTGGGTCAATCAGCGACTCAAATATACCCATGGTTATGGCTTGGTGATGAGTCCAGTCAATCGGTTTACTAGTGATGGTTTACCGGAACTCTATCTCAAAAATATTCCCCCGGTCTCCACTGTAGATTTAAAACTTACCCAGCCTGCAATCTATTATGGGGAAGAAACCAATCATTATATTTTTACCGGGACGACAACTCCTGAATTTGACTATCCTCTGGGAGATGCCAATTCCTTTACTTACTACGATGGTCAAGGAGGTGTGCCCCTATCTTCGCTGGGGCGGAGACTAGCCTATGCTTACGATTTTGGTAGTCTTCAGATTTTAATCTCTAACTATTTCACTAATCAGTCCCGAATCCATTACTATCGCCAGATTCAAGCACGGGTTAATCATGTCGCGCCGTTTTTGCGCTTTGATCGAGATCCCTATCTGACAGTAATTAACGGCAAATTACAGTGGATTATCGATGCTTACACAACAAGCGATCGCTATCCCTATTCTGAGCCCGTTGTGGGAACAGATATTCTACCCAGAAACAGTCAGGTTAACTATATCCGTAACTCGGTGAAAGTAGTAGTTGATGCCTACGATGGCACATTACAGTTTTTTGTCGTCGATGAAGACGACCCCGTTCTCGCCACATATAGGCGGATATTTCCCGATCTGTTTATTTCCCAAGAAGCAACTCCCCCGGAAATTAAAGCCCATTTTCGCTACCCTCTAGATCTGTTTAAACTGCAAGCACAGATGTATCTCTCTTATCACATGAGCGATCCGGAGGTATTTTACAATCGGGAGGATCTGTGGGACTTTCCTCGGGAAATCTATGAAGATCAAGAGCTAGTGATGGAACCCTATTATCTGATGGTGAAATTGCCGGGAGAGTCAACCACTGGATTTATGCTGATTTTGCCCTTTACCCCTGCCAAAAAGGATAATATGATCGCTTGGATGGCCGCTCGTTCCAATGGTGACGACTACGGCAAATTGCTACTCTACAGTTTTCCTAAACAAAAATTGGTTTATGGGCCGAGGCAAATTGAGGCTCGGATCGACCAAACACCAAAAATATCCCAGCAGTTTACCCTCTGGAGTCAGGCCGGTTCTAAGGTGATTCGAGGAGATTTATTGGTCATTCCCATCGAGCAGTCGTTACTCTATATTGAACCTGTCTATCTGCGGGCCGAACAAGGGGAGTTACCAGAATTAAAGCGGGTGATTGTTGCCTATGACAAAGCCGTGGTCATGGAGAAAAACCTCGAACAATCTCTGGCAGCTATCTTTGGAACCAAGCCAGTCGAGCAGCGAGTCCCTAGTCCCTTAACTGATCAAGATACGCTCCTGATCAAATCTGCTCTGGAAAATTATCAACTAGCGCAAGAGGCATTACGTCAAGGAAATTGGGCTGAATACGGACGCTATCAACAAGAATTAGGTCAGATTTTGCAGCAGTTGAATCAAAATAACAATCCTTCAAATAGAAGTATTGGAGATCGTCCTGATAATGAAAGAATTAGAGAAGATAGCAAGTAGTCATAATAGTCAGTTTTAAGCTACACTACCTCGCTTTCTGGCTTCTTTATAAGAAATCCCGACATTGCGCAGTCCAGTACGTACTAGCTGTTGTTCGAGAAGGGCAAAAAAACGAGCGCGATCGCTGCCTCTAACAACCGCTTGGTTATGGGATTCTGCCAGAGCAACTGGATAACCATAACCTTTATGAACTTGGCCCAACATAATACTCAGAGATTGATTTAATAATTTGCTATCTTCTGCCACCCAAGCAGGAAGCTCAATGCGCGCCACTTCCGAACCGACATGAACATAACAAAAATAAATGCGTTGCGATTCGTCATAGAGTTCGAGCACGCGTAAACCACTGCGGTATAATGGACTTCTCTGTCCAGGTTGCAACCGATGGGACCAAAAAGTCGCATCTCGTAGCGGCTCGATTTTCTGACAGGGATATTTTTCTAAATCACCGCAGTTCACCACGCAATTAGGATTTTCATGGGGACAAGCTTGTAAGCGCAAAAAATTAATGCCTTCAATGCTGCGGGAAGCGCTGACATAACCCATCACAGGAATTTTAGTTTCTTTAAGTTGTTCCCAGGCTGCTAGGATCGGTGTTAATATTTGATCTCTCGCTTCTAGGGGTAAATCCTGAAGAAACCAATAAATTAATGAGCCATCGACCATCGCTAGGTTAGGGATATTTTGATGGGAACCTGGAGGCAAAACCCACTGACAAGCCATTTCCGCCAGAATTTCTGCTTCGGAGACAGTACGACGATAACCCATCCATTCACTGAGTTGAATGCCCCATTGTTTTGAGATATAAAGGTCCTTTTCTTGATAGAAAACTTCTGGCAAACTGTCGAGCAAAGGGTGTAAACTTTGCCCATAATGAAGCATCACCCGACCTACATTAATTAGATAACAATAAACTATTTCGTGATGGGAAGGCGAAATTTGAGAACCATCACTAGCAAAGACGCTATGACTATAGGGAGGGGCAGGAATATCAATGCAGCTATCTAAAGATTCTACGGGAGTAGCAACCGCAAACAGTAGGCGATCGCGCCAATTATTCAGATCTGCTACTAGTTGTTGCTGCTGAGCACAAGCTTGTTTTTGGATTATTTCTGCTTGTTCGATTCTATTACGGGCAGCTAGGGCTTCTTTCTGTAAATGCTGACTAATCCCAGGAAGCTGTCCTGCCAATTTAGCGATATCTAACATGATCAATAGCTATAAAAAATAAACTACCTAGAGTTGATAGAAGTTAAGTTTTCGAAGTTAGGTGTTAGGTTTGATCGTCTTGATACTTTTGTTGTTCTTCCTAATTTTTGGGGAACACTAACAAGTATACTTATCCTTTTTAAGAGTATAAATAAATACATATATAAATCAATAATAAACATCCGATCTCAAGCAAAGATCTAAAAAAAAATTATGTTGGCAATAGATCCAATTTCCATCGCTCAAGAGTTACAAGTTCAATTACAAAAACTAAAAAATGAGCTTTTTAGTGGTAGTTTTTCTATTGGAACAAAGTACAATAAGGAGCTGCAATGGAAATTATATTTTCGTTTAGGTCGTATTAGTTGGGTATCTGGAGGTCTCAATTCTGCGGAAAGATGGCAAAGACATATTAAGCTTTTTTGTTCTAAGTTAAAATCTAAAGACATCAAACAGATCGTTTCAGTTCAAGATGCTCAACAAGAGTATCAAGTTTTAGCCCAACTGCAAGAAAAAAATCTGCTCGCCAAAGAAAAAATTGGAGATTTAGTAACTAGTATTACCATAGAAGCTTTTTTTGATGCCATGTTTTATGGTGCAATTGAAAATCATAAATTTTCTTATAATATTGTTCCCGATGAGAGTTTGGGGGTAATTCTAAATCTAATTGAGCCCCTTGACGCGATCGCCCAAGCCCAAAGACTTGCTCAAGAATGGATTGGGGCTAACTTAGTCGAATATTCTCCTAATCTCTATCCTGTAATCAAACAGCCAGAGCTGTTAGTTATTGATGGCAAATTGACAATTAATCCGCAGATTTTATCTTTGATTAACGGTAAATTAAGTTTACGGTGTTTAGCATGGCATACTAAACAAAATTTAATCCCTTTTACTCAATCCTTAATTCCCTTTATCAACAATGGAGCAATGACTTTTTCCTGGGTTGCCAATCACCGCAAGACCGACCTTTCATGCTTGATAACCTATCTCAAACCATCTAATCTATCCAAGATTGCTCAAGTCAAAAAATCAAAATCTGTAATTGCTTGTGTTGATGATAGTCCATTGGTATGTCAAGGTTTTAAAGCGATTTTGACTGAGCTGGGATATAGTTTTTTAGGAATTCAAGATCCTTTACAAGCAATTCCCCTCCTCTTAAAAAAGAAACCAGATTTTATCTTTCTAGACTTAAAAATGCCAGTGACTAATGGATATGAGTTATGTAGTCAACTTAGAAAAATTCCGGCTTTCGAGAACATTCCAATATTTGTGTTAGCAGTCAAAAATAATTTGGCAGATAGAATACGAGCCAAAATAGTTGACTCAGATGGTTTTATAGTTAAACCAGTTAAAAAAGAATTAATTGTTGATATAGTTCAAAAATATTTACGAAGTTAGAGGAAGCCCCGTCGTTTAAAGGCGGGGTCTCTCTGACCGAAAAACTCAAATTAATTTAGATTCTACGAAACTTGCTACTTAATCAGCAACCAAGTATCAGAATGTATATCTTGCTAAAACCAGGCAAATGCCGGGGGCAAAGGGTCATGAAGTCGGGCATATTGCGATCGCCATAGCTAATTTTTGAGCAGGGATTAGAAAATTACAACTTTTAAATCTGGGTAAAGTTACTTATTCAACTTAAAATTTACTCTAGAAACCTTTTGAGTAAACAATATGAGTAATCTTATTTGGGAATTAGATTATTATTCCCGTCCAATTTTAGACGAGAACCAAAAAAAAGTCTGGGAAGTCTTAATTTGTGAAAGCCCTACCAGTACAGAGAGATCGCTAGATGACCTATTTAGATACGCTCAATATTGTTCTAGCAAGACAGTTAACTCCCTTTGGTTACGAGAAGCTCTAGAAAAAGCGATCGCCGAAGCAGGGGTCAAACCCCGCAAAATCCGTTTCTTCCGTCGCCAAATGAATAATATGATCATCAAAGCCTGTGAAGAGGCAGGAATTGCTGCAATTCCCAGTCGTCGCACCTATGCTTTGGCTCAATGGTTAGAAACCAGAATGGAATCATTTTATCCCCAAGAAACTGGATATGATGCCAAAGCTGCTAATTCGGCATCAGTCAAATATCCTCCCCTCAATGCAATTCCCCTTCCTGATGCGGTGCGGGGCGATAAAAGCGATCGCTGGGCTTTTGTCAGTTTAGAAGCTTCAGCTTTTGCTGAAATGCCCGAATGGGAAATTAATTTTGGGGAAGCTTTCCCCCTATCCCTAGCCAAGGTCACTCCAGAAACGCAAATTCCGGGACTGATATTTTTCTCTCCCCGAGCTAACCCCTTAGCTGCTTGGATGTCTGGGCTAGAAATGGGTTATTTACAACTAGAAATAACTTCTCGCCCCAGATTACGCCTCGAAACAGGTTCTAGTGACAGTTGGATCTTGGCTAACATGACTAATCCCCAAACGCTCTCAGAAGCCAAAGAATTTGAAGCTAGGAAAAAGAAGGCCCTAGGAGTACATTTTATCGCCGTACAATCAGCCCCCGATTCCGAATCTTTTGCTGGGTTTTGGCTGCTGAAAGAGTAACTTCTCTCGTAGGATTCATCCTACGAGCTGTCAGGTCAACTTAACTCATAATTCATCTTTTGAGAAATCACAATTCCCAATCAAGTATAATTCTTCTGAAGTGAGGTTGAAAGTCTCTTCCTCTTCCATGAATTAACTTCTACTTTCTATACCCAAGTTAAAGTTCCCAATATAAAAATTACTATGGTAAATTATACATCCCAAGCTACTTATAACTTTTGCCCGCTAACTCACGAAGAAGCTGATACTTTACTTCACAAAGTGAATCCTCAAGTAGCAAATAATAGTTTTGATGCTAGCGATACTGAAATTATTAAACAAATGGTAGAAGGTTTGGGAGACACCAGAGGAATGATGCGACTGGGGTTTGCTGAAGCTTTGGGGAAAGTAGGGAAACCAGCTGTTCCTTTTTTAGTGATCGCCTTACAGCATCATCCTAATGTAGTGGTACAAAGAGCAGCCGGCAAAACTCTCAACCTTATTGGTGATCCTAGTACTGTTCCTGTGCTCATTAATTCATTTCTCACTGATGAAGATCAAGTAGTCAGAAACTCTTGCATCGGTGCTTTAGCCAATATGGGAGAGGTTTCGGTGCCCCCGTTACTAGAAATTTTAGCCGCTCCAGAAAGTGATGAAACGATCAAAGGTCATGCGGCTTGGGCATTGTCATTTATTGGTGCTAAAGGTAAAGAGCAACTGTACCAAGCTGTAACCTCAGAGATTGCTGAAGTTAGAGCCGCCGTAGTTGCGGCGATCGCTAAAATTGTCGAAGAATATCCCGAAGAACGGGGTTTTCAGTCCATTATCAATGCGCTTCAAGACTCCTCACAAAATGTTCGTAGTGAAGCCGCTGCTGTTTTAGGGAATCTCAAGTACCAACCTGCTATTCCCCATTTAGTGACCTTACTCAGTAATGCTGAAGCAGAAAACCGTAAAATAGCAGCCTTAGCATTGATGAAAATAGGCGATCGCCAATTATTAGAGCC
>JAAUYH010148165.1_pt1 | contig 12490 bp, 11 predicted proteins | sample 7278061 | NCBI WGS metagenome assembly JAAUYH01 (sample SAMN14350203, study PRJNA611818) | marine sediment metagenome | isolation source: surface marine sediment (0.6m) | place: French Polynesia: Moorea | collected 2018-08
GATGTGCGGCTGCTTGTCGGACGGGAAGGAATTGACGATGCGGTCCACGGCGGGCGCCGCGCCATTGGTGTGGAGCGTGCCCATGACCAGGATGCCGGTCTCGGCCGCGGTAACGGCAATGCTGATGGTCTCCAGGTCGCGCATTTCGCCGACCAGTATGACGTCGGGATCTTCGCGCAGCGCCGAGTGCAGCGCATGGGCAAAGGTCGGCGTGTGCCGGCCGATCTCGCGCTGGCTGATGAGGCAGTTGATGCGCTTGTGCGTGAATTCGATGGGGTCCTCGATGGTGAGGATATGGCCCTTCTGCCGGCGATTGATGTTGTCGATCATCGCCGCCAGCGTGGTGGACTTGCCCGAACCGGTCTTGCCGGTGACCAGGATCAGCCCCTGCTTCTGAAGACAAAGATTGCCGATGACGCCGGGCAGCTTGAGGTCGACCAGGGTCAGCGCCTCGGACGGGATCGCCCGGAAGATCGCGCCGAGCCCGCCGATGTGGCGAAACACGTTGACCCGGAAGCGCGACAGGTCGGCGATCTCGTAGGCGAAATCCGCCTGGTCGTTGTCCTCCAGCATGTGCCGGGCCTTGGAGCCCATGATCTCTTCGATGAGCGTCGCGGCCCGGTCGGCGGCCATCGGTTCGTTCTCGATGGCCTTCAGGTCGCCATAGGCGCGGATGCGCGGCGGCTCGCCGGCCACGAAGTGCAGGTCGGAGCCGTCCTGGGACAGCATGGCGCGCAGGTATTTGTCGATTTCTGCCATCAGGAACCTGCGAGGTCGACCTTGGGGAGAACGCTGGCGTCGGTGACGAAGCGGTGGAAGAGCTTCTTGTCGTTGGCCAGCAGGTAGGCGTCGTCCGGGTCGATCTCCTTGGCCTTGACTGCGTCGAGCAGCGCCTGGTCGAGCAGCTGCATGCCTTCGTGCTTGCCCGTTTGCACCTGCGACGGAATCTGGTGCGTCTGGTCGTTGGCGATCAGCTTGCCGATGGCGCGGTTCATCACCATGATCTCGAGGATCGCCTTGCGGCCGCGGCCGTCGGGCGTGCGGGCCAGCACCTGCGAGATGACGCCAACGAGGCTGCTGGCCAGGAAGCTCTTCGACTGCTCGCGCAGGTCCGTGGGCAGCACGTCGAGGATGCGGTCGATGGTCTTGACCGCGCCGGTGGTGTGCAGCGTTCCGAGCACGAGGTGGCCGGTTTCGGCGGCCGTCATGGCCATGCTGACCGTCTCGGCGTCGCGCAGCTCGCCGACCAGGATCACGTCGGGGTCTTCACGCAGCGCGGCGCGCAGGCCGTCGGCAAAGGAATGCACGTGGGTGCCGAGCTCGCGCTGGATCACCTGGCATTTCTTGCTCTGGTGGACGAATTCCACCGGGTCTTCGAGGCTGATGATGTTGAGCGGGCGCGTCCGGTTCAGGTGATCGATCATCGACGCGAGGGTCGTGGACTTGCCGGTGCCCGTGGCGCCGGTGACCAGCACCATGCCCTGGTGATGATCGGTGAACGTACGCACGACCGGCGGCAGGCCCAGGCTGTCCAGGTCCGGGATGTCGTTCGGGATGTAGCGGAAGGTGGCGCCGGGGCCGGTGTCCTTGCGATACACGTTCACCCGGAAGCGGGTGCCGTCTTCGGTAACGTAGCTGAAGTCGATGTCTTCGCCCTTGCGATACCGCTCCTGCTGCGTCTTGGTGAGCACCTCGTTGACATACCCCTCCAGCTCCGAGCCCGACAGGTCGCGGAACTTGATGGGCACCAGGTCGCCGCTCATGCGCAGCATGGGCGGTACGCCGACCGCCAGGTGCAGGTCGGAGCAGCCCTGGGCGCGGCCCAGCTTCAGGAATGCGTCGATTCGTGCCATGAGTCAGTGAGACCGGACTGTGTCGCCTCTTCTTACACGCACCGGCGGCGAAAGGAAAGTGACGGTGTCGCGATTCGGGACGGGAGCCTGCCGCGCTCAGGAATGGCAGGCTTCCATGCCCTTGCGGAATTCCTCCATCGTCTGGTAACGCTCCAGCTTGTCCACTGCCATGGCCCGCGAGACGACAGCGCCGACGTCCGTCGGCACCCTCGGATTGGCTTCGCAGACGGGCCTGGCGTTGCCCTGCACGTGCTGGTACATCACCGACATGTGGTCGCCCTCGGTGTACGGCGGTTTGCCGGCCAGCAATTCGTAGAGGATGACGCCCAGGCTGTAGATGTCGGCGCGCTGGTCCACCTTCTTGCCGAGGATCTGCTCCGGGGCCATGTACTTGGGCGAACCGATGACGTAGCCGGTCTTGGTCAGCTGCGTGTCGCCGCTCGAGTGCGCCGCCGCCACGCCGAAGTCCACCACCTTGACGAGCCCGTCGTTGTTGATGAGCACGTTGGCGGGTTTGAGGTCGCGATGCACGATACCCACCTGGTGGGCGACCGACATACCGGTGGCGACGTCGTGAGCGATGCGCATCGCATCGGGTGCCGCCAGCGGCTTGCCGCCCTTGATCTCGCCGCTCAGCGTGTGCGACGGGAAATATTCCATGGAGATGGCGTAGAGGCCGCCGAGGTTCAGGAAGTCGTAGATGCGAATCACGTTCTTGTGCGTGATCTTGCGCGAATACCGGAGCTCGTGGACGAAGCGCTTGAGCATCTCCTCGTCGGCGGCGATGTTCTTGTTCAGGAACTTGAGCACGAGTCGCTCGTCGACGACCTTGTCCTCGACCAGGATGACGGTGCCGAACGCGCCCTTGCCGATCTGCTGGATAAACTGGTAGCGGTTCTCGATGATGTCGCCCACTTCCAGCGCCGACAGGTCCAGCGTCGCCGTCGTCTTGGCCGCCTGTTGCACGGCCTCCACTTCTTCCGGACGTTCCACCAGCATGGTGCGTGCCGGCTCGGCCATGCGCTCGGCCTTTTCATTGGCCGCGATGGCGGTGGCGGAGAAGCGGTCGTTGAGGTCGCGCAGCGCTTCCTCGGCCACCTCGCCCAGGTCGGTCTTGATCGTGCCGGCGCCGAGGCGGCGCATGACTTCGTGGGCGTGCGACTGGTCCGCCAGCTTGGCCAGAGCCTGCACGGCTTCGACCTGGATCTCGCGCTCCTGGCGATCGAGCATGGGCATCAGCGCATCGACGGCCCGCCGGTCGCCGATGGTGCTCAGCGCCCGGATGACCGCGGGGATCGACTGCGGCGGTCCGTCGAGCATGGCCGTGAGCGCCGGCACCGCGCGTTCGTCGCCGATCTCGGCCAGCGCGTCGGCAGCGCGCTCGCGGACCCACCAGTCCGGGTCCTTCGTCGCCTCCAGCAGGTGGTCGACGGCGCGCTCGTCTTTCGTGGTGTTCAGAATCTCGATGGCCGAACGCCGGATGCCCTCGTCCTTCGATTTGACCAGTTCCAGGACAGCGTCGACCACGCGCGGGCCGCCGATCTTGGCGAGCGCGTCGGTGGCGCGCGATCGCACCCACCAGTCGTCGTCCTTCAGCGCATTCAGCAGGTCCTGGATGGACTTGGTGTCGCCGATTTCGTTGAGCACTTCCACCGCCGCCCGCCGCGAGTATTCCGACTCGTCCTTCAGCACGTCCACGAGGTATTTCATGGTGTCCGGGTGACGGATGCGGACGACGACGTCGACGGCCTTGTTCTGAACGTCGATCTCCGGGTCTTTCAGCAACTCGCACAGCAACTCGATGTCGATGCGCCCGCCCATGTTGGCCAGTGAGGTCAGGGCGGCCTGGCGCACCAGCTTGCTCTTGTCGCGCAGCTGGTTCTGCAGCGCTTTTTGCACCTCCGGCTTGTTGAAGCGGGACAGGATCCCGATGATGTGAACGCGCACCACCGGATCCTTGCCCGTAAGGCGCCCGATGAGTTCCGGGATCATGTCCTCGGTGGCCACCTCCTGCACGATGCGCATGCAGGCCGCCTTCTCGTTGGGCGGCAGCGAGTAGGCGTGCGTGAGCAGCGCGCGGATGTTCAGGCGATCCTTGTGCGCCGACAGCACCTCGATGAGCGTGTGTTTGGGTACGTCCGGGTCTTCCAGCAGGTCCAGCAGCTTGTTCGGGTTGTATTTCTTGTTGCTTGTGAGCGCCCAGGCGACACCGGACAACACGCGCCGGTTCTCGTGCGACAGCGCGCTCATGTAGTAGGGCAGGCTGCGTTCGTCCAGCAGGTCGGACAGGATTTCGACGAAGGTGACGGTCTGATTGCGGTCGGCATCCGCCAGGGCTTCGATCACCTTCGGCACCGCCGCCGGCCCGAGGCCGGACAGCCGGGCGATGGCTTTCTTGGCGTCGGCGTCCTCGTGGTCCCGCACGGCCACGAGCTGGGTGATGAGCCGGTCGGCCTGCATGCTGCGGATGAACTTCATCGCATCATTCCGCCGGTGGCGGCTCCGGGCGACGCGGTGTCGCCGTCATGCGTTCCCCCGACCGTCCTCACTGCTCAGCCGTCGGCGTCCCGCGCGTCGTCGAGCGGCACGATGCGCACGATGTAGGCCTTGTTGACGAGGCAGCGATAGTGTTCGTCGACATGGAGCTTGATGAAACGGGCGTCGGCGATGTTCATGTAGTCCAGCAGGCGACTGTTCTCCGGGGGCAGGGCTTCGCGAATGACACCGTCGATCATGGATCCGTCCATCATGTGCAGGCGGCAAGGCAGCGTGACGCTGGTCGCCGGGTCCGTCGCCCCGCGATCCGCGTATTCTACACGGACAACCGCCCGCTTGTTGTAGAAGAACGTATCGTCGGAGTCGTCCTTTCGTAGCACGAGGAACGGTTGCTCGTGGTTCATCACGTCGAGCGGGTCCTGCGCGGCTCCGCGCTCGCCCGTGTGCGACAGGAAAATCGTTCCGACTATGGGGCCGGCGGGGTGCACCCAGAGCATCACCTCCTTCTGCTGCTTGGGCACTCTCAAGTCCGAGCGGGTCATGATATCTCCCTGGTCTGGCGTCTCCGGCTCCCTCGCCCGCCGGATCGGCACGGTAGGCGCGGGTCGGCAGCGTACGCCGGTCCGCGCAGGTAAAAATTATATAAAACAATAAGTTATGCGGTTTCCACAAATCCGCAACGGATAGCCTAGCATCGGTAGGGCAGGCCCGATGCGAGATGAGTCTCAAAACCGCCCGGACTGCGGGCTCTACGGGCGGCGGAACCGCCGTCGAATTGGTATACCATGGCCGCCGCGCGCCGCCCTGCCACCGGCCGGCCCGGGCGCGCCGAGACCATGCGACCGGGCGAGACAGGACATCAGGATGAGCGATTTGAGCCCCGACACGATTCGGGCACGACTGGCCACTGACATCGATCCGTACCTCGGCACCGACCTGGTGTCGGCGGGTGCCGTGACGGCCCTGGCGGTCGACGGCGGCCGGGTGTCCCTGACCGTCGGGCTCGGCTTTCCCGCCAGCGGTTACCATCCGGCCCTGGCCGATCGGCTGCGTACGCTCCTCGGAGCCATTCCGGGCGTCAGCGGCGTGGATGTGACGGTCGAGACGACCATCGCCGTGCACGCCGTACAGCGCAACCTCAAGCCGTTGGGGGACATCCGCAACATCATTGCCGTGGCCTCCGCCAAGGGCGGCGTCGGCAAGTCCACGACGGCGGTCAACCTGGCGCTGGCGCTCGCCGCCGACGGGGCCTCGGTGGGGCTGCTGGATGCCGACATCTACGGGCCGAGCCAGCCGCGCATGCTCGGCCTTCGCGGGCAGCGGCCCGTGACGCCGGACGGCAAGAGCCTGGAGCCGCTCGAAGCATACGGGCTGAAGTGCATGTCCATCGGCTTTCTCATCGACGAAGACCAGCCCATGGTCTGGCGAGGACCCATGGTCACGCAGGCGCTCAACCAGCTCATCGGCGACACGCGCTGGGGCGCGCTGGACTACCTCGTCGTGGACATGCCGCCCGGCACCGGCGACATCCAGCTCACCCTGTCCCAGCGCGTGCCCGTCAGCGGTGCGGTCATCGTCACCACGCCGCAGGACATCGCGCTGCTCGATGCGCAGAAGGGCCTGAAGATGTTCCAGAAGGTGGAAGTGTCCGTGCTCGGCGTGGTCGAGAACATGGGCCTGCACATCTGCTCGGCCTGCGGCCACGAGGAACCCATCTTCGGCGAGGGTGGCGGCCGGCGCATGGCCACCGACTACGAGGTGCCGTTCCTGGGTTCGCTGCCGCTGGACCGGCGCATCCGCGAGGAAGCCGATTCCGGCCAACCCACCGTCGCCGCCGACCCCGACGGCGCCGTGGCCTCCATCTACCGCGACGTGGCCCGGCGCATGACCGCGAATCTCGCGGCCAGCGGCAAGGACTACAGCCGCCTGTTCCCGAAAATCGTCATCGAGGACACCTGACCCATGAGCATCAAGTCCGACCGCTGGATCCGGCGAATGGCCGAGGAGCACGGCATGATCGAGCCGTTCGAACCGGGGCAGGTGCGCGCCGACGACAACGGCAAGCTGATTTCCTTCGGTACCTCGAGCTACGGCTACGACGTGCGCTGCGCGCGCGATTTCAAGGTGTTCACCAACATCAACTCGGCCATCGTGGACCCGAAGCACTTCGACGAATCGAGCTTCGTCGACATGACCTCGGATCAGTGCATCATCCCGCCGAACTCCTTCGCGCTGGCCCGCACCGTGGAGTATTTCCGGATACCGCGCAACGTGCTCACGATCTGCCTCGGCAAGTCGACCTATGCGCGCTGCGGCATCATCGTCAACGTGACGCCGCTCGAACCCGAGTGGGAGGGGCACGTCACGCTGGAGTTCAGCAATACGACGCCGTTGCCGGCGCGAATCTACGCCAACGAGGGCGTGGCGCAAATGCTGTTCTTCGAGTCCGACGAGCCGTGCGAGGTCTCCTACCGCGATCGGGGCGGCAAGTACCAGGGGCAGACGGGCGTAACCCTGCCGCGGTCCTGAACCGCCCGTGGGAGCGGCTTCAGCCGCGATTCAGACGATCAGAGCTCGGCGGGCAGGCCGGCGACCGATTCGAGCGACATCTCGGTGATGGTCTTTTCGCCCTTCGTCTGGCGTATGCGCACCGGCAGCCAGTCGAGGTCGGGCGCCAGCCACATCAGCGTCGCCCGGCTGGAACCCTCCCGCTGGCGATGCAGCACCACCGTGTCGAAGGTGCCGCCGCGCGTTTCCACGGTTTCGCTGCGCAGCCGGTTCACGCGGTACACCTTGAGCTTGTCGCGGTCGAGCACCGTGTAGCTGGACGCCGGTTCGCCGGCGTTCATGTCGCGCATCAGCGCAAACTGCGACAGCAGCCGGTCGAGCAGCGACGGCTCGATGTCGAATTCGTGCGTTTCGCCGCGGTAGACACTCGTCGCCCGGGCGCTGGCATGGTCGAAGGTGACCGTGTTGTCGTCCTTGCCCTTGCGCGTGCCGTCGTCGAAGACGAACTCGACGGGCTTGAGCTGTCCGTCCACAAGGTGGAAGCGGCTGCGCTCGACGATGGTGCCGCCACGAATGAACCGCGCCAGGCCGCGCGGCTCGGTGCGCGCTTCGTATACGTAGGCCGCGCCGTCCAGGGCCGGCCGCATGGATATCACCGACTCGCCGACACGCGAGCCCTTGTACTCCAGGCGATAGGTGGCGGCGAAGGTCGGCAGCTCGCTCGCGCCGCCGACGGCTGTCGCCGGCGCCTGTGCGAGCAACAGCGCGCAGCCGGCCAGGAGGGCAGTTGTCCAGCAGGCGATATGTCGCCGGGTTCGTGTCACGTGTCGTCCTCGAAAACCACCGGTTCGGCCAGACGCTCGTCGTCCAGCCAGGGCGCATCGTCACGCAGCCGCAATCGGCCCGAGGCGATCCACCCGATCACCGTTGGATACAGCTTATGCTCGGCTGCCTGAACGCGCGCTGAAAGGCCGGCTTCGTCGTCGCCGGGCCGGATGGCCACGCGTGCCTGGGCAACGACCGGTCCGCCGTCCAGTTCCTCGGTGACGTAGTGGACACTGGTGCCGTGGTGGCTGTCGCCGGCCTCGAGTACGCGCCTGTAGGTGTCGAGCCCACGGTACTTGGGCAACAGCGAGGGATGAATGTTCAGCATCTTTCCCCAGTAGCGACGCACGAAGGCGGGACCCAGGATGCGCATGAAGCCGGCCAGGACAACCAGGTCGGGGCGGAAGGCGTCGATGCGCCCGGCGAGCTCGGCGTCGTAGTCGGCCCGCGAGGCGAAGCCGGAGGCGTCGACCACCCGCGCGGGTATGTCGGCCCGGGCGGCGCGCTGGAGACCGAAGGCATCGGCCCGGTTGCTGATGACGGCGCTGACCCGGGCGTCGATGCGTCCGGCGGAGCAGGCGTCGATGATCGACTGCAGGTTCGATCCCGACCCGCTGATCAGCACGACGACAGAGCAGCGGCGATCGGCCGGCTCCGTCACGCCGGTGTCCCGGTCACCACGACATGCGGTGGGGCGTCGGCGTCGTCCGCCGCTTCGACGTGGCCGATGGGCCACACCGTTTCGCCCAGGGCGCGCAGGTCGTCGGCCATGGCCTGCGCCCGTTCGGCAGCAACGACGGCGACGAAGCCGATGCCGCAGTTGAAGGTGCGCAACATCTCGCTTTCCGGAATGTCGCCGCCCGCCTTGAGCCAGTCGAACACGGCCGGTCGCGGCCAGGCGCCGGCGTCGACGACGGCCCGCGTACCCGCCGGAAGCACACGCGGCAGGTTCTCGGGCAGTCCGCCACCGGTGATGTGCGCCATCGCGTGCAGCGCGGGGTCCGCGACCTGGGTCAGCATCGGGCGCACATAGATGCGCGTGGGTTCGAGCAGGGCATCCATCAACGGCCGGCCGTCGAGCGTCACCGCGCTGGTGTCGCCGGCGCGTTCCAGCACCTTGCGAATCAGCGAGTACCCATTGCTGTGCGGGCCGCTGGCGGCCAGCCCCAGCAGCACGTCCGAGGCGCCGACCCGGCTGCCGTCGATGAGCCGGTCCTTTTCGACGACGCCGACGCAGAAACCGGCCAGATCGTAGTCGTCGTCCCCGTACATGCCCGGCATTTCGGCAGTTTCGCCACCGATCAGGGCGGCACCGGCCAGTTCGCAACCGGTGGCGATGCCCTCGACGACCGCTGCGGCGGTGGCGACGTCCAGGTGACCGGTGGCGTAGTAGTCGAGGAAGAACAGCGGTTCGGCACCCTGCACGAGCACGTCGTTCGCACACATGGCGACGAGGTCGATGCCGATGCGCTCGTGCCGGTTCGTGTCGATGGCCAGGCGCAGCTTGGTGCCGACGCCGTCGGTGGCGGCCACCAGCAACGGCCGCTCGTAGCGGTCGGTCGGCAGCTCGAACAGTCCGCCGAAACCGCCGAGGCCGGAAACGACGCCGGTGCGGCGGGTACGCGCGATCGCCGGGCGTATGCGGTCCACCAGGGCGTTGCCGGCGTCGATGTCGACCCCGGCGTCTTTGTAGGTCAGCGGCTTGAATGTGGGCATAGGCGAATCCAGCCAAACGTCGATGAATCGGGGTCGTTGCCGGTCGGGACGCCAGCCGGCGTGCCGGCCCGGCCCGGCGCGAGGCCGCAGGGAATATATGCTATTTTAGCGGCGCCCGAAAACCGGGCGACATTCCCGTCCCGGGCCCGGGGCGGGCTTCCATGGCCGCGATGACGCTGCGTGATGACGGACAAAACCCCGTACCGGTGATGCGATGACGCCGGCCTCCCCACTCAAGACCCCGTTCGGGCTGTTGCCGTCGTGTTGCGCCGTCGTGCTGGCGGGGCTCATGCTGGCCGCGGGTGCGCCCGGCGCCGGTGCCGCGACGGTGCAGGACCTGTTCATCGCCGAGGCGCCGGTCACCGACCGCAGCGAAGAGGCACGGCAGGCCGGCTTCCAGAATGCGCTGGCGCAGGTGCTGGTGCGCCTGACGGGCAGCCGCGGGGCGCCGGCGGATCCGGCGGTGGCGACGTTGCTGGAAAACGCGGCGGCCTACGTGCAGCAGTTCGGCTACATGGCGAGCGGCCGGCTGCGGGTGGGCTTCGATGGCAAGGCACTTCAGGCCGCCGCCCAGGCGCAGGGTCTGTCCGTCTGGGGGGCCTCGCGACCGGCGACACTGGTGTGGCTGGCGCTGGACAACGGCGGCGGCGATCGCCGGCTGCTGGCCGCCGACGACGACAGCGAGGCCGCGCGCCAGCTGCGGACCGCGGCGACTGCCCGCGGCCTGCCGCTGGTGCTGCCGCTGATGGACAGCGAAGACCGCGCCGCCGTCAGTTTCCCCGATGTCTGGGGTGGGTTCGACGACAACATACTCGCCGCCTCGCAGCGGTACGGCGCCGACGCCGTGCTCGTGGGCCGGGCGAGTCGCGGCGCGTCCGGCGTGTTCGTGCGCTGGAAGCTGCGCGCCGGTGGCCTCGAGGACGAATGGCGCGGCAGCCTGGAGAACGGCATACACCGCACCACCGATGCGTTTGCGCGGCGCTTCGCGGTGCAGAGCGGCGTCGATACCGGCGGCGCGGTTGTGGTCCGCGTGAGCGGCATCGACGACCTGGCGGCGTACGGCGACGTGTACACCTACCTGGAGTCGCTGACCCTGGTCAGTCGCGTGGCCGTGGATGTCGTGGCCGCCGGGCAGGTGTCCTTCCGTCTCGACCTGCGCGGCGACCCGGGTCAGCTCGAGCGGGCGGTGAGCCTGGGCAACGTGCTCCGGACCGAGGAGACCGGCCCGCTGTCGACCGGTCTCAGTTTCGTCTATACGCCGTGAAGCCCCAGCACATCCCCAACGCGCTGTGCGTGTTTCGGATTCTTCTCGTCGGCCCCATCGTATGGCTGCTCGCGCAGGGGCACTACGCGGCGGCCATGCTCCTGTTCGCCGCCGCCGGCCTCACCGACGGTCTGGACGGCTTTCTCGCTCGGCGCTTCGACTGGCGGACGCGGCTGGGCGGGTTTCTCGACCCGGCCGCTGACAAGCTGCTCGTCGTCAGCGTGTTCGTCACGCTCGTGGCCCTCGGTCTGATTCCCATGTGGCTCGGGGTGGTCGTTATCGCGCGCGATGCGGTGATCGTGGCCGGCGTGGCCACCTACCGCCTGCTGCTCGGGCCGTTCGAGGGCGCCGCCTCGCCGGTCAGCAAGATCAACACGGCGGTGCAGCTGCTCTTCGTGCTCGCGGTCGTCGGCCGGGCGGCGTTCGAGGTGCCGGCCGAGCCGATCGTCGTGGCGCTGGGCGCACTGCTGCTCGCCACCACCATCATCAGTGGTCTCGACTACGTGCGCAGCGGCACCATGGCCGCCCTGAAGTCGCGCCGGGAGAATCGTCATGGCACTTGAGAATCGCCTGCCGCTGTTGTTCGCGATACTGGCCCTGGGTTGGCTGGTTTACCTGTTGTCGCCGATCCTGACGCCGTTCGTGGCCGCCGGGCTGCTGGCATACGTGGGCGATCCCCTGGTCGATCGCTTCGAACGGATGCGCGTGCCGCGCGGCCTGGCCGTGGCCATCGTTTTCATCCTGTTGCTGCTGTTGCTGGGCGCGCTCACGTTGCTCGTGGTGCCGCTGGCGCGAGGCCAGGTCGAGCTGCTGCTGGCCAAATTGCCCGAGTATGTGAACTGGATCGAGAGCCGCATCCTGCCCCACGTGCTGGAAACCCTGGACCTGGCCGGCAGCGGGGAAGATGTCGGGCTCGCGGCGTTCCTTGAAAAGCACGGCACGAAAGTCGCCGGCTTCGCCACCACCGCGCTGGCGTCCGTGTCCAAGTCGGGCTCGGCGCTATTGACCGCTGTGCTGAACCTGCTGCTGATACCCGTGCTCACGTTTTACCTGATGCGCGACTGGGACATCATCATGGAGCGCCTGGCTGCGCTGATCCCCGCCGATCGTCGCGGCACCGCTGTGGATCTCGCGCGCCAGACCGACCGGGCCCTGGGCGGCTTCCTGCGCGGCCAGCTCATGGTCATGCTGGGTCTGGGCCTCATCTACGCCACCGGGCTCGGGATCATCGGCATCGACTACTGGCTCGCCATCGGCACCGTTGCCGGCCTGGTGAGTTTCGTGCCGTACCTCGGCTTCGTGGTCGGTATCGGGCTGGCGGGCCTGACGGCGCTGGTGCAGATGCAGAGCTGGGTGGCACTGGTCGGCGTCATCATCGTCTTCGGCATCGGGCAGCTCATCGAAGGCACGCTGCTGACGCCCAGGCTGGTCGGCGACCGTATCGGCCTGCACCCCGTGATGGTGATCTTCGCGGTGATGGCCGGCGGTCAGCTGTTCGGTTTCTTCGGCATCCTGCTGGCGTTGCCGGCGGCGGCGGTGGTCACCGTGCTCGTGCGCTTCGCCTACGGCCATTACTCGTCGCGTCGGGCGACCCGGACCGGCGGCGCGACGGACGACGCCGCGAGCGACGAGGGCGCCGCGTGAGCCAGCTCGCGCTGCCTGTCGGCCTGGACGACCGGGCGGCGCTGGACAACTTCGTGCCGGGCGCCAACGGGGCGGCACTGGCGGCGGTGCGGGGACAGATCGGCCGGCGCGGGCACCCTGTCATCTGGTTGTGGGGGCCCAGCGCCAGCGGCAAAAGCCACCTGCTCAGGGGCGCCTGTGCAGC
>JAAUYH010063193.1_pt1 | contig 12488 bp, 5 predicted proteins | sample 7278061 | NCBI WGS metagenome assembly JAAUYH01 (sample SAMN14350203, study PRJNA611818) | marine sediment metagenome | isolation source: surface marine sediment (0.6m) | place: French Polynesia: Moorea | collected 2018-08
ATCCATCTGTGTACGACCGTACAGCTTCGGATGCAAGAAAACGAGGCGGAGATGCTTGTCGTTATAATCTAGCGGACGATGCTAAATCCAACCAATTTCCGTGCTCTGCTCACTCAAAAACCTTTCCACACACCCTGCTCCACTTGACACTTCCAATAATGAACTTGTTTTCTTGTGCTCAGCAACTGTACTACCATCGTTGCGCCACTCAAAACCGTCCGCGTGTTGCAACCACCGTGGCTGTGGCTGCACGATCTGTGTAGTACGGTTTCTACAGTGCTAATCGAACGCCAGCGTTCACTCTGAATTATTCCTCAATTTGCTCTAAAATTCTTGACTTACTCCATTGTATCCGCGCTGTACTGCGGCCACCGTTCGTTCCAACTGGACAGACACGATTAGCTTGTGGGGAATACAGTGCACGTCCTGCATTGCTTCCCAATGTCTAATTGCATTTCTATTTCTACGACACTCTGCCAATGCGTCGACAATTGACAGTATCGCATTTCTGTTCGTTTTCCGCACGCAATGAACTACTTACTCCTACATGAGTCCTCAATGAATTAACTTTGTTTTATCAAGGTCTCGTCAGTCTGAACACTGTCCTAAATTATTTTCGAGGGGCGAGCCTCATACGGAGCGTATTTATGAAGACGTACATGTACATGTGGATGAGGATGAGGAAATGATATCCTCGTAGAATATTTGATCACTGCACTGCTCGAAGTGATCCGTACTCGACTCGATCTTCTGTTGACTTGTTTCCAGATATTGAACAAACGGTGTATACGATTGTGTTTCTCTTTGAAACTTACCATGCGTTTATGTCCCGAACTGCACTGCAATGAAATGAATAGATGCTGCCGGATATTCAAGTAGTGTTGTCATGACTAGTCAGTTTGTTCCGAAGCAGAAATAGTTGGCATGCTAACTCTGATGTACGTTAATTTCGTGCTTCTTCACGCAACGATGACGCTCAAGTAATTGTCTATTGGGCTAATCATGGGACTGCATTGTTACTCGCACACCAGTTTCGATCAACTGATACTGTACTCGAGCTGCAGTGCTTCTTTTTTTGAACTTGGATCGTACACAATGTCGGGTTCCATTGCTGCGTTATAAAAGTACTGGTACCGTTCTGTATTGTACCTGCTTACTTTATTTCGATGGATTAACTAGCCCTAGTAGATTGCCTCAATCGTTGCCATTTATTTCCATCGATCATATTCCAGTTGAGCTCGTGTTAACTTAAAACACGAGACGTTGCTCGTTTACTGATATGACTTCCATTTCACCAGCTTTCATTGATTATCCAAAAAAACACTTTTACTCCTCGATCACTTGAGCCCTGGCATGAACACCCTGATTTCATTTCGGTTGAATGATTAATCGAAAGTTGGAAATGTATATCAAGCTTGATATGCAAGTCCACAATTAAGTGCGCTTCTAATTTTTGAAGTTGTCTCAAACTGAGCGTTTTCTCATACTTGATTTAAAAACAATTCATCTTTATCGATCTGCTTAAATACTGCTCTTAAATACGAATAAGGTCTTCCTTATGTCAAAGATGAATATCTTTTTGCGTGACATTCCTACTATTCCTTAAAATTGCTCTTTCGTTATCAGGTACCTCGTATATGCAGGACCCTCCCTTGATTCTCGGACATCTTTGTTTGGCAGACCATAACCGTTGACTAAACCGCTCAGAATGGTACCGAAATTAGGGTTCACGCAAGGTGAACTCAGAACGAGTGCTGGAGGAAATGCTTCAAGTGCGATCGAAAAACTAATTGCGTTCATGTTGAAGCCTGTCTTGAAAGGACAAGATCTGCTAACGTATATTGCGATTTGAGTTGATCGTTCACACGACTTCAAAACACTTTAAGAAAAAGCAAAGTTCTAACGCTGAGTTAGACTTCAAAGATCAAACATTCAATTTGAAAATCTGCGCAAACTGCTTTCCGAATAGAATTGGCCATTACTATTCGAGAAAGAGCCTTTCGTCAACACACTGAATCAAAATTTAACAAATATTTGACATGGAATATTTTGTTAGAACTGTGCAACCTGTTTTCTTTGCACTCTAAATACAACTATAAGCAATTATCAAACAATAATGGGTTGTAAAAACCAAGATTTTTATGTTTTTTTTCGTATTATTATTGGAATGATTTATGTTCTATTTGTTCGTAGTCTCAAATCGAGAAGATACTTAAAATGCTGCTACATCCTATCCAAAGATACGATCACTCTCATATTATTCCGACTAGAAAATATTTTTGAGACTTTTAGAGCAAAGTTGCATGAACGTTGAAACAGTTGACTGTCTTGGTTTCGAAGTCGGCAAATGGTTCCATAATTACAGTGAATGTCAGTGTTTCCTTTTCAGTATTCCTTTATTGCCCAGTTTTTTCATTTCTATTTTAATGGTCCGCTTCAACGAAGGCATTCGAATCTGAATTGCCTTTATTCAGAGAAACCTCTCAACTCCTAATTATTCTGAGCACATTGTTATCGCCTGCAAAAGTAATCCCCAGCACACTTTCGTGCAATCACCCCAATTATTGAAAATGAGAGTCAGGGGTTGAAATGTAAGTTGTTTTCATGGCTAGAGCGAGACTTTATTATGAAGTCGGGCTTAAGCATAATCCAATAGCACCAAGGCAATATTGAATCTTGGAGTGGCGCTGCTTCCGCAAATAAAAAATCGAAGTGAGACATTAATTTCATAACGGCAGTAGTAGTAGGTCGACAGTGAAAATGCCTCAACTCTGGACAAAAGACACATTTAATGATGAGTCAATATGTACTGCCCCTGGGTATGGGACTATAGAAGCTCTAGAGTTGATTATCTTTCCTGTGATTGAAATCGCCAGCCAAGTTCGTTGCTATTGTGAAAGCCAAAAATATTCAGAAAATTCTTTGTTTTGAATTTTGGAAATGAGAGAAACGATTCCACAATCCATAAGAATCCTTTAGAACGATTCAGTCCTAAAACGGCCTGTGTGCGATGAAAATTCTCACAAAACCTCTCTTGTTCGAACCTATTAACGCGGTTATGACAAATCTCAATTGTCAGCAAACGAGAAACTCCTCTTGTGAATGTGATACCAGACAATTACTAGAGTTTCGAATGACATATGGCGTTTTTTCGAAGCTTTTTCAGAAATTGAAGTATAGTAAATGGGGCAATCCCGTAATTATTTCTATACCTGTTTCTGATTGGCGTATGACACATACATTCTTGATCAGGAGTAAAACGAGAAAGGATCAGCAAGGATGTAAGTCACAGTTGATGCAACTACAAATTAATCAGTTTCCACGGCTAATTTCGAGCTTGAAACAATTGTGTAGTTTGGCATAATTCATTCAAAAACATATTCTTAAGTTTTTCTCAAGAGGTGGACTGCATAGGACTATGGTCATCTTTTAGATATATGTTTTTCAGCAAATGTACGGTACCATCTACATTGGCAACGTATGCTGAAGAATATAGAAGCATTTCTAGGTGCACTTGAAATTTTTCTGAAACTGAATCTTTCACAATACGAATATGTGAAGATTTCTCTATGGCGTCTTTTCGATGGATGTCGAAAGTACATAGAGGGTTAAGAGATTATAACAAAATTTATTCAAACTAGTTCTCAAGAGTATCATCCTGTGTTCCTGAATTATTCTAATGCACGTGTTATCCATCATGACATGGAGCTTACTTCTTAATTGTGTACAGTATAAAAAATGATGAAGAAGTGGCACTTTCTTTTTAGCAGAGGTATGACAAGATAGAATTTGGTAAGCTGTGCACGAACTAGAGGAAGGGAATCGGTATGTGAGTAGATGGCATGGATTGATTTTTAGTGAAAGTCGTACTAAAAAACGTACGAGGATTAGAGATATTAGGGATAGATAGGTGGCTAAATAAGCCGGTGGAGCAAAATCGATAAGTGGATCGTGTGATTATTGTCTTCATGGAAACGGCCAAATATTTGTGCAGATTTCCATGAAAATTTTGTGCTGTATTGTAGATAAGTTCGGCTTTTTTCACATTTTGTTCTGCACAGCTACTTAAATTACCAATAGATTTTATACTTTTCTAGCTAAAATCGGATTCATGTAGGAATCGAACAAGTAGTCTTTAATATTCCACAAAAAATGTGTCCTTGTTTAGCCTTTAAGAGCGATTAATAACGAGGCTCAGTTTGTAATGCGATTTACATGATTTTATTTAAAAAAACAGGATTGCTGTAATGTGAGAGTAGAGATTTGTCAATAATTGGATTTGCAGTATATGCTGATCTCTGATTGGCTCAAACTAATATTTCAGCAATATTTTCAATAATTTTCGTACCTGGAGAGAATTTAACACACTGACTTTATGGTTGGGAATTCAGAACAGTCCATCGCTTTGCAATACAATGAATTTTATATACAACCCCAATATTGATTCCAATTCATTATTTACAGCGTATTATTGCTTATTCATTACTACATAAAGTTCTAATTCAACTTTTGCATTCCTGTTTCAACTGTGGTAGCTGCATATAACTCGGATATTCCATGAGAAAGAAGATACCCTTCAGCACCCATACAGGAATTACAAATTTGTCCAACAAAGACTATTTATAATTTATTGTAAACGATGACCTTTTCAATATTTTTTCATTGAAATCATGGGATGAATTTTTGACAAGCTAGTAATTTTTGAACATAACACCAACTCTCTTCATGAAAGAAAGGTGAACGTGACGATCAACTGCAAAGATTTCAAATTCTTTCAGTCTGCAGGGTTTCGATTCTTTCTATTCCTCTCAACGAAAAAACAAACAGCTGAATGGTTATTGGAACGGTTCCCTTGATGTTTTATGTTTCATTCTGCTCCTTCTCCATCTCTTAATATACAGGTAATATCGCAAAGATACAATTGCGACTGATTTCATCGATTTTTCGATGCAGTGGGTGCTGAAATGTTGAGAGAGTTTGCTCGATAATTCTTCAATTGAGACCATGCTGCATAACCTTTACTTTAATCAGTTGCCTACATATGCCTGATTCTTGAGTAAGAAGGGAAAGGTGAAACTTTTACCAACCCAAAATAAGATAGGAATTACAGTATTTAATTTTATGGTGTCGTTAAAACATTAACTTCACATATTGGTTCCTCATGTTGTCTTGAAATTCTTTCAACATTTTACTCGCTCAGTTGCACTCGAATCAGCTGCTCCAATAAAATGAAGACCAAAATATTTTGTAAGTAAAAAATCAATGAAATCGAAGCATCTATCTTACAAAAATGCTTTTATACTGGATAAAAAATAGTTCACACACATCTAGAATGAATAAATATTATCCTTTGAAACGAATTGGCTTAGAAAACAGTTGTTACGATAATGAGTCCCAGTTGGTATTGACATAGTGCGAAATATATAGCAAAGAAAGCTCTAGAATTTTTATGTAAACAAATCGAATAGACGTGCCCCGTCTGAGCTCTTATCGTAAATTATGATTAACGTAAGAAAAAATCATAGGAACACTATCTACTATTTCTGAAATTTGTCCATGATCGACGGTTCCGTTTCCTTTCAGTGGATGTACTAATCAGATATGCATATGAGATAGTTGGTCGAAGAATCGAGTTGATCATATGTTGATTATGAAAAGCCTTTTGCTTTGAGTTCTATCGATAATTATTGTTCGGTTGAGCTGACACGGGCAGGTGTATGTGAAATCAGCATAGCTGTCAAAAAATATGCTGAACGTTGATACATGGTTGAGACTACGCTGAAGAATTGTGCACACTATTTCAAATTGTTTGCTTCGTTTTTAATTATTACTATTTTTTGATTTCACGCACCATGTTATTCTAATCTTGCATTAAATTATAAGATTCTCCATTCAATCCAAGCATGAGAAGAAAATTTTATCTATTTGCATTCTATGTGCTTATATATTACAATAAGGTACAAATATTGGCCAAAATATATTGGAAGTTCGAAATAGTTCGCCAGTCAAGAATTAATACAGAACCATGACTTGATACTATGTATCCCAATAAGCAAGGCGAAATTATGTGGTTCGACATTTCGTTTAGTATAGAAAATCCGACGGTGAATCGCTTCTGGAATCGCAATACAGGCTTTAAAAGAACAGACCCTGATGCATGGGCATGTGGCTAATGTTGCATCACTTAAACGCAATTCGATAACAAGATAAAGCACACCATTGTTCGAAATCACTATGTTTTGGACAGAATTTTCTGATTTACTACGAACCCATTTCTTCATTATATTTGTTCAAAGTCTAGAGAAAAAGATCTTCCACTATTTCTAGATGTAGATTTATGGCAAAACAAACAGTACATATTGGATCGAAAACGAAATTATCACTTTTTGGAGTTTTCCTTATTAATTCTTCGACAAGTTCAACGAAGATTGTTTTGTTGATGTTGTACTGTCACGATAAATTAGTGTAGTGCTATCGCACATTGTTATAAACAACGAATGTCAGAGTAGAAATAAATAAACAGCAAGACGGCTTATAAAATAGCAAGAAAAATATGCAGAACCATACTCAGGGAGACTATGAGAAGTCTGAAAGCAAATCCAAAGTTTTATTGCTCAAAAACGCAGTATTGAATAGAAATATACAAGCCGGAACATTACAGACGAATGATATGTGCTGAGATGCACAAATTCTAGTAACGAAAATTCGAAATGATTAAACGCACGACAGTGCGTTATTCTGTTCCACTGAAATCACGAGGAGATTCATTTTGAAGTCTCATTTTTTTTGAATTTAAACTTTGATTTAATGAAATTTGAAAGTAGAGCCGGAAAGACAACATAAGTTACTTTAAAATCCGGTTCGCGATAAATTTCAATATGATATACTGTGAGTAGAAGGTTGCAGAAAACAATACAGGAGAAATCTTACATGAATTCCAACACAAGGGCTAAAAAGGTTTTTGGGCTGTCTCTCACTCCGATTGAGAAAGTGACCTGGATAAAAAAAGCTATAGATATTTCACTCTATGATTTTTCAGAACGGAAAATCGAAAAATATTCCAGTCAACTATTAACTGCATACAAAACTTCATGTCCCAAAAACTTTCTAGATTCGAAGAACTAGAAATGAAGGACTATTTTTCTTTTTGAATGAAAAGATTGAGAAAGTCAAAGAAAAGTGTACAACCTCTCATGCAGAAGTAAAAATTAAAAATATTGAATGATTACCGTCCAGAACAACGACTGAGAGTGCAATTAATATCCTACATAGTATGTTGATTGAGGACACAGAAAACTCTACTCGCCTTTTACGACAAACCATACTTGATTCAATTGACGTTTCACTGCTATATCTCTGCTGTGTGCAAATTACTTTCATCATGACTGAAGTTTGACAAAACCTTTCTCGAAACTGACTCAGTAATGACTAATATCTGAAAAAATTTCCTCTAGCAAATGTGACATGAACAATATAATTAAATTTTTAGACTTCTTCCAGTTCTTTGAAGCATCCTTTCTGAAATATTAACCCTACTGTACGCTTATCGAATACATTCAAAAAAAAGAAATGGAAAACTTGTTAAGTAATGGATTTGTAAAATACTGAGAACAGTCTACGATGGTTCAGAAGATGGACAAAAGCGCGTTAACATTTTCTTGATGGACTGGAGTCAGTGGGTGAGACAAATGTGAAAGGCTTTACACAAAACTTTTCGAAGCAGTAATATTTACTTGAAAGGTGGAAGATTTAACACGGTTGAGCATGCGGTGAGATACCTAAAAATTCAATGGAGAGGAGAATTAGGTATGCTCGGATATTTCCATGTATAGAGTTATTTTTTGTAATCTTTCATAATGCACTAGTTTACACACCTTTTTGTACACTGCATGAGTTGACTCGTGACTGCAAAAATACCATAGCATACTGCCTTGAAAGTACAACAATCAAATTCTTCCAATAAAAATTTTTCTAAGTCGAAGCTGAAATTATCATGCTAGTAGTTTAGACCAGACAATGCGAGTCGCAAGAGTTAATATGAGGATAGCAAACAAATTCTAGGAGTGTGACATATCATCATAACGAAGGTCCAAAAGTTTTTCCGCATGAGCATGGTCGAAGGGTGTATGAATGCCTGTACTTGTTGCTTTCCTACGAAGCTTACTTACAATTATCAATTCTTCGTGTAGTAATTGGAATGTATATTTATCTGCAATTCTATGGAACTTTTCGGCAACGCTGTACAAGTTCGGTAGGAATTTGCTGCCCTCCAATTAGCGCATTTTCTTCAAAAATAAGTGTTGCCTACACGTAATTGTCACTTACGCCCGGTGGTTGCCTACGCTAGATAGCTGAGCGTCCAATGTCACGTGCGTTCGTTGCAACGAATTCTTGCGACATGTATAAATGCTATGTTGCGTGTTTCCTCAATTCAAATATGACTCGCTACATCCAGGTGCTTGAAATTTCTGTAGGTGCGGAGTGCTCGGCATATTGCCAGATACTTGTTGAAATAGGTCGTACTCGACTTCCTCAGTACATTTCTAGTGCATTCAGAATTTCTTATTAATGATTCCTCATCCGTTACAGATCCAAGATTCTATGCCCTAATAAATACAATCGCAATATCTATCGAGAAGGCATTCTACTTATGCCAACCAAGCGATCATGACCCTAATCCATCCTTACCTTCTCGTACTGGATTTACTTCTTGTTTATCTCCTGCCTTTGACGAGGCGCGAGGTTATCGAATTGAAGAGGAGGGTCTCCCAGAGTGCAACAACGACCTCGGCACGAGTTGCGAGCGCTACTCGTCTTCCACTACCACGCACATATATGAATACAGCCTGAAAAATTTTGTCATGAAATGTCGCGCCGGCATTTGAGGACTTCTCTATACCTTTTCGAATTAGCCGACTGAAAAATTCCTAGGAGTATATCAACCAACTAGTTTATGAAACAGAAAACACGTTTCATGAAAACTGGTTTAAATTTTCCAAGGATGCTATCTTAGAGTATTTTGATCCTAATTCCAACAGAATTCGAGACTGGGTCACTAAACAAGAAGTATACAATCCGCACGATCGAAAAATAGAGATTTATTTAATTTATTTCAGTTGTCTTACATTGTTTCAGGAACGAGGATTGATTTTTTGTTATCGTCAAATGAAAAGAATAAGAAATTGGTTTTACTAAATTGGAATGGAACCACTGTTTATTATTGATAAAAACATGAGATGTGTACATGAAAATTCAGGCTAACTGTTTGCCGAAAAGAATGCCTTTCTTATATATTTGCAGGTGTTTCTTATTCAAGTAACTATTGAGAGTGTTTCTGACACCATTATCTAAAAATAATCGTGTTTGGAAGTTGAACGTTTATGAATATCTCAAAATCTTATAGTTCGGAAGAACTTTTACTATGCTGTGTATGTATATACTTAAGTTCAATGAATAATAAAATCAACCTTTAAAAGTTCAACAAATTCAGAAACGAGATACAATCCCTAAATTCCTGCAATTCGTACATTTTATAACCAACCTAGTAATCTTATTTTGAACTAATTCTCTGATAGTTCTGCTAAAACGAAAGATTTTCATGAAAATTCCAGAAATTTGACTTTTGATTCTAATATTCATCGCATATTCATGCTACTTCTATGTCCGCCGCAACATCGCATTGTTATCTTTTGCATCAGTTTCGTAATTTACTCAAGACCTTTGTTAGATTTGATTAATGCAAAACATTTATCGATCCTAACGAAAGGCTTTTGTCAGAGATTGATTTGAAAGTAACTGATTTCAAAGACGTAATCAGTGAAATAATGTGAATAGAAATGTTTTATCTAGTCTAGTGCTAATCTTTGCGACGATTCGTCATTAAGTTTCTCGTTGTGATAATGGATGAAAACTATTTGAATTCTTGAATTACACAAGCAGTGGAAGTCTTTGCTATAAAATTTTTGTAAAATTCTTGGAATACTTTGATCCCACTTGATTGTATGAAATTCATGCTGGCCATTAATGTTTTGAAGTTCAGCACACTTTGACATTGATTTAAGGTCCGGGAACCAATTTTTCTATGAAGCTCACTAGTGATTTCTGAATTCTGCAAGTAGTGAGTGTAAGATTTCTGAAACCATAAACAACGATTTCTTTTTGCTAAACTAAAAGAATATCATGTTCTAGTCCAATTTCGAACGCAGAACGATCGGTCGAGTCGTTGGTAGAAATTGTTGAAGGATTTAATTCATGGAATGGGCTTCAGCAATTCTACCGAAAAGAAGGTGAACCTTATATTACGCAAACGCACTATCATACTGAAGGATTTGTATCGTTCTTTCTTAATTCAACTTTCCTTTACATGCTTCTTCTACCAGATTATCTGTATCGTACTCCTGTGATCTTACAACCAACATACTGTTTTCTCTGGGGCAAGCTGAGTGTCGTGTTTATAATCAATTATGCTGTCTCTTCCGACTATTACCTTTCCTATCAACAATTTTGAGTATTAATGGGCTCGTCACTAAACTTTCGATCTCTAATGTGGCATACATTCGATAAAACTAATGTTATTGTACCTTCGTATACTAGAATTATTGATGGCTGCATAGTATCTGTAAGCAGAGCAGCTGCAATGTATTTAGCCTTTCAACTTGAACAAAATAATGTTTCACTCTGTCGAAAGGACTGCCCTAGCTTCGTTCTATGCTTCGTGTACTTTAAAAGGTCCTTCGTAAAATATAATTTCTCAGACGACTGTAGCGATCACACTTAGTACAAATTATGTGACAGTAAGTGCTGAGACATTTGAATGCGACTGCAATATCTTTGGTTCCACAGAATGATTGTCATCATGAATCTCTCACCATTTTCTACGATGTATCTACATGAATTTAACCGATATCAACTGGTAAGACCTTGGGACACTTAATCCAATCGTAGATGAAAGTTGAAATTTCGACACATCTCTGTAGGCTTATTGTGGCATCTATTCTGAGTTGCTTGACTGCAATAGTTTCCGTCGTTTCGTCCAGGCTCTAATTATTCCATGGAATCCTATTCATACTAGAATCAGAACACCAACACATATTTTCAACCAACCTTCTCGCGCGTGTTTGTGGTAGACCAGTTTCTTTTTCGTTTGAAAACAGCAGCCCAGTTGAATTTATAATGATGAAATAATGTTGATACATGGATAAATAGAAGTGAGAAGTGTTTGAATTATGTGAATCCTTTACAACTTCGTTTGATCGACACATATTCAACCATGCTATTCAGATTTTATGAAATTCTGTACGATTCGGCTCAGGAAGCAACATTGATCCAACAAATCTGCCTTTCCTCTCTATTGCAAGCCGCAGAGAGGCACTTAAAACCCCAACCGTGTGCCACTTATATGTCAAGGACACTGAGAAAACAATTAAACATTTCAGCAGATGAAATGCTTGTCTTAGAAATAAATACGAGTTGATACAATGAATTTTGGACGATTCACGTCCTGCAGCCTGAATTGTTAAGCTGAAACTGGAATTATTGGCCAGTAATGGTGTCTGCAACATTAGACATTGCATTATTAGGTAAAAGGAGTGCAATTTTTACATACGAAAATCGCATGCTTGCCTTTTTTCAGTTTTTCTGATTCAAAAAAGTTATATAATACATTTTCATAAACACAAAAAAGAACACGTTTATTATTTATATGGAGCGTGTAGAATAAAGACAGTCCAAACGATATCCAGATTCGGTTGAAATTTCTGACCTATTACTTGTGACATCAAAGTGTAAAATACTCTTTCACTTACAGCAAAAGGTACTGGGATTGCGTAAATCATTCATTCCATAGCAAGGGGCATGTACAGCAATCGGACTTCAGAAAAGTGTTCATGAATAGAAATGATTGTCTGCTCTGAATATTTCCTCGTCTACTTGAATGTCAGTTATACACTCTCTATGCGATCTTCCTTAGAGGGTTCTGAATGTTCGTCTTGCCGTGTATCGAATGAAATTTCAATTTTCGGCATTATCACTAGCTAATCGCTCTAATTTTGTTGGTTTGAGCTGAAAATAAAGCATGAGCGGATTAATTTCAATGAATGTGAAGGCGGCTCCATTGGTTCCTACATTCTTGTCTTCGAAACAATAAGATCGAAAAATTTCGTAGTGATATTCACGACATTACGTGATAGGATATGAATTCAAGCGCTTAACGAGATGTATAAACAAGGGATCTATGCAGTGAAGGTGAATAAACAAAACATTATTGTTTCATATAAGTACATAGCAGTTCGCAGAACATTCGACGCTATAGGAAGCCATTCCATATTGTTCCGTGTGAAACGTTAGCTCCATTACTTGTGAATTTTTATTCCCTAAACAAGGCAGACACAATAGAATAGCATCGTACAATGTCGACACTTTAAATGATTCGAGTATTTCAATATAGTACACCAGTTTCCCAAAAGAACGTCTGGATATCCTACTACGAT
>JAAUYH010006770.1_pt1 | contig 12484 bp, 7 predicted proteins | sample 7278061 | NCBI WGS metagenome assembly JAAUYH01 (sample SAMN14350203, study PRJNA611818) | marine sediment metagenome | isolation source: surface marine sediment (0.6m) | place: French Polynesia: Moorea | collected 2018-08
TCAGAGCTTTCGGATCCATCGATTTCAGATAATAGCTCCTGATCTTCTTCGATTGGATATGGAGTAGGAACTATGCTGTCTCGAACTCCTTCAGGATAGCTATCTTGCTCAGAATCAATCCATGTTAAAGGTTCATCAAATTCCGATGGAAGTTCATTCCGGGAAGAGCTTGTTAGAATGCTTTGTGGGCTTTCGTTATCTGCAATGTCCGATTGGATTCTTATTTGGAAAATACTTGATATTTTTGCCGAATAGCCGACAGCAAGCATGCTCAACAAAAGAATTGCAATTCGATTCATTGAAGCCATCTTGGGTAATGAGAGACAAAATCAATCGCCGTTTATATGTTACTTTCACAATATAAATATGGAATACCGAATTCACTATTCGATTATCAAATACGGCCAATGGCTTCTTCGATTTTCACATGAATTTGAACTCAAGGTTGCATTCTCGAAAATTTGCTCTTTTCTTACATAATGGAACGAAAATTCTCTTCTTGCTGATCGCTGACTTTATTTCTGGCCTGTCAATATTGTAAACTGTTAGCATAAATACATCTCATTCATAATTCAACGACAGAGGACATGAATTTTCCCTTTTTGCATTCATTAATTTCTCAACAAACGGTCGAAGGATTCCGATCATCCTGTGCAAAAAATATGACTGACTCAAGATAGTAATTATAGTGAAGTGCATTGTAAGAAAGCACCGGGACAAGACTGCGAGCGTAATTTTAAATTTATAGGTTTATTAAGATATACATGAAATCTTATATCCAAAATATAGTATTGTCTCACAATCAACACAGTTCGATAATGTTTTGTTGATACGATATTTTCATGATACATACTGTTTCCAGCTTCACGTATTTTTCTCTGAAATAGTTCTGTCAACGATTACCTCAAGTATTGAATATAGTTGTTGAAAGAAAGTTTGCGCAAACTAAATTCTTTAATCATAGTAGTACAAAATGATTGAATTATAATTAAATTAACCTATACTCTTTAGAAGTTTATTGAAGTTAGTACTTAAAGTTTTCAATTAGCTCCAGTGCTTTCTTCAACCGATCCTTGGATTTAATCAAATCATGTCGACGTTTCACCAGTTGAGGGTCTTCTCTCAACAGGGAGTTCAACTCCTCACTGGATTTTCCGACTCGAAGGACTATGTCATTCATTGGAACGTGTATGCTTTGTGCTAATGGTTTTATGAAAGAATTTTCCAGAGCCATAACAAGATTGTCAACGAATCTATCAGCTGCAACATTCCAGTAGCATCCAAGCATAGTTGACAAATCCTCAGCTTCGGCTTCAACTCTACGGGGGGTCCCAGAACAATGATAGCTTTCATACCAAGCTCTTAGCAGCTTTGCCACATCTTTGTCATTGGGCTTTCCTCTGTTGTCTGTCCTAGAACGCTGCATAGCCACCACCACTGCAGCATCAAATCTTTCAAGCCTTTTTCTATTCACAGAGGCCAGAAACTGTTCGTTCAATGTGAATGGCTGTCCAATCTCTCTGTCAAACACCCCTTGCACTTCCTTCCGTGCTTGTTTTTCTAGATCTTGTACTGAATTAGAAATTACTAAGTTCATTCGTTGCCGGAGACCAGGGAAATCCGGGCATATTGAAGAAAACAAATCTTGCGAAGTTTTCCTAACCAATAAATGAATCCGAGTAACAAGATTCGTCGATGCATCTCTCCATGTTTCTACATATTGAGCTATACGACTTTCAAATATCCTTGGATTTAAAAATCCTGGAAGCTCTCGACCACGAGAGTTTCGGATTTCTTCAGCGATTTCTTCAACGAATTCTCGATCGCTTTCGAATTTCGGCCTTGTCTTCCCGATTTCTTTCTTAAATTCATCGTATAATTCTCTTACTTTAGTGCACAAACGAAATTTTTCGTTCCATAACTCTTTTTTCATGTATCTTCCCGCAGTAGCATCATTCAAGAGGTTGTTGTATTCGAATACTAACCTCATCAAAGTCATGTTTGCCTCTGCCGGGGTTTCCCCTGCACCCAGTCCAATCTCTTTCAGTTCCGATTTTATCCGGTTTAAATTGCTAGAAATTTCTTGACGCATAGAAGGAATTGCATCATAAATCCTGGATACGTATAACCTAGTGATTTTTGAGATGAGATTCTCGATTCCGAACAAGCGTTTATCCATAGTAGACCATATTGGATGGCTAACAAAGTAATCTTTTTCGCTTTCCCGAGCTTGTTCTACGGATAGATTATCAAGAATTTCTCTCTGACTTCGATTCTTGAGCATTACATATCCTAAACTCAAAGGCTTTCGCTTGTTCAAGAGTACTGCAGCTACTTCATTCTCAGCACCATCATCAATTAAATCTGGTTTTGTAAGTACACCGATAGTTCTCTTCCCAGTTTTATCGGCTTTCGATGCCCACTCTAAAGCTTCAATCGTAGCTACATCCTGGGTGCAAGGTACAACTACCAAGAGTATTGTTCGATCTTGCTTAACGTAACTTTGAATCAATTCTGAAACTTCTCGAATAGCACCCCTATCTTGACTGTCAAAAAATGGTATGGGAAAAAAGTCCCTAGTTGGGACATATAAATAGTTGTTAGAAAAATATTTAAATAAAACCGTTGCCAACGTACCCGGAAGTTTCCGTTCGTATAATTCCTGGAAGGTCAATTAGGGTTAGATTTGGGGCTCCAGGAGATGAAATTTCTACTATGATTCGCTCCTTTGAGAATCCACCATTTCTTCGCAGATCTATGAGCTCTTCGGCACGTTCTCCAATTGCTGATTCCAGTTCTTCCACACTAGAAACTGGCACTGGTTGTGGTTTTCGAGATGTAGAAATAGTAGCTGTCCATGATTGATCATTTTCAGATTCACCAGAATTTTTAGTATTGGAGTCAGAAAGCCGTAGCTCAATTGCGCATCTTGTCACAAGCCCTGCTCCCCTCGGTAAGGGTATTGAACAAATAGATTCGAGTACGCTAGACTTCGATTTGTTAGAAATACAAATTGGTTTTATCGAGTAAAAAACAAACCTTGCCAGAACTTTGATCACCAATAACAGCCACTTGAGGAATATCGATATCTTCTTCTACTCCACATTCTCTAAGACTGTAAATCAAGTTAAGCGCTGGTCGAACATCTCGGCTCACTATTTTAGTAAATGTTTCATCCATGCTTAATGGTCAGTGAGAGAGGATATCTTTGATTTGTATTCACTAACGGTATATGGAATAAAAATAAACCTAATTTCAAAACAATACGTTAATATTTCGTGGGACAAAACAGATAACACTAAAGTATACTGTAATGTGAGAATCTACAACGAAAACATATTACCTATTACGAGAGCCGAAAGATAACCTGATGTTTGTACTCAATATAATTGTACGAGTTTTAAAACTTTCAACAAAAGAATAATAAATGTACTAATTCTAATTTAATAATTCTAGCTTCAAGATGACTGATGTAGTTGAAAAAAATGAAATTATTTTGCCAATACCAGAATTCATACTGCAAAATGGACTTGTATTGTATATAAAATTAAACAGTAATCATTACGGTATTCAAGCACAAAACGCAATCTGTCTAAAACTAACCATTCTATTAAATTAATTGAGATATTTCGACTTCTTTCAGATATTTCATGGCCTTCTTCACCTATCTCAGACTTTATGAGGCCAATTAAGAACTATGAGTGATATCCTGTGATAAATACAATTTAGTAACATTGTTTTCAATCTTCGAACTTCAACGAAAATGGCAAGATCATACTGTGCTTCGGAATTGTGAAAAATTGTTCAGAATGCCCATCTTGAAATCTACCGAAATGGTTATCACCTTTGAACTACAAATCAGCAACTGTCCTAAAATCAACCTGTTCCAAAACTGTACGGTATATCACTAGATAATTTCACAAGTTGAGTCCGGGAAATTGAGTTTCCTAGACTTTTCCAAGTGAAGCAGAATTTCACTTTGAGATTACCCCTAGGTTAGACATTTCCGCTGATAAATGATAGGATAGTTTCCAAATTAGGTACCACTAAATATTTTGAAAACGTGAATTTAAGAGGCAAAAAATGGAATCGAGCTGGCTGCTTCCCAGTTTTCGATTTGGATTTGGTAACAGAAAATTAAAATGCACTGTTGGATCGAAGCAATCCTGTGCGCACTGATCTGAAGCGCCACCAGACCCCTGTTCTCTCAAACATGAGTGATTCTGCGCAAATGAATGGCGAAAAGGATCAGGCGGTGATATCGGTCGGTCTAGAGAAGTTGGACCTTCAAACAAGCAGCACGAATGACCTGCAGCTTGCACGAGTCATCACGCGAAAGGCGCAGTCGTTGGTGTTCGTAGGTTACTCGTCGGACCAAGACGATAGCGATGACGACGAGGAGGATGGGCGGCTGCACACGATAACGGAACGGCACGAAAACGGCGCTCTCAAGTACTCGCGCACGTTCTTACCTTGCAAAGATGCCTCGGGTCGGTCGTACGAACGGCTTGTAGAGGAGAAGCATTGCGACCCCGACGGAGTGGTGCGTGTGGACAACCATTTCGCGCTTGGTCAACCGTACCTCTATCGAAAGCATTATCACGCGACTCAGCAATTGAAAAGCGAGAGCGTGTTTTGGGTGGATGATGAGGTGACGATGTCGTGCAAAAAGACTGGGCATTGGCGGACGTATTACGAAAATGGGTCCATCAAATCAGAAATGCAATACAGAGATGGTGTTCGTTACGGGTTTTGCAAACGCTACTCGCCGACAGGTGCGATTGAATGGGTGAAGGATTACACGCGCGAGTATCAACAACGTATCGAAAAGTTTAATGAGCGCAAGGGACGCGTTGATTTTTCGCTCGGCGAAGCGTGCAAGGTACTGGGTTTGGCTGCCATGCCGGCATCCATGAAGGAAGTGAACTCGCAGTATCGAGTAAAATGTGCGCCCGTACATCCCGACAAGACGCCGGACCCCGACGCGACGGAGATATTTATTCGTATCAGCAGAGCACGAGATGTGCTGAAGGATTACTTTGAGAAGAAGGAAGCTACTCAAGCGGGCTGAGGAGGCTGCTTCGGTATTTGTTTTAGGATTGGTTGACACTGTAACTTGCGATTCGCGAAGGTTTAGAAGGAGATTTGTTGAGCACAACTCTCGCGGTATTGAATTTGGGTATACAACAACGGTTCGTGTTCAGCCGTAGTCTTCCAGGCGTGGAATTCTGGGAAGATTAGATAAGAATTGGATCAGTACGGTACTGTAGTAAAAGAAATGAATCAGAGGATTGAATTGAAATTCCGCTCGTCAGTGCATGTCAGTGTCGGCTGACACAACGGGCGCGTCAACCTAATTCTACTACGTGCTGTAAACTTGGCCGCGTGCACAGCAGTCAGGGTCCACGAACACACAATCAATTCGGAGCCATTCCGCCGGCAAACAAGCAACACGCTCGCAGGGAGAAAGACGCCTCGGTATCACCGGCATACGCAAGCACACGACTATGGCTCCGTCAAGCCCGAGCGCGGTGGCGCACGACTCGTTGATGGTGTTGAAAAAGCTCGCGTCGCGCCTCGAGAATCGCACATGCTTCGATTGTATGGCGAAGAACCCGACTTGGGCCAGCACCAGGTTCGGCGTGTTCATCTGCCTCGATTGTTCGGGCGCCCACCGAAGTCTTGGCACTCATGTAACGTTCGTGCGCTCGGCATTCATGGATACGTGGTCGAAGGCCGACCTTGCACGCATGGTAGAAGGTGGGAATGGACGAGCGCGCGCGTTCTACAAGGATCACGGCTGGGTTGAACACACTCGTTTCGAGCCTAGCAAGTACACAGGGCGTGTTGGTAACGCATATAAGGCCAAACTCGAACGTGCGGTTCACACTTCTCTCGCGGGCGACATGCCTGCTCCCGAGATGAATTCCGAGGCAGAGAAAACGGTTACTCCTAATGTGCCATCCCCCAAGCCCGCCCCGGTGCCAAAGAGGGTTACGCAGTCACCAAAGCCGGCCGCCATTTCCATATCCGCCCCTGTGCCCGCTGATGGTTCATCGATTTCTATAGGTGCCACTCGGCGTCCTGCCCGTCGCGCAGGCCGCGCAGGTCGCGCACGTCGCGCCGCGAATGGTGCCGGCCAAAAGATTGATTGGTCGAAGAAAGGAAGCGAGGTGGATCCGAACAAGGTACTAGTTCATGAAGCGAAAAAAGCATCGACTACATCTTCCCCATCAACGACATCCGCGGCGCCTATTGACTTTAGCGAGCGATTCCGTGGCAAGAAATCGATATCGTCCGCCGATTTTGCTCCGGTCGGCTCCACCATGAATGGTGGCGACAGGCCCGCACACCGGATGTATTCGAGCTCCACTGCGGTGTCATCGGCGGACTACTTCCCCGAGCATGACGACGACTTATCTGGGAATGACGATTTGGGCACCATGTTGAAGAAGGCGAGCGATAGCGTCGTGAGTGCGGCGGATGAGATGACGAATGCCTTCTCCGATTTCCTCAACAAGGGTTACCACTGAGAATGTGGCGGACCAACATTTGATGCGTGCCGGTGATACCGTCGCTCGTGTAGTTATCTTTGTCACTACTACTACCATTAATATACATTGCGCCTTTCGTTCTCCCGTCTACGCTAAATCCTTATCGCATTTGTTTGCCCCATTATATTCTGTGAGCGACTCATTCGGCGCGTGTTTCGCACAAGCTTCACCTCCAGGTTGGATATCGTGCATCAACTCGGTGCGCTTTTCGCGAATTGTTGTTCCCTCCCCGATCGTTCCGTCACTTCATTATATTCATGAACAGGCCCATGGGTTTTATGGACTAGTTCTTGGAGGAAGTCTAGAACTTGATGCGTCGATTCAATCGCCGCGGCTGCAGCAGTCGCATTTGAGCCAACACGGCACGTAAAAATACGACTCGAAATACCACTGATCCCCAACTCGACGCGTTGTTTCTCATCGCGCAACAACTCGAACATACCTTCATCAGCACGATCATCACCGATACAGAAAATAAAATCGATTCTCGCCTCGCCTGCCTCAAGTTCGTCGATGTTGGTACTACGACCGCCGTTTTCTCGAATCATTTCAAGTGTGCTGTACACAGCGTCCGCCTTGTCAATGCGAACAGGTCGCACCTTTAACCATCGATTTCGACCTTCTTCACTCACGATATTCATGTTCAAGTTTTGGATTAGGAACAATTCGAGATGCTTCTGCAGTGCTCGCGCTTGAGAGCGACCGAATGACCTGTCTGCGTCGACAAAATGCCAAGTGAGCATCGCATCACCTTCTTCCACGAGAACACCAGGCGTTCGTTCTGCGAAATGTTCCATCACTTGACGGACAGACACTTTCCACTTCGATACCATTTCATCACTATCCGAAGATCCACCCTCATAGCTTCCCATACTGCTAACACTCCCTTTGTACAATCCAGCTGCCAAGGCGAAACTGACTTCCTTGTTTCCATTCAATTTCTCTCCACTTCCCTCTTTTTTTATCGCACCCCCGCCATTACCCGCTGACGTAACTTTGTTCTCAATAAACGGATTTTGAAAAGGCGTCATGTCGTTGAAAGAGTCGGTGGTTGCAATGTTTGGCTTCCTACCACTGGGTTGCGCATAGAGTGGAATCCAATATTCTTCACCCGGGCCTCTCAAAAAACAACCGTCTTCCGCCGCCAGGAAAACGTCAAGATCCCCGAACCATTTCTCAAGATTTCTCTTCCCATGTCCCGATAATATGAGTACAACATTGTCGACACTGGCAAGAAGAATATTCGATATCACCGTGCGAATTCTCTCTGAAGGATAAGATATTTCGGCGAGCGGTTGGAACTGCGTTAACGTTCCTTCGTAATCGAGAATAAACAGCTTCTTTTTCGTTGACACGCGGCGTGGATTCGACGTCGTATCTGTTCCTTGTGAGGCGCCAACAGATCCTGCCAAAGAACCCATACTAGACCTTTTCGATCCCATATTCGGGATTGGAATTTCCAATTCCGAACTTCGCTCCCCACTTACGCTTCCGGGACTTAACACTGTTGATAGTCGAATACTGTCTCCAGCGCCCATCGAAGATAAACCAAGACTCGATGATATCGGAGACGACATCGCGCTAATGGCCGATGACGCACGGTACGCCTTAATCACTGCGTTTGTATCAAGAAGTGGAGTGACAAGATTTCCAGTTCCATGTTGCGCACCTTCGACCTGTTCCAGATCATCCAAGAAATTGAACCCCCATATTTCCGCCGTATGTTCACGCACGAACCTGTAAGCGGCGTCATTTTGGACCGCTCGCACATCCGCATCCATCTCTAGCGCTTCGCGAATCTTCAAAGCAACGTCTTCGACATCCCACGGATTCACATGCAACGCAGTGGAGAAACTTCTTGCACTGCCAGAAAACTCGGACAAAATAATGGGTCCTTTGTATCCGCCATGTTGGCAAACGGTCCACTCATGCGGAATCAATCCCATTCCATCGCGCAACCTACTCACTATGCACACATGCCCGGCACACATCAATGCGTGGAGTTCCGACGGCTCGAGTGCTTTAGTGATGTAGTGGACGGGTGACGTAGTGAAAGAGCCGAATGTTGCATTAATGGTTCCCACAAGTTCGTTAATTTGCGTCATGAGGGTGCGATGTACGTTGTCAGCACGGGACTCGTGTGGCAGCATGGCAACTTGGACGAGCACAACTTTTCCCACAAGGCCCGGATTATCTTGCAGCAATTTCTGGAACGCAAGCAAGGTGAGCGGAATTCCAGCGAAACAGTCGTCCAGACGTTCCACACCAACCACAATCAATCTTCCGGAAAATTGTTCTCGCAGTTCAACCACGCGTGCCTTCAATGTTTTCAGTGATACATGCGCTTTCAATGTTTTCACGTCGATACCCGCGGGATAAATGCCAATCTCACATTTGCGCCCTGCGCGAGGGTCTGCCTCGATAGCACTCGGCGTGGATTCAAGACCCAATAGGTGGGAACAAGCAGAAACAAATTGTTTCGCGTAGTCGTACGAATAAAATCCGACGAGGTCGGCGCCCAGCACACCATTCAAAATATCGGCGCGCATCGGGAGGATACGGAACAATTCGGCGGAAGGAAAAGAGGAATAGAGGAAGTAGCCAATTTTCGCATACCAAAGCAATCCTCGTATCATTCCCGGTAGCATCATGAGATGGTGATTATGGACCCAAATCAAGTCGCCTTCCTCGTAAATTTCGCAGACCGTCTGCGCGAACCTCCTCGTCACTTCTTTGTAGATTTCGTAGTTCTGATCGAGCGAGTCGCTGTCTTCCGCGACACTGCCGTAGTCGTAATGCAGAATGCGGTAGAGAATATTTTCGGAAAACATGAGGAAGGAGTCGATCATGCCGTCATCGATTTTCACTTGGATTTCTGATTCGTTCCTCTGTGGGTTTGGTGCACGCCCCCATACGTCATACAGTACCGTCGATGAATCGGTACGTGGCGCATTCGTAGGATTTCCGAGTCCGACCCACACAAACTTCAGGTCTCGTTGCTTGTCCAAGGAAAGCACCGCTTTCGGCGGCAGCGCGAAATCAAACAGTTCTTGGCGTACAGTTGCTCGGTCTTCTTTCGAAGGCAATCGCAAACTCACGCTGATGACGCGCGATCGTGGGCGCTTCGGCGCGAGGCTGAGCGATGACGGCGTATTTCGTGGTCGCCTTGATTTGTTTGCAGGGCGTCTCCCGCCACCACGGCCGGAGTGATGCCGTGATTGCTCCAATGTCTGCTGCAATACCTGGATTTCTTGCAGCAGTGCGGTTTCCACATTGGTTAGGTATTGAATCTCGCCCGCCTTTGCGGATGCGCCCCCATTCACGGACGCGGATATGGGTGCCATGTCACCGCGATGCCGCGCGTGCCGGTGAGCTGACGCGAAGTAGAGGCAAGACGGATAGCCTCACAGTTTTCCTGGAGCTCACAAACCAATCGGAAAAGCACTGTGCAAGCTGAGGTGTGGCCAATCATCGTGCATTCACATTTGCACTCTGTGACCGACCACCTGTCCAGTTTCTTACTTAAAATCTTCCACTCTTTTCCCTTTCATACCCTTTGCGACATGGTCGGTACTCAGGTCTTATCCATTTCCTCCCGCTAACGCGACACACCCTTGAATTAACGCCATGTTTCCATGAGCAATCAAAATTGCTGAAAACCTGGCCATATAGTGCACTTTCTGAATTTCGCATTGCCAGCCATGTCGTTTTATTTCATCAGTTTCATTCAATTAGATAACATTCTCAGATCTTGCAAAATTCATACCACGCAAGATTTTATTAATCAGTACTGAGGTTCTCTTCTTCATATCAGAGTAATTTATGTGAGTCATTCTGCAACCAACGCTACTTGGTACGTGCCCTGTCCAAACATATGAGCCTAAATATCAACTGCACGTGTACTCAGAAGTCTTTGTTACACTGATTTCTCCAACACACACACACACAATATATATGTATATATATTCAAAGGGCACGTGCGATTATTAAAAGTGCTGGTACAATTCTGATTTTTTACTGACTTTATGTGAGTTTGTGGTATATTTGAGTCTAGTTTACGAAGCTAATTGATAAACACAGACTCGGTGATACATGATTAACCTTTGAGGCGTAAAATGTTAATGTTTATAAAATTTATGATTCTGACATTCTTCACTCCGAATCTGCATTTCAAAGTAATAAGCACATCAAATATTTCAAGTTAAGTCAATCTTCATCTGTCTATATTTCTGGAGATTTCAAAAAGCTTTTTGAAAAGAATTCTACTTACTACCTTTTCGTTGTTAACAATTACACCGTTTGGTATTTGAAGTAAATATTCATTTCAGTTGAACAGAAGTTATTAGTTAAGTAATCAGAAATACTATGAGTATGGTACAGCTACTGAATGATTTTCGTGAGCTGTCTTCCTCTAATTATTTCTTTGCTTCTGTACGATATGTTTTTACTAAATGAATAATTGCATACCTCGATTTTTTCATTTTACGCTAGTAACGCTAAATAGTAGAAACTTCGACTTATGAAAACGCTATAACTCGGATTTCTTGTAGCAATCAGTACGTACATCAACAATTTCTAGAATAAAAAAGATAAAAGACAATATGAGAGTGCAGTTGAAACTAGATGCTAGATACAAATATCTCCTATAAAATAAATTTTTTAATATCCATATGATTATAAAAAGAACAGATTAAACGGAAAAGAATAGACTAATCTTGCGCGATTGGATTTTGAACATTTCCTACATTTGTTTTAAAATTTTTATAGTTTTGGTAATAACTGAGGTCCCGTCTTTGTTCAATTTCAACCATGAAGGCAGGAAAAATAGGGAAGATGAACTTCGGATGATTGTAATTCATAGACAAACTTCATAGGATTTCAAGATTATTCAAGATTATTCGTTCGAACGATTCTACACTAAGAGGATTTCTGTAAAATAGATGTTTGCTTTTTCAAGACATTTTACACGATGAGTATTTATTTACTATAAAAAGTAAGATTGCAGGAATTAATTATGAACAGGATTAGCAAATAATTTGTACTTTTATCATTCAAAATCTTACCTGATCATTTAGTACCTGCGAATCTAGTTCGATGTGGAATTGATCTAGCAGGTTTTTTGCAATGCTTTCCCTCGAGAGGAGGAATACAACAGACACCAAACCCAGACGGGAGGCCACCGCTGAGGAAAACTGATCACCCGCAGGCACGATATGGTGGCTGTAGAACCACAAAACGGCAAGAACACCGGCCCTAGTATGAGAAGTCGACCCAAAAGGGGAGTAGAAAGTAGAATATACAGAGAATTTTCCGGCAACGCCGCCACAAGGCCACCCTTGGGAAATGCAGCACGATCTGTGTGCCAAGGATTCCGTGAACTAAACGAGGGGAACGACCACAGTTATCACCGGTGGTTGACAACGCAGAAGAATCTCGCAGGCGGTGTAGTATGGAACCGAAAGCTCCTTGGCTAACTCTGAGGAGTCCGTAGTCTACTTGTAGTAGTCCGTACTAGAATACTACATAAACTATATACCTAAATTAGAATACAACACTAACTACAAAATTGTATCTCCAATTGGGTGGACGTGCACACTGAGGGAAAGTCTAAATTATACAACCCTCCAAAGGGTAGCGTGATCAACATTCGTGACGCACGAGTGTCCATTGCATTCCACCAATGGGTTCCGCGATAGCGCTCCTCCACAGTTATTGAATGTTAAATATAATACAGGTGCTTTGGTCAGCTCTATAGCTTGGCTCCACTGTCTTCAGAGAGATACAGTTGTCTCTTTTTATCTTGGAAAATGCTTAGCTAAACCAAGTTGGTTAACTTGATTTCATCCTCTGTGATTGCATATCAATGGAACACGAAAAACCATCAATTTTTGCAGAAATAGAGAGGTTTTACTGACCTAAATTCTGAGCGA
>JAAUYH010146486.1_pt1 | contig 12484 bp, 12 predicted proteins | sample 7278061 | NCBI WGS metagenome assembly JAAUYH01 (sample SAMN14350203, study PRJNA611818) | marine sediment metagenome | isolation source: surface marine sediment (0.6m) | place: French Polynesia: Moorea | collected 2018-08
ACGTTTGTTGCGCATCAAAGTGATGGAACTATGGCTAGAATCGTTGGTGTGCAAGAAGAAGATCTACGAACCAACAAAGTACATGGGCGTGAATCAAGCAATGGACAAATTGGTTTCAATCATGGAAGAAGTGAACTAGTAGAACAATCTGCAAGACACTATCGCAGTAAGTGTGTCACGATTTAGTCGAGATGACCGAAATATTGTGGTTTTCTACGCTCTATCTTGCCTGTCACCATCCATTTCCTTCATTTCGAAGGCATTCTAAAGAACTTTAGTACTACGAGTAGAATGGATGTACAAAGCTGTAACATCTCACTAAAAGAGAAGCAGTTGAGATGTGTCTCCTAAACACAAATAATGGCTTCTGTTAGATTGGACAATTCGTACGAAAGAGCTGATAGGTTTGTTCAAATCTACAAAGCCTCACCCGATGCTGATAGCACAGCCGATTTCCTTTCTCCCGGCTAACAAACCGAGAACCAATGTGTAATTTCCTTACTTCACTGTTGCTCCATGCTTCCAGCATCTAAACAGCGCACACGACTACCAAAGAATCCTACCGGCGCAAACTGTAACTCCTATCACAAAGATGAATCATTTATTTATATGAATGTTGATAACGTAACCATCTTTCAGAAGAAGAGTAGCGACGAGGTGTCTTACTTAAACATAATTTCTGGATAGCTATTTGTTCTTACACTCTCGCGAAGTGAAAGCCCACGGGCACAACGCTTTTGCACGATTGATATGACGTAAAGCCTCTTGTAATTCGCGAATAGTATGATTGTTGGCCTCTTCACTACTTGAGGCCTGCCCAAGTTCACTGAGTTTGCTAACGATGCCGCTGTAGAGTCGGTCAATTTTTGTCTTAAGTTCTCGGTAAACACATGGCTTGCGATACACGCGTCGTTCGAGTGCCTTCACTTCATTGAGCTTCCACCGCGCGGCAACAGCGCTAAGCTTTTCGGGCTTTCCTTTGACACGCATGATTACAATGAGCTTTGAAAAGGGGTGTTAGAATTGTTAACGGAAGGCGGTAAACGGTGGTACCAACTTTCTAGCAGTGCGGAGTGCGGTTGGGTCTTCGTGTATGAGCGTGTTGAGAATGGCTTGCCGTGGTCGAGTTCTGAACGACTTCGTTGCTCGGATGTGTGGTACGTGGTTGACTTGTTTCAGGTTGTGGGACGAGACTAAAGAAGTACATAAAGTCTTTCATAACGATTAAATTCATTTCTTTTTGTGGAACAACAAATTCTCAAATTGTTCTCGAACATATTTCCAAAAATATGCATAAAGTGCGACGCGTTCCTTGGTTTGATCTAATTTAAGGAGTTAAGCATCAAGTCGATATTAATCAGGTGCCCTTTGTTTGATGTTACACCTGCGTATGTAGCGATATTAAGCGGATTAGTGTTGCGACACTAGGAGGTTTGTTATTCCTTTTTCCCTACTGGATTCGCACGAAAGAAATGTTCACTATATCACTGTGTTTCAGAGTTATTAGGTCCAAAAATAGCGTCGTTGAAGACAAAACCTAAAGCTGAATGCTAAGAAAAATATTGGAAGCCCGCAAATCAAAAACGACGAACGCGTGAGCTTGTCCAACTTGAATTCAGAGTACGAAAAAGATCACACATCTGGGTTGCAAACAATGCACAGGGCCGAACGGGTGTATCTAGAAAAGATGCTGCCAACAAGTGGCGTGAATGAAAAACGATAGGAAGAGCTGTAAGGTCGCTAAGAAAATATAGCCGGTGGAGAGATTCGTGTGGCGCTAGGAGAACTGGTTCTCGATGAAGCAGTGACGTTCCTCGAACGTGGTTCAATATTGGTGGTCGGAGGCGCGTTCTGTGTTATCACAAACACCGACCTTGTTGTTGAGTGAACAAGGACTACGCAGAATTCTACAGACGGAAACTTGAGATCGAAATATGGTGATGAATGATGTGTTTATGCAAAGAATGATTCAATGATTATCGTTCAGAAGACGAGAGGCGATAAAGTGCCCTACCTGGACATGACTTTCCGCGTTTGGATGGAGGTTGTTTCTGTTACTCCTGCGGAGAGAAAGTACACTTGCACAACGCTTTCGATTCGGCGATGTATTCCAGACCCTTGCGAAGGGTGAGAACGATTTGATTGGTCGCGTCATCATTCGATGGGTGCTCAAATTGACTTAGTATTGCGACGATATCCCTTTCATAACGCTCGATTATGGTCTTAAGCTCCACGTTTTCACGCCTATTCTGCTCCACGCTCTGTTCGAGTTCTGCCGAATACTTCTTCTGCTTGTCGCGGCTCCTCTGCGCGCTTGCCCTGTTCCGTCTTTTGCGCTCTTCTGCAGAGATAGCCATAGCTGAAATGAAACGTCACGAAATGTTCAGAAGTGTGTCAGAGTCGCGAATGGAGGGCCGTAGGTGGCGGTACCAACTTACTAGTAGTACGGTATGGTGTTTGTGTTGAGACTAGGTAGTCGTGCTCCACTGTGTGAGCCAGCTGTGTAGGTTTGTTAGTCGATTGGTTGGTTGGTTAGTTGGCTGCTGGCTTGTTTCTGTGTGTTGGAAGAAGTAAGCAAGTTTATAAGGTCATACACGACGGTAAAAAGTAATAATTTAGTTTGTATGTCAACAAATTCTCAAAAATGTCCCAAAATATTTTCTTCAGTTTGAGTGAAGTGGCAATTACAGTATAGTGCGGTTCGATATGATTTAGGTCGATGAAGGTCTGATTGAGATAAGAGATGTACCTATGTATGGTTTTAGTGATGTTACGCATACGCTGATGGGAAGTTCAAAAGAAATGTTTACTATTTCACTGCGCCACAAAGTCGTTAGCTCCAAAGATAACAGCATGCTAGGCATAAGTGATGAAAGCATGGAAATGCAACACCGGCTTTCATTTGTTTCGAATCCTGGCTGAAGGATGAGAGAGATACCAAAATTCCTGCGTTGGAACCAGAGAACAGTGTCTGATGAGTGTATCTCGACGGGAACACGTTATTAACGGGTCTGAACCAAAAACAATTAGAAGCGTTTTATGAGGGGGAGAAAACTATCACCGAAGGTGACTTTGTGGAGGAGCTGGCAGAACAGATGCTTGATGGAACAGGAGCTGCTCCGAATAGTGCCGCGATGTTGGCGGTTGGTGACGCGTTCGGTGCTACTGTACACACCGAATCGTAATTTCCCGCGTGAGTGAGCGTCGTACGCATTGGAACCGTACCGTATTCGACCATGCTAAGTGCGAAACGCTGCTTATGGTTGAAACTGAATGACTACGGCCAATTCATTTTACTCTGTCTCTAAACCGCCTTCGAGGGACCGAAGAATTATTTCTAGAAACTTTTATCTGACTGCCCCCAAGACTTTCAAATACTGTACTTGTAAGATATCGAAGTGCTAGAGCCGTAGGTCAATCTTCGTCGCACGGAGAGAAGGTCTAGGAACCACAATGATGTATGAGCAGGAATCATGGGGTTAGCCAATTGCTAAAATCGCAAACGAAGAGGGTTCGTCGGATATTTGACTACATATGGTTGCAGCTGTCGTGCCTTGAGTTACTTAACCCAATCAAACGATAGTAGGCAGACCCATGACATTTCGAATTGTCCGTCTTCTTACTTATGGGTCATCTTGTTCGCATTATTTCTGCAAACCTGCCCGATGTCACAGATATTCGGATCCGCATACATTGTTCGACCCAACATCGAAAGGGTGTGATGTTGTCCAAGAACACCTTCCGTACATGAAAGGGTGGATACCCGGGGAAAGAATTAGATGGATAAGTCGTGTATCGCAACAAATGTAATGGAATCCAAAGGATGCTCCTGAATAGGTAGCAGATTTAATGAAACTTTTAGTTCAAGTACGTTACTTCTTCATAGGAGCGCCCAAGTTCAATGCACACGATCCCTCATTTTCAGTCTGTCTTCAGCTGGTTTTGATACCGCGGCCATAAGCTCTCACTGTTAGACATGGGCAGCACGACATGAATGAAGCACTCTGCATCACCTACTGAAAGTTATTGTCTTGCTCATTGATTTTGTCTACACCATCAATTCGGTTCATTCGTGATTCATGCCAGCAAAATGTTCCAAGGTAGGTGGAGTCGATCCGGAGGAGGAAGTTTTCAAATGCTCCAGAGCCCTCGAGGTCTGGTTGATGGCAGTGTAGAATGCGTATGAAATCAAATGATTGCGAGTTAGAATGCATCTCCGCGTCTGCTCCTGTTATCAATTGAAATTAACGATAACTCACTTGGTTGTCCGAGATTAAACGCTGTGCAGTGGCCCCGAACAAAATGGAGGTTTCTAGATCTTGGAGTATGTATCTCTGCAAACCAAGACTTATTCTGCCAAATTACAAATCTCGAAAGCATGAAATCCTGCGCCCTATTGATAGTGTCATTTGTTGCATCGCCTCAATGCGTTCCTGCACCGTGCACTGTCTGGGTGGATGACGGAGTGCTTCATGGAACTCCGAACAGATAGTTCGCAACGTCATTTGTAACCACGTACACGTATCCTGAGTAGTGAGGATGTGTTTTCGGTTTGCTAGACGAAGCAACTTTCCGGTTTCGTTCGATTCTTCCGCTTTACACTACTGACGAAGAATGTGAAGGAAATAGTCGTGACTGAGACTTTGTTATAGTTTGTTTCAAATGCAATTGTATGCTTCACGAGGGACGAGATTGGACTGAAGTACGAAGCCATGTTCTCGATGTTTGCTGATTTGGGGAAACTGAAACTAGCAATAGTGAAACTGTACAAGGTTGAAAATGGCTTGTGGACATCGAATCTAACTTTGCTGAGTTTAATCATCTTGATGTCTATCCTACCAATCTCTCTGATGGCTGAATTTTCCAATGCAGCAACGGTGTAGTATGTGTTCGCGACGGATATGCTGGCGATCCTTCCTCTGTTTGTATGAGGCGTGGAACTTATGAACAAGAATTCAAAATCGCAAGTCGATTGGTTTTCAACTCTGAGCATGAATAGAAGAAAGCACGGGGTGTTCGAAAGATGGGACATCAGGTGTACCCCAGAAGATTTTCCTGCCGTCGTGGTTATGTTGGCAAGTGTGTATTCAGAGTTCATCTTTGATAACGTGCCAAGTTGAATCGAAAACGAGAAAATGGGAAGTTGGTCAGTAACGTGACTGATGGAGAAATTCTTGAACTGAACCATTATCTCGGTCTAGATTATGCATTCGAAGTGGAGGAGATGGATTCGAATCGACAAAGACGCCGTGATTCCGCTATTGGATACACAATCTCGTTACTCATACCTGACGAGATTGTTTCGACAGTTCCTTAAACGCGTTATATCGCCATATTTCGCGGAAGTTTATTACAGCTAGTTCTTCTTCGAGCAGTTGCGACGAGACAGCTCCGGCAATTTCTGTGATGGTGGTATGTAACAGGTTTTATTTTTGGCTTCGTCACCAGCCCACTGTACCTAGCTTTACATTTGTTCAATTCGATGTGAAAGTCAAAAGGTTGTGAATACGTGAGCGATGACGCTTGTGCAAGAATTGCGTCAACCAGGGGTTGTACTACTGATTTAAATACAGGTACAAATAGAGATCAGTCTTTGTGTATTTAAGTCTTCTGTTTGGATTTTCGGTGGCAGTGTTGTATTTGTACATGTGTTGAGAAACATTGACAAGGCCAAGGCATTATGGCGCTGTTTCGGGCATGGAATTACTGTCCGTGTTCTTTTCGAACAGTTGGAATTTTTGTTCTGGCAATAGATTTTCGAAACTGGCACCCCGCGTTGGGGTTGGGTTTGAATCTCCTAGCGAGTGTTTCAATATGTTTTGCACACTTCATTCAACTATGGTTTGTGTGACTGGACATAATTAGGTTGATGTGCTTCATTGAGTTGAATTTTCTACTCATCACCAATGATCACTTTCGTCCAATTCTAATTCTCTGAGGTAGCGACCACTGGCCCTTTTTTAACAAACTGTCGGTTTATGCTGAGAGGTTTGGCTAAATTTTATTTTGCGTTATTGTGTTCTATCTATTGTTCTTACTCACGAACTGCGCCTCGACCGTTTATTCAGACATGAAAATGTTGGTAACGCTTGCAAACAATTTTCAAAGCATCTGTTTACAGTTATCCAGATGGCAACACGTACACTACCGGGCGATATCCCCAGCGTAAAGGTTGCCCATGCAACAATGAAAGCATGCGCGGATTGGATAGAAGGACCGAAGCTATCTTGGCCGTCTCGGCCTTCAACTTTGGCGGTTTATGTCGTAAAGTACTGTAGCCATGTGCTCGGCAACAAGGTGTCTCACGTCTCGATGCAACACAACGTCGGCGCACAATTGGCAATTCGTTCACGATGATAACCAATCTGCCGATGCACGAAGCCCCTGATGACGCGCAGCGTACCTTCCTCTAGGAGTACTAGAATGAGACGATGGCGCTCACTCGACATCTTCTGTGAGATAACAATTGGAATACAAGCCTTGTTTCCTCTTGCATGTGGCAGCCATGTATTCTGCTATCACTCCCTCACTGTTGGGTTTTCTGCATACAGTAGCGTTATGCGGCTTTTGCCACTCCCAAGTTGAGAGGCCGTACTAAGGCGATACCTCGGGTTGTTTTACTACAGAAATATGGAACATTTTGTATAGGAAAATCGACTATTCTGCCACAAATCGAATATTTCAAAACTAGATCTGTTTTCCAACAGTCGATCTGGGCTTCAACGTCGAAACCCTCAAATATTTGACAATCTCGACCGATTTCCTGCCTACTGTACGGATTACAGACCAAACTACGGTACAGTACTGGTACAGCACGATAGAGCGTTGCAGAATCTGGTCATCCGCTTGTGCTGTACTGTTTCTGTATTTCATGATCACCTTTGTTTTTCTCAATCATGCAGAGAAGTGTGTCTTCACATGGTTTCACTGTCGCGGCCATCAATTCACACACTCAAACATGGTGAGTAATGCGCAACTCGAATGAAACACCGTGCGCTATCCTGCAAAATGGGGCCACCGAAATTTATCGTCGTGCTCACTACTTTTGTTCACTTCGGTTCATTCGCAATTCGTGCCACCAAACTGCTCCAAACTATGTGGGGTCAATCTCACAGAAGGATGGTCTCCAGTGAACCAAGAACACCATGCACGTAATCCATCTCGAGTGGTGGTTGATACCAGGGGAGAATGCGCACGCAATCCAGAGATTGCGAGTTGGAATGCATCTTCGCGTCGGTTCCTGTCGTTGCTTGGAATGAGCTATGACTTGTTCGGCTGTCCAAGGCTGAACGTTGTGCAGCGGCGCCGGAACGGCGCTGAAATTCCTAAGTTTTGGCGTACGTACCTGTACAATCCAAGACGTAGTCCTCCGAATCACGAACCTCCAAAGCAGGAAATTCGGCGCCCTACGAAAAATATTTTCGATGGCATTGCCCTCAACAGCGTTCCTGCAACATGCAATATCTGAGTGGATAGGGGAGTACTCTACCGTACTTCGTACGGACAATTGGCAACAGATTGGATAGTCGCATACACATATCCTGGGTTGTCAGGATGGATTTTCGGCTTGCTAGGGGAATCAACCCGTCAGTTCTTCAACGTTGGCGCTCCTAGGGACGTGAGTGATTCATGTCGACCGACTAGTTGTGATAATTACACTGCTTTATGGTTTGTTACGAACGCGACTGTACGCTCCACGGAAGACAAGTTGGGAGAGAAGCACGAAAACGCATTCTCGATGTTTGCAGATTGGGGATATAGGCAAGTACCGGGAATGCCATTGGTGGTTGAGAAACTGAAAGAGGGAGTATCGAAGTTGGACAGTATTTATAATGACTTGTCGGCATCGAATCTGGCTATTCTGTGTTTACCTATCCTTATGGCCATCCCACCGATTTCTCTTCTAACTGAAGTTTCCAATACAGCAACGATGTGGTATATGTTTGCAACTGATATTTTGGCGATCCTACCTCTGTTCATCAAAGGCATGGAACTTATGAACACATATTCGGACGCGAAAGTCGATGTGTATACGACACTAAGCATGAGAGGAAGAAAATACGGCTTGTTTGAGAGATGGGACATCAGATGCAGCCCAAGAGATTTCAAGACGGACACGGTTGGAAAGATTATTGTTCTTACATGTGCATGGTTCATGAGCATAAGCGTGTATTCAGAATTCGTCTTTTGGCAACGTGCCAAGCATAGTCGAAAAGGTGAAGGCAACAAAGTGATCAGTGAGTTGACGAACGGAGAAATCGTTGAAATGAACCATTTTCTCTGTTTGGATGAATCAGTCCAAGTGGAGGGGACGAATTCGAATCAAAAGAAACGCCGATATTCCGCTATTCGATACAGCATCACATTTTTCCTATCCGGTAGCATCGTAGCGGCAGTTCCTTTTACGCATCATGTTGCCGTACTATGTGGAAGTATAATACTGCTTGTTTTTCTTCAAGCAGTTGTGACAAGACGACTCAGACGACTTTTGCGATGGAAGTACGTGACTGAATATCTTTTCGGTCTCTTCACTGGCCCGCTGCACCTAATTGCCCATTCTGTCGAGTCGGTGCGGAAGTCGAAAGATTGGGAAGACGTGAGCGACGGTGCGTGTGCGGGATTTGCATCGTTAACAATGGTTTTGTATTATTGGTTCATGTTACAACCCAGAAGTCGATGGCCTTCTGCGCCTGTAAGTATTTTTGTTTGGGTTTTTGGTGGTAGTCTTGTACTTGTACATATTTTGCGAAACTTGGACGAGGACAAACTATTGTGGCGTTGTTTCGGGCACGGAATCATTGTCGGTGTTCTTTTCGGACCATTGGGATTTTTGGTCAAACGATGGATTTGCGAAATTGGTGCGAATGAACAAGCAGAGACGTACTTTTTCCTTGGTTTTGGGTTCGGTTTGAATCTCTTAGCGAGTGTTACAATATACGTTGTACACTTCATTCAGTCACCGTTCATAAACTAAACGCAGCATAGATTGATGTGCTCGATTGGGTTGAAACAATGGATGCATGCGCAGATAAGGTAGAAGTACGGAAGTTATCTTGGTCGTCTAGGCCTTCAACAATGGTGTTATGTGGGCGTGAAAGAAGAATGAGTTCGGCGACAGGGTACTTCACGAAACAATGCATCACTAGGTTGGTGCACATTTCACACATCGTTTCTGATAATAGCCCACCGAACCTGTCCGCCCGAAATAATGTGGGATTCAATTGACAATGGTTCTCGGCACCGAGAATAATGGTGATGAAAGAGAGACTGACAAAGGCACCACCAAAACTAGACAAACTTGATTGTGACATATCGGCGTCGTATCTAGCCATTCTGTGCTTACCTGTCGTGACGTCCATACCGCCGGTTTCGCTACTGATCTTCGTCTCTGATGGACCTTCTCCGATGGAGCTCGGCGACAGATATGCTGGCGAGCTTACCACTATTCATGCAAGGCGTATGCGGCGTTGAGTGTGGCCAGAAATCAGCATGAGGTGTTTGACAGATGTCATGTGCATGTCGAGAAATTTCAAGACATGTTGATAAGATAATTCCGATGGCGAGTGCGTCGGGTTCGCGACGGTAGCGACGGTACAGTATCATTGCTTGGTATCGGGGTGGCTACTGCAAGGGCCGTTTATGGGAAGGTGTGTATTTATCTGGGTTTACGGTACTCGCCTCGGCGTTGTGCATGCTTCACGGAATGGGTGTGAAGAGAATTGTGGTGGTGCTCTTGCGACATGCAAGGCAGTGTCGTGAAAACGGAAAGATTTTTTCCGCCATCATCAAATGCAAACTGCTTATTGGCCATTGCACCTGGGATCGATCTGCCCTTCCCTACCAATCATCGCATTAGGTTAACACATGGTCCTCTGATCTCACCCGAATCAATAACGTTCGCCACTCGTATCATTCCTGAGGGGCACAATGGTTACCGACACATAGCCTGCCACTACCTCAAGGACGCACACAACCCACACACACCAGAACAAGATGATACGTCCGATGCTGATCAGCTGCGGTTTGCGTGGTGACGTGGAGCCGTTCGCGGCGCTCGCCACGGGGCTGGCGAAACTGGCCAGCGTGGAGGAGGTCGGGGTATTGATATCGAAGATGTACCTGCACCTGGCGCCCAAGTCGCCAAAGATCACCGTCATCCCGTACGACTTCGAGATCCCGGAGGCGCGTTTCCCGGGGAACGTGGACTTCGACGCAGTGGAGAAACCGCCGGACCCGAACGAGTTCATGCGCGACCACGTCCGGACGCAGGCCCCGGCAATGCTGGAGGCGGCGCGCAAGTTCGAGGCGACCGTGGTGGTGTCGCTGTTCCTCACGCTGGTGGCGTCGGACATGATTCGCGAGGTGCTGCGCATCCCCCACATCACGCTGCACCCGCAGCCGAGCCTGCGCACCGCATACCATCCCTACATCATGGCCAACGAGGAAGCCCCCGCAGTGGCGCGCGCGATGCACCGCATCCAGCAGGGTGCTACGGACGCTGACCGGGTCGGAGACTACCTCGGCACCCACTCGTTCCCGATGTCTGGCAGCCTGAAGGTGTGCTTGGACGAGATGAATACGCTGCGCACGGAGCACGGACTTGACACCGCCACGTTCGAGCACTTTGTTGACCTGTTCAATGGCGCGCTACCAGGCACCCACGTGATGGTGGCTACGCCGTCGCTGCTCACACCGCTACCGCCCGACGCGTCCCCGCGAGCATACATCGTGGGGGCGTACGCGGCGACGTACATGCCGGCGGGGTACGACCCAGTGGCGGCGCACTCGGAACTCGCGGCGTTCTTGGATGCTGGCCCGAAGCCGGCGGTGGCGACGTACGGGTCGATGGGCGCGGGGTTCAAGGGTGGGGCGGTGACGCGCACAGTACTGCGCGGGCTGCGCGCGGCAGGTGTGGACCGCGTGGTGCTGGTACCGGGCATGGCGAAAATTGGCGTGGACGCGCTGGAAGCGTTGAACAACCCCGCCGACGCGCAGCTGCTGGAGTGGGCGCGCGACCACGTGTTCACCACGCGCGGTAACGTGCAGTACGCGTGGCTGTTCCCACGCTGTGCGCTGGTGCTGTGCCACGGCGGCGCCGGCACCATCCACGCCGCGTTTCACGCGGGCGTGCCCGTGCTGGGCACGCCCGTGTTCGCCGACCAGCCCTTCTATATCGAGCTGCTCGCCGCCATGAACATCGGTGTGCGCCTCGGAAATTTGGGCCTCCATAGCTTTACTGAGCAGGCGGTCACTGACGGCGTTCAAAAGCTGCGCGACGTGGGCGCGTTTGAGATTGCGCGCGAACTCGGTGAGCAGCAGAGGGCCCTCGGGGAGGATATAGACAAGGCGTGTGTGCTGGTGACGAGGATCGCGAGCGAGGGCGTGGCACAGTGAGAATGTCGTGTGGTTGAAGCATCACTTCGGTTCATTCACAATTTGCACCAGCGAAGTCTTGCGAGCTATGTGAGATCAGTCCCAAGCAAATAGCGTTTCAACTGCACGAAGGGCTCGACGTAGATAATCCGTATCAAGCCGTCGTTTTTACCAGTGGGAAATGCACCGTGTTCCAATGCCCACAGTTAGACGCCGAGCAGCGCTCCCCGAAGGACACTAAGATACCTGCGGCCTGGTGTACAGAACATATCTCTGCAATGCAGTATCAAGCCGTACGAGTGACCAAGCACGAATGCAGAGAATTCTGGCGCCGACGAGTATTGATGTTTACCCCATTTCGCTCGGCAGTGTTCCCGCGATATGCAGTATGCGGGTGCATAGAGCAGTGCTCCGTCCAAGTCCGAATGCACAGTGGGCAGCGTCATGGATAATCGCACACACGTATCCTGATTTGCCGCAATGGGTTTTCGGTTTACTGGACGAGGCAGTCAGTCAGTTTCGTTCGATTGTGCAGCCATCGAAGGTTATTCCGGATGAAGTTAAGGATAAATGTGGGATATTCAGCGATGTCTGGCGTTTCGTAGGCGCGGTACTAGCGGTTTGTCGAATGGTGTTAAGATTCGGTGCTGGGGAAAGTGCAGCTACAGTCGAAAGCAGAGAGGAATTAAGGAAATAGCAAGGCGAGTTCAGAAAAACCGAAGTGATTGACGCCCGTTACGAGATGGCAATTGCGCGAGTATAGCATGGATGCTTTCATATACGCAATTGACACAGAGAAAGGTTCAGTAGCGATCAGCATTCCTACTGTGTAGCAATTGTGGCAAGTAGAGGCAGTCAACTAGAACATATCTTGACGAATTCGGAAACACTCCTACGATTGGACATGAAATGGATTAGAAAGAGAATAGAAATCAAGCACTGGGACTATGTGGATTGTCTAGTTTTCAATCGTTAAGCATGACCTGTCATTCTGCTACTGGGAGTTGGGGTAAAGTGCACTAATCGACTGTCAGTTTCTTTCTAACGTTTTTTTGGTTCTTAATAGTAAATTACTTCCAGTGGGTATATTCCCTGGGTTGGTTGGATCCAG
>JAAUYH010103381.1_pt1 | contig 12481 bp, 12 predicted proteins | sample 7278061 | NCBI WGS metagenome assembly JAAUYH01 (sample SAMN14350203, study PRJNA611818) | marine sediment metagenome | isolation source: surface marine sediment (0.6m) | place: French Polynesia: Moorea | collected 2018-08
CACTCGGTGCTCGTACAAGGCCACGATCCGCCCTAGCACCCGTGGTGTCAGCTTCTCATAGACCAGCGTCACCGATGGCCGGTTCCCCGCGAAGACCCGGTGGCGCGCCTGCCGCTCCAGTTCCGCGCCCTCGAATTTGCCCGCCAGCTTCGCCGAGGCTTCCTCCAAAGTGCGCCCGCGCAAAAGCGCCTCCGACTGCGCCAGGCAATTGGCCACCAACAGCCGATGTTGATGTGCCAGGTCCGGCTCATGCCCCTCGCGCGCCACCATGAACTCGCACGGCACCACCCGCGTGCCCTGGTGGATCAGCTGGTAGAACGCGTGCTGCCCGTTCGTGCCCGGCTCGCCCCAGACCACCGGCCCGGAGTGCTCGGCCAGATCCACCCCATCCATGCCGACCCGCTTGCCGTTCGATTCCATCTCGAGTTGCTGCAGATAGGCCGGCAGCCGCGCGAGCCGCTGGTCGTACGGCAAGACAGCCCGGGTCGCATAGCCACAAACCTGGTTGTGCCAGAGCCCCACCAGCGCCAGCATGAGCGGCATGTTCGCCGACCCCTCTGTCGAGCGGAAATGCGCGTCCATCTCCGCGCCGCCGGCGAGGAACTCGCCGAAATCCTCCGGCCCCACGGCCAGCATCAGCGACAACCCGATCGGCCCCCAGACCGAATAGCGTCCGCCGACCCAATCCTCGAAGCCGAACACCCGATCGTCCGCGATCCCGAACTCCGCGGTCTTCTCCAGGTTCGACGACAGCGCCACGAAATGCCCGCCGACCATGTCCTGACCGACCTTCGCCGCGATCCAGTCCCGCGCCGTCCGCGCGTTGGTCATCGTCTCGATCGTGGTGAAGGTCTTCGAGGCCACGATCACCAGGGTCGAGGCCGGGTTCAGCCCGTCCAGAACATCATGGATATGCGCCCCGTCCACGTTGGAGACGAAATGACACCGCGGTCCGTCCGCATAGGGCGCCAGCGCCTGCACCGCCATCGCCGGGCCCAGGTCCGAGCCGCCGATGCCGATATTCACGACGTCCGAATACACGCCTCCGCCCGGCGCATGGATCTCGCCCGACTGCACGGCCGCCGCGAACGCTTTCATCCTCTCATAAGTCTCACGCACCCCCGGCATCACGTCGACCCCGTCCACCAGTACCGGCCCGCCGTCCACGTTTCGCAGGGCCGTGTGCAGCACCGCCCGCCCTTCGGTCTCGTTGATCTTTTCGCCCGTGAACATCGCCTCGGCCCGCGCCGCAACGCCCTCGGCCAGACCCAAGAGCAACCGCCGCCCCTCGGCATCGATATTCGTCTTGGAATAGTCAAAGAGCATGTCGCAGGCGCGCACCGAGAAATCCCCGGCCCGGCCCTCGTCCTCGAAGAGCGACAGGATCGACCGTTCTGCAACCGCCCCGTGATGCGCCCGCAGCGCCGTCCAATCCGTCATCTGATCTACTCCGCCCAATGTACCGTGGCGCCCGCCAGCACCGCATAGACCGGCGCCTCCATCGGGTCCTGCAACGATTGTGCCACCTCAAGCGCCTGCCGCTTTTCCGCGCCGGTGATCACCAGATGCGTCGACATCGCGCCCTGCAGCACCGGCGCGGTCAGGGTCACGCGCGGCTCCGGCACGCCCGGCGCGCGCATCGCCATCAGCACGGGCGCGTCATCGGCCAAGGCGTCCGCGAGCCGGTCCGCCCCCGGAAACAAGGATGCCGTGTGCATGTCCGCCCCCATGCCCAACAAAAGCACCGAGAGCGGCAGCTCCCCGGCCAGCCTCTCGCACATGGCATCCAACGCCACCTCGGGCTCCGACACGTCCGCGTAAAGCGGCAGATAGCGCGCCGCCGCCGCGCGGTTCACCAAGAGCCGTTCGCGGATCAGGCGCGAATTCGAGCGTTCGGACCATTCCGGCACCCAGCGTTCATCGGTCAGGACCACATGCACGCGGGACCAGTCCAAATCCGCCGCGCAGAGCACATCGAAGATCGGCCCCGGCGTCGTGCCCCCGGGCACCGCGAAAGACGCCGCCTCGTGATGCATCACGGATTCGGCCAATTCCCCGGCGAGGTGGTTGGCCACGTCGATCATCATCATCTCGCGGTCGGGATATTCGATCAGCTTCATTCTTGGATGTCCCTCCAGCGGCGGCCCTCGCGATAAAGGAGCATAAGCGCCTCTTCCGGTCCAGCACTGCCCGGTTCGTAGCTCTTGGGCCGGTCCTCGCGCTCCTGCCAGCCCGCGATGATCGGATCGGTCCAGGCCCAGGCGGCCTCGACCTCGTCGCCGCGCATGAAGAGCGTCTGGTTACCCCGGATCACGTCCATGATCAGGCGCTCATAGGCGTCCGGCACGGCCGCGGCATCAGGCAACGCCTCGGCGAAAGACATATCCAAAGGCACCTCGACCAGCCGCATGCCCCCCGGCCCCGGCTCCTTGATCGTGACCCGCAGCTTCATGCCCTCGTTGGGCTGTAGCCGGATCACCAACACATTGCCGCGCCGGTCCTCCTGCGGACCGAAGATCGAATGCGGCGGGTCCTTGAACACCACCGCAATCTCCGAAGCTCGCGCCTTCAGCCGCTTGCCGGTGCGCAGGTAGAACGGCGTGCCCTTCCAGCGCCAGTTCGAGATATGCAGCCGCAGCGCGATGAAACTTTCGGTCAGGCTCGCCGGATCCTCGGCATCCACCAGATAGCTGTTCAGCCCCTCGGCGCCCGCATACTGGCCGCGCACGATATCCTCGGGCTGCACCGCGTCGAGCGCGCGGATCACCTTGAGCTTCTCGTCCCGCACCGCGTCCGGGTCGAACCGGTGCGGCGGCTCCATCGCGATCAGGCAGAGAAGCTGCATCATGTGGTTCTGCACCATGTCGCGCATCGCACCCGAGGCATCGTAATAGACCCCGCGCCCGCCAACGCCCACGGTTTCGGCCACGGTGATCTGGATGTGATCGACGAATTGCGCGTTCCAGAGCGGCTCGAAAAGGATATTGCCGAACCGCACCGCCATGAGGTTCTGCACGGTTTCCTTGCCGAGGTAATGGTCGATCCGGTAGATCTGATCCTCCGAAAAGCACTTGCGCAGGGTGCGGTTCAGTTCCTGCGCGCTTTCCAGATCATGCCCGAACGGCTTTTCCACGATGATCCGGCAATGCTTGTCGGCGATCTTGTGGCGGTGCAGCTGCTGGGCGAGGTCCCCGAAGAGGTTCGGCCCCACTGAAAAATTGAACGCCCGCACCACGTGGCCGCGCAAGAGCTTGCGCAGGTCCTTCCAGCCGGCCTCGCCCGTGGCGTCGATCGGCACGTAATGCACGAGCTTGAGGAAGTCCTTTACCTTGTCGCCATCCTCGCCGCCCTCGATGGCGAACTCGGCGATCGCCTCGGCGACGAATGCGCGATACTCGTCATCCGAAAGCTTGCGCCGCGACGCGCCGATGATACGCGCGTCCGAGGTGACCTGCCCGGACCAGAACCGCCGGTAGAGCCCCGGCAGGATCTTGCGGCGCGCCAGATCACCAGTGCCGCCGAAGATGACAAGGTCGAAGGGATCGACCGGAATGACTCGCGAAACCATCTCAAAGCCTTTTGTTGACTGGGCGCCCACGAGGCTTCGTTAGCGCTAACACGGCCCCTCTATCACAGGCGCACGCGAAGTCTAGCACCCGATTGCCGCATCACAACCGCGTCATGGGGCCTCCGGGGGGTTTTCTCGCCGAAACGCAAGCGATAGCACATCTCGGGGGCAAGAGGCGGGGCCGCATGAAAGACCAGACCATCGGGCGCGAGCTGGGCAAGTTCGACCACCCCCAGATCACCGCGAAAGGCGAAGAGCGCGCCTCGGTCGCGCTCACCGACCCGCAAACGCTCTGGTTCAACACCGGTACGCTCTGCAACATCACCTGCGCCAACTGCTACATCGAGAGCTCTCCCACCAACGACCGCCTGGTCTACATCACCGCCGATGAGGTCTCGGACTATCTGGCCCAGCTCGAAGATCGGAACTGGGGCGTGCGCGAGATCGGCTTCACTGGCGGCGAGCCCTTCATGAACCCTCAGATGATCGAGATCGCCCGGAGGTCGCTGGCGGCGGGTTACGAGGTTCTGATTCTCACCAACGCCATGCGGCCGATGATGCGCAAGACTATGCGCGCGGGTCTGGAAAACCTGCAGGCCGAATACGGCGACAAGCTCACCCTGCGGATCTCCGTCGACCATTGGTCCGCCGAGAAACACGACCTCGAACGCGGCCCCGGCACCTTCGAGAAGACCCTCGAAGGCATGCGATGGCTGCGCGATGCCGGGATCCGCATGGCCGTCGCCGGGCGAACCGTCTGGGGCGAGACCGAGGTCGAGGCACGCGCCGGCTACGCCGATTTTTATGCCCGCGAAGGCTTCGCGATCGACGCGCAGAACCCGGGCGAAACCGTGCTCTTTCCGGAAATGGACGAAACCGCCGAGGTGCCAGAGATCACCACGGCCTGCTGGGGCATCCTCGGCAAATCCCCGTCCGAGGTGATGTGCGCCTCCTCCCGCATGGTCGTCAAACGCCGCGGCGCCGAAAAGCCCGCCGTGCTCGCCTGCACGCTCCTCCCCTACACTCCGGAATTCGAGCTCGGCCACACCCTCGCCGAGGCCGAGGGCAGCGTCTTCCTCAACCACCCCCATTGCGCGAAATTCTGCGTCCTCGGCGGCGCCAGCTGTTCGGCCTAGTTACCCTGGCCCGCCACGACCCGCCGGGACAAAGGCAGCGGACCGTCATGCTGCCCGCCCTGTGTCACGCGCCCCCAAGGCGCTCCCGCGATCAACGCGACCTGAAACCCGATTACGCCAATACAGGCAACCACGTAGGCATATGAGGCGATGGAACCAAGGGGCATAAACCCAAGCCATAGCGCCGGGACACCGCGGAAGACAAGCGCGCCGGCGCCCCCGCGCGACGCAGCCAACGCGAACCGCTTGCACCTTCGTCCCACCGCGAGATAAGCCGGGGCCATGGCCCAACCCTTCGACAACCCGATCCCCGGCCGTCCGCTGGTGGAATCGCCCTTCTTCGAGGCCGCCCTGCCCGGCATGAGGCTTGACGACGAAGAGACTCGCATCGCACGGGAACTCCACACCCTGGGCTTCGCCGTGCTCGACTTCCCGATGCAGGACTTCGACGCCACCGCCGAACGCCTGAAATCCGACCTTGCCAAGACGCCGGAACTGGCCGACATGGCGCGCATCGGCCCCGACACCCCCGTGCCCGCCTCGAACCGGCTCGCCAACCATACCTCCAACGCGGACGTGCGCCGGATCGCCGGCAATCCCCGCATCCTCGAGATCCTATCGAAAATCTACGGCCGCCGCGCCTTTCCGTTCCAGACGCTGAATTTCGGCATGGGCACGCAGCAGCACTACCACTCGGACTCGGTGCATTTCTCGTCGATCCCCGAACGCTTCATGGTCGGCGTCTGGGTCGCGCTCGAGGATATCGGCCCCGACCAGGGCCCGCTGATCTACTACCCCGGCAGCCACACATGGCCAATCCTGCAATCCGATGACGTGGGTCACAGCCTGACCCGCGGCGAGGGCAGCGGCCAGGCGGTGTTCGATCGCGCGTGGGAGGCGCTGGTTGCTGCCGAGAACCTGAAGCCGGTCGAGTTCCACCCCCGCAAGGGCCAGGCGCTGATCTGGGCCGCGAACCTCCTGCACGGCGGGGCGACCCACACGGACCGGACCAAATCGCGCTGGTCGCAGGTCACGCACTACTTCTTCGAGGATTGCGCCTACTACACGCCCGTGTTCAGCAATCCGCGCCTCGGCGACGTCTATTTCCGCAATGACGTCAAGGACGTCTCGACCGGCCAGCCGGTGCCGAACAAATACATGGGCCGGCTCCTGTCGGAAGAACGCACCAATACCCGCCGCCTCAACACCAGCCCGGTGGAACTGGCCCGCCGCGCCCTGAACCGCGCGCGCCACATGCTCGCCGCCCGGCGGGGGTGACGGTTGCGGTGCCGGGGAGTGCCCACGGACGCACCCACCTTTGCCTCGAAAAACCCGGTTACTCCGCCGCCCAGGGCCCATCGGATTGCAGGCGGCTCTGCACACCCAACGGCGGCGCGTCCCAAAGCCGCTTTCGGTTCGAGAGGTGCCGCGCAACGAGTCGCCGTGCCCGCTTTCCCTCCACAAAGGGCCGCGCCGGTTCCTGCCGCGCGAAAAGCTCCCGCCGCGCCTCGAGAACGGCCCTGGCGCCCAACATGCGGGTCGCCTCCTGACCGAGCCACAGAGATTCCGCCCCGATCCCCTCGGCCAGAAGCACCGCATGACACGGAAGCAGGACATGGAAAAACCGCAGATCGTCGTCAGGTGCGACCAGCTCTATTCCGGGCAGGCCGGCAAGGTCCTTGGCCGCCAACAGCACCTCGTCCTCTCCGAACATGCGCTTTGCGATCCTGCTTTTCAGCAGCAACCGGTGCTGACGTGAGACACGCAGCGGTCGGCTGGGCATCCCGTCGGCAAAACTGTCCGGCGCAATCTCGATGGCCCGAAGACGGGCATCCGATTCGCAGTCGGACGCCGGGACCCGGGTCTCCTCGGTCCACAGAATCGGAAGATCGCCATGGTCCAGGGTCGACACCAGATCGCCCCTCCGCAACCCGTCCACCGTCCGCGGCCCCTGGGGCGTGGCCAGCCGTGTTCCGGCGACGAAACACACCACGAAATTGATCGTGTCATCGGTCGCCGCATTATCGGCGTCGATGAAGACGACGCTGGTCATCGACTGGATCGTCACCGAGCTGATGTTCAGCGGGCTGACCCCATCCTCCGGGATCAGGAACCAGCGTGTCGCTCCTCCGCCGGTCGGGATCGCTTGCACGAGGAACCCGCTATAGGTAGTTCCGCCCAGATCGAACGTGGTTTCGTAAAGATCGTTCGTGGCATAGGTCGTGCCGTCGATATCGGCCGGAAACGTTCCGAGCGATCCGACATGAAACCCTGCCTCGATCATCTGTCCCAGCCCGCTGCTGAAATAGTCGTCGGGCACCTCGGCCGTGGTCTCTGTCATCAGGAATTCGACATCCGCGCCGCTCCCGGATTGGCCGATGACGTCACCGACCCCGGGCAACCCGTTGAGTTCCAGCATGTCATAGATCGTCGCCATACCCGTCCCCTAGGCCGCGGCAGCAGGGCTCTTGGGCGTGTCGGCGAAGTACCGGTTCAAAAGGAACTCCAGCGGGCGGGGCGACAGGTGATAGCTTTCGACGGCGAGCGACATCGCGGCGCCATAGCCGCTGGTGTCAAGCGTCCAGCGGTCCGTCAGCGGAAGGCCGAGCAATCCGGCGGTCCGCTTGAAGAGGATGCGCGCGATCCGGCCGTTGCCGTCGCGATAGGGATGAATGCGAAAGAACGTGGCCAGGATCGCGGCCAGCTCTTGCCGCTGAACCTCCGGCGCAGGCGGGTCCGTCAGCAATTTCCGGATCCGGTCCCCGAGCAGCCCCATCTCCTGCGCCACCCGGGCCGGGGGACAGGTTGTCGACACCATCGGCGCCTCGGGGCGGACGTTGACAAAGACAAAGACCGGTTCGCCCTTTTTGCGGTAGCGTCCGACGGCGCCATGCGGCCTGCGTTCTTCAGAGAGCCGCCCCAGCAGGCGATGCAGTGCCCGGGTATCGCAAAGGTGGTTGATCTGACGGTTGCGCGGTCTGCCCGCCAGCAACGCCTCGACCCGCATCACAGGCCCCGCGCCGGCCGGTGTGGGAGCCGATACGCGCGCCGCTTGCGGTTTCACCCCGGCGTCCTTGTCGTTGTCGTCTTTCGCGAGCATTGCGATCGGTATTTCTTCAAAGTGACTCTCGCACGCCCATTGTTCGCAGCGGCCGGACAGTTGTTGGGCATTTTCAAGGTCATACCGGGGTAACCTTAAGGAAGCTTTGTCGGGCGCAGGTGGCGTTCAAGCTCGACCGGCCGCGCGATGTGACGCTGATCGGTCACGGATGGGTCCGCGGGTCGCTCCGCCTGCCGACAAGCGGCAGGTGATGGCTCGGACTAGGCGGTCGTTGATACGATGTGGGGGAGCGTCGGAAGGTCGGCCCCCGCCGGTTCAGCGCAACAGCCGCGAAGCGCGCCGTTTTTCGCTGGCTTGTGTTAGCGCAATCACAAACAAAATCAATGGGTTACCCCAGTGTCCTAGCTAGGACACCCGCCCGGATTCACGGACCGGCCTGCACCCCGGTCTGAAAATCCACATGAATATGATTCCCGTCCGGATCGAAAATATTCACCTGAGTGATCCCGAAACCCGGCACCTCGGCCAACTGATACTCCACCCCCTCGGCCTTCAGATGCGCAAGGAATTCTTCCATCCCCGAGGCCCGGATCGCGAAGTGCTCGATCTGAGGCTCCACCGACGCCGGCGCCGCCTCGACCCCCACCAGATGCACCAGGGCCTGATCGCCCAGATAGAGCCAAGCCCCCGGAAAATCGAACGGCGGCCGCCGCCCCGCCGGCATGCCCAGCACCCGGTCATACCACTCCACCATCGCGTCCAGATTCGCGGTCCGGATGTTGACGTGATCGAAGGCCTCGAGCGGCACCGGATCAGGCCTCGAGCTCGGCGTCCCAATAAAGGAAGTCGAGCCAGGTCTCATGCAAATGATTGGGCGGAAACTTACGGCCCATGTTCCGCAATTCCTCCGCGCCGGGTTGCCGTGGTGGCTTCCTCAAAGAAAGTCCCACCTGCCGCAGGCTGCGCGAGCCCTTCTTGAGGTTGCATTTCGAACAGGCCGCGACCACGTTCTCCCAGCTCGTCACCCCGCCCCGCGCCCGCGGAACCACGTGATCGAAAGTCAGATCTCCCTTCGCCCCGCAATACTGGCAGCAGAACTCATCACGCAGAAACAGGTTGAACCGCGTGAACGCGACCCGTTTCTGCGGCTTCACGTAATCCTTCAGCACCACGACCGACGGGATCCGGATCTCGGTGCTCGGCGAACGCACGACCTGATCGTACTCGGCCACGATATCCACGCGCTCCAGAAACGCCGCCTTCACCGCGTCCTGCCAGGGCCAGAGCGACAGCGGGTAGTAGCTGAGCGGACGGTAATCAGCGTTCAGCACAAGTGCGGGGTTATGCCGAAGGCCGTTCGGCTCCCGCACGAAACTCGTCCTGAAATCGCCGTCCATGAGTGACTCCGCCTCCGCCCTGCCTGCCCGATTCTCCGGCACCAAGGCGGGGAACCCCGCCCCAGCTTACTTGCGACTATATATGGCGTTTTACGCCTGACAACCCCCGCTAGATGCAGTGGTGTCGCGGTTGGCGTAACGTGTGCGGGTGACGGCCGCGTGACGGTTATCCACAAGCCTTCAGATGCTCAGCTTGTCCCGCATGAAGGCCAGCGCCACCGACAGCCCGTCGGGCGCGATGCCATGGCCGGTGCCCTTCATGATATGCGCGTAGACGTCGGTCCAACCGGCGTTCTGAAGCGCCTCGGCGGCTTCGGGCAACGACTGGACCGGCACCAGATCGTCCTGGTCTCCGTGAACCAAGAGAACCGGCGGACGGCTCACCACCTCGTCGGCGAGCAGATCCGGCGCCAGGAGCCGCCCCGAGAAGGCCACGATCCCCGCAACCGGGTCCGGGCGGCGTGGGGCGACGTGAAGGCTCATCATGGTACCTTGTGAAAAGCCGAAAAGCACCACCTGTTCCGGCAGCACATCCTCATCGACCATCACCGCGTCGAGGAAGGCGTCGAGATCGGCCGCGGCGGCCATGATGCCCCGCTCGCTTTCCTCTTCGGACGAGCCATCGATCCAGGGGATCGGGAACCATTGAAAACCAAACGGCGCACCGGCGCAGCGTTCCGGCGCATCCGGAGCGAGAAACAATGTGTCGGGCAGATGTGCGCCGAGCGGCTCGGCGAGCCCCAAAAGATCCGCTCCATTGGCGCCGTAGCCATGCAGGAACACCACGACCGAGCGCAGCGAGCCCGACAGCGGGTCCACCCGCCCAGTCTTGAGAACTCGTGTCATCGCACCCCTTCCCTGTTCTTCGCCACCCGGTAGTAGGCCCAGAGGATGCGGGCCGCAACCGCCCGCCAAGGCGACCAGGCCTCTGCCATCGCGCGCAGGGCCTTTTCGGTGGGGCGTTCGTCGATCTCGAAGAGGATTCGTGCAGATTCCTGCAAGGCGAGGTCCCCCGGCGCGAAGACATCCGCACGGCCCAGCGAGAACATCACGTAGATCTCGGCCGTCCAGCGCCCGATACCGGGCACTGCGACCAGGCTGGCCACGACGTCTTCATCGGGCTGCACGCGCAGGGCGGCGAAGTCGATGCCGGCGTCCGCAAGCGCCTTGGCGTAACGGATTTTCTGGCGGCTGAGCCCGCAGGCGCGCAGATCCTCCTCGGTCGCTCTCTGAACCTCGCCCGCCGCGTTCAGCCCTGCGTCGCAGAGCCGCCCCCAGATCGCATCCGCCGAGGCAACGCTGACCTGCTGGCTGACGATCGCGCCCAGAAGTGCCTCGAACCCATCCGCGCGTCGACGAAGGGGAACTTCGCCGATCCGCTCCAGGGCGTAGGCGAATCGCGGCTCGGCCCGTGCGAGACACGCCGCGCCCTCCGCCACACATCCAGGGGTCTCGATGATCCGCCCGATCATGTCAGCTGACGAACCCAGGAAATCGCGCCCGACACGGTCGAGACCTTGGGCCCCTCGGGCTGCCGCGGCCGCCGGATCATCGCCACCTTGATCCCGAGGTCCCGCGCGGCATCGAGCTTGGCGCGGCTCGAACTGCCGCCAGAGTTCTTCGTCACAAGCCAATCGACGCCCAGATCGTGAAACAGCGCCATCTCGTCATTCACATGAAACGGCCCGCGCTGCACGAGGTACTCGCCGCCCTCGAAGGGGAACGGCTGCCGGGGCGGATCGATTCGCCGGCAATAGACCCTGCGGCCCTTGAGATTGGCGAAGGCGCCAAGCGTCGCGGGACCGGTGGCGAGGAACACCACGCTGCCCTTCGGGATAACGTCGGCAGCCTCGGCCTCGGTATTGAGAAAGGTCCAGTCATCACCTGGCCCTGGCGTCCAGGACGGGCGCAGGAACTGCATATAGGGAACAGCGAGTTCCTGGCAGACCTCATGGGTGCGCCAGCTCATCTTGTCGGCGAAGGGATGCGTGGCGTCGAGCACCGCCCCGATCCGCTCGGTCTGCATCCAGGTCTTGAAGGCGTCGCGACCACCGAACCCGCCGATCCGCGTGGGCAGGCCAAGCGGCGCGGGATTCCGGGTCGAACCTGCGAGCGAGGCCAGGGCGCTGACCCTGGGCTCTTGCCGCAGAACAGTAGCGAGTTGCCGTGCCTCGCCCGTGCCGGCCAGAAGCAGCAGCCGGATCATCCGTGCCGCGCCAGGATGGCGCCCGCGCGGTCGATGACCACGATATCCACCTCTGTCCCGGTCCCTTCCAGCATTCCCGTCACCACGCCATGGGCCATCTCGGCCAGCCGTCGCGCCAGCGGTTTCCCCGCCACTTGATAGGCATGTAGTGCTGTCGTCGCGTCCGCCAAACCCGGATCGCCCATCAACCGTGCAAGTGCCCTGAAATCGACCTGACTGCGCGATGAATGCAGGTCCATCGCACCTTGAGCGAGCTTGGTGATCTTGCCGATTCCGCCACCGATCGTGAGCCTCGGCACCGGGTGGCGGCGCAGGTATTTCAGCATCCCGCCTGCGAAGTCGCCCATGTCCAGCATCGCGTGATCCGGCAGGCGGTAAAGGTCTTGCACGGTCCGCTCGCTGGTGGCGCCGGTACAGCCCGCGACATGGGCCTGCCCACTGGCGCGCGCCACGTCGATGCCGCGATGGATCGAGGCGATCCAGGCCGCGCAACTGAACGGCCGCACGATCCCCGTGGTGCCCAGGATCGAGAGCCCGCCGATCACGCCCACCCGCGCATTCCATGTCTTCTCGGCCAGCTCCACGCCACCGGGAATGGAAACCGTGATCTCGATATCTGTTTGCTGAGAATAGGTTGCGGCACATTCTTCAACAACGTTTTGCAGCATCTGCCGCGGCACCGGGTTGATCGCGGGCTCTCCCACGCTGATGGGCAGCCCCGGCTTGGTCACCGTGCCTACACCCTCGCCGGCACGAAACACCACGCCGCCGTCCGAGGCCGCCACCCGAGCGATGACCAGTGCGCCATGTGTGACGTCCGGGTCGTCACCCGCGTCCTTGGTGATCCCCGCCTCGGCCCAACCCGGCCCTGTGTCGCGATGCGCCAAGGGAAAGGTCGGCGTCTCGCCTCGCGGCAGGGTGATCGTCACCTCCTCCGGAAACGCGCCACCCCAGAGCCGCATCAACGCCGCCTTCGTAGCGGCGGTGGCGCAGGCGCCCGTGGTCCAACCTCGGCGCAGGTCTCCTGACGGGATCCGGCTCATCGCCGGCACTATAGGCGCGCACCAAGCCGCCGCCAATTGTGCAAACCGCGTCGTTTCCACGCTTTTCCGG